>Ga0116174_10000687_pt1 | contig 33394 bp, 33 predicted proteins | sample AD_UKC087_MetaG_FD_89801 | JGI IMG/M metagenome (GOLD analysis project Ga0116174, IMG submission 89801) | Active sludge microbial communities of municipal wastewater-treating anaerobic digesters from USA - AD_UKC087_MetaG | ecosystem: Engineered > Bioreactor > Anaerobic > Digestate | place: USA...
AGCACATGTGTGGGCGCATCCAGGCCAATGCCCTTTACGACAGATTCCGTGATTCCCGCCAACAGCCCATCGGTGCCGGCGACGAACAGGTTGGCTGTGAACCCGCCCGTGGCGGCGGCAAATCCTGTGATGATGCCGACCCACGGATTGCGCCCCAGCGCCTTGAAAATCGCACCTCCGATGGCTGGCGTGAATATGATTCCGGCGTCCGAGGCTAGGTTGGCGTTGATGCCTATGAATGCCAGAGTCGCCGTAACCAGGTATGAGGGGGCACCCAGTATCGTCTTCCTCATAAAAGCGGAAATCAGGCCCGGCTGTTCGATAAGGCTTATTCCGAGCGTCATGACCATGATCAGGCCCAACGGCGCGAAGTTGATGTAGTTCTTGATGAAGTTGATGAAGAAGTTCTGCAGCTGCACCTTGCTGAGCAGGTTCTCCACCATAACGGTAGTCTCAACAGGCTCCGATCCTGCCTTCGCCGCCATGTAGGTCACCGAAACTCCGGCTTTGCTCAGCAAGAAGGACAGGATCAGGACTATGAACATCAGCCATACGAAAAGCCAGAAAGGATGCGGTAGCTTGTTGCCGACTATTTCGATGCCCCTTATGAACCTCTCCATGCCGGTCATTTTCTTTTTCGTCTCAGCCATTTCTACACCTCCCTTTTTGTCGTGACTCCGATGGAAATCAGCTGTCCTGTTCCCCTCGCCACACCTCCTCTGTCATTTCCAGTTCTTCGATATCGCCATGATGGTCTTCGCCAGCAGTTCGTAAGCTATCCCCAAAGACTTCTCATCTATGTCGAAACGGGAATTGTGATGCCCTGCCTTCAGGTCGGACCCCACTACAATGTAGGTCGCCTGCCTTCCCCTTTGCCTGACTGCCTCCATCATCCAGCTGGCATCGTCGCTACCTGGCATCTTCCCTTTCAACAGCCTGTTGTTGATGCCATCCATGCCTTCGGACGCGGAGATCACAAGCCCGGCTAGGGAATCGTCGCTGTCGGAGCATATGGATTCTCCCTGGCTGACAACCTCCACCCCGACACCGTACATGGCAGCTGCGCCTTGGATTACCTCCATGGCCCTGCTGTAAACGTATTCCGCAAGTTCCTTGCTCTCGCCCCTCGTCTCCACTTTGAGCTCAGCTACTGCAGGCACTACGTTGCGGCCCTCGCCCGCTTTGAGCACACCTACGTTGATCCTGGTCACACCATCCCTGTGAGGGGCTATCGCATGCAGGTTCAACGCCATCGCCGAAGCTGCCAGCAGTGCGTTCCTCCCTTTGTTCGGCTCTCCTCCCGCGTGGGCGCTTACACCTTTAAGAAGCACGTCGAACTTGCTTGAACCTAGCATGCCGTCCATGCCGCCTACAATCGTGCCTGTCGGGTAACCGAGGCCCAGGTGGCATGCCAAGAGATAGTCCACGTCTTCGACATGTCCGCCCCTAGCAACCGCATACCCTCCCCTGACGCCCTCCTCCGCAGGCTGGAATATCAGCTTCACCCTGCCAGACAGGAGGCCCTCGCTATGCTTCAGCCACTTTGCCAGGGCTAGGCCGACTGCCGTGTGGCCGTCATGGCCGCAAGCGTGCATCCATCCTTCGTTAACCGACGCGAATCCCATGTCGTAGGGCTTATGGCCTTTTACTTGCGCCTCCCCCACGTCGTTGCAGTCGATGTCTATCCTGACTGCCACGGTCGGCCCCGGCTTTGCTGTGTCAAGCACTGCGAGGCAGCCTGTGTAGCTTCCCATGCGCTTCAGCCATACTTCATCGGCTCCCTGCGCCAGCGCCCTCTTCTTCTGCGCTGCCTCGTCGATGTTCCTGCCGATTATGTGGCCCCTGTCCTTGAGGAACTCCTCGCCGACGAGCACCTCATACCCCATCTCGGACAGCTTGGCAGCAATCAGGCTAGTCGTCCTGAACTCGCACCATGCAGTCTCGGCGAACTTGTGCAGGTCGCGCCTGACTTGCACCATCTCCTGTGCGACATCCGACATATCCGATGTGGACATGATCAACCTCCCAGCTCGTCCAGCAGCCTGAGGGCCGCCAGCACGGTGTAATTGACGCCGATGGGGAAAGCCGCCTCGTCCGGGACGAAGAGCCCGTTGTGCAATGCCGGCGATTCTCCCTCCGGTCTGCCCTTGGGCCTGCAGCCGATCCATGCGAACGCCGAAGGCACCCTCCTGGAGAAGAAGGAGAAGTCCTCACCTCCGGCCGGCACGGGAAGCCCGGTCAGCAGGTTCTCCTCTCCCAAAAGTTCTATGACGGCCTTTTGAGCGATGGAGACAATCCTGGGATCGTTGATCGTGGTAGGGTAGCCCGACGTGTATTGCACGTCTGCTTCTGCCCCATAGGCCTTGCACGTATTCTCCGCCACCCTCTTTATTGCGACGGGCATCATCCTAGTCACCTCGTCGTCGAAAGTCCTTACGGTGCCGTCCAGGTAGACGTCCTCGGCCAGTATGTTGTAGTTGCTCCCGCCCTTGACCGTGCATAGGCTCACTACGGCGGTGTCCCTTGGGCTTATGTTCCTCGCCACGATCTGCTGGAGCGCGACCACCGTTGCGGAAGAGGCGAGGATTGCGTCCACTCCCGTATGAGGCATGGATGCATGCCCCGATTTTCCCTTCACATGGATCTTCAGCCTGTCGGAGGCGGCAGAAACCGGGCCTGGCTGCAGTCCGATGGTCCCCGTCTCCAGTATCGGCCATACGTGCAGGCCTATCATCGCATCCACCGCAGGGTCCTCGAGCGCCCCGTCCCGGATCATCAAGGGGGCCCCTCCTATCGGCGAATACTCCTCTGCCGGCTGGAAAACCACCTTGACGGTGCCTTTCAGGCCCTCTTTCAGCTCGTTCAGGATGTGCGCTGCCCCGAGTAGGATCGCGCAATGGGCGTCATGACCGCATGCATGCATGAATCCGGGGTTCACCGAACAGAACGGAAGCCCCGTCTTCTCTTCTATCGCGAGGGCGTCCATGTCTGCCCTCAATGCCACAACAGGTCCGGGCAGGCCTCCTTTTATCAGCCCCACTATGCCGTAGCCGCCCACATTGGTCCTGTGCTCTATTCCCAACCCTTTGAGTACGCCCGAGATGTATCCGGAGGTCTTCTCCTCCTTGGTGGCCATCTCGGGGTGCATGTGCAGGTACTTCCAGTGCTCCATCACTTTCTCGCGATATTTGCTCTCCAGCTGCGCAACCTTGTCCTTCATCGTCCCCTCCGAATTCGATTTGTTATGGATTTATGCACCTATGCCAGGTAGCTATCTACAGAATTGGAATCTGGCTGCACTTGACGTCAGGTTTTATGCATTTGTTCATATCTTTGGATGTAGGGAAACGTACGGCTTTCCTAATATATTACCCTATCTCTGCCAAGAATTGCTAATCTGAGTAGCAGCCATCGGCATTCCGTATGGAAATCGCGTATGACAATATTGTCATATGACATGCTTGTCATATCGTCCTCCCGGTGCTATAGTGTCGCCGGAGAGTGATCTAATGCCGACTTCGACTTTCGAGAACCTGAGCCCTGAAAAGAAGGCAAGGATTCTTGAATCCGCCATAGACGAGTTCTCCCAGAGGCGCTTCAGCGAAGCTTCGATAAACCAGATCATCAAGGCGGCCGAGATCTCCAGGGGGAGTTTCTACCAGTACTTCTCCGACAAGGAAGACCTGTACGTATACATGCTGCAGATGATCGGCGAGGAGAAGATGAAGTGGGTCTTCGGAAAAGTTGCGCTGGACGGGGACGACGACTTCTTCGCGACATACCTTAAGATGTTCAGGGCTGGATTGGACTGGGCTGCGGACAAGCCCAAGTATGCCCGCATAGGTTATCTCATGCGCATCGACGACAGCGACTTCATAACAAGGCTGAAGGGACTATCAGACCAGCTGAACGTCAAACTGGCGGCTATGCTCGAAAGGGACAAGCAACTCGGCAGGGTAAGGAAGGACGTCGATTCGGCCCTGGTCGTCGAAATGATACTGGCGGTCCTTTCCGTCGAAGAAGTGATCAAGGAATATAAGGCAGGCTCGCACGAGAAGATGGTGGAAAGGCTGGAGAAGGTCTTCGCCATCATAAAGGGGGGCATCCAGGTTGTTCAAGGTTGAAGGTCTCGAGTACTCGTATCCGAACAGCAGGACGAAGGCAATCGACGGGCTGGACTTCCACGTCAGCCCTGGTGAGATTTACGGCCTTCTGGGGCCGTCTGGGGCCGGCAAGAGCACGACGCAGAAGATAATCATCAAGCTCCTGAAGGATTACAAAGGGAGCATCACCTACAAGGGAAGGCCTCTGGGCAGCTACGGCAGCGAGTTCTACGAGGACATAGGCGTATGTTTCGAGATGCCCATATCCTTCTCCAAGCTGACAGCTATGGAGAACCTCGACTTCTTCAGGAGGCTGTACAAGAAGACGACCGACGTTGAGCCGCTCATGCGCAGGGTCGGCCTCTGGGAGGACAGGGACAAGAAGGCAGGCGAATACTCGAAGGGGATGAAGATCCGGCTGAACTTCGTAAGGGCGCTCATAAACGACCCTGCGGTCCTTTTCCTGGACGAGCCGACGAACGGGCTCGATCCTGTGAACGCAAGGATTATAAAGGACATGATACTGGAATTCAAAGGCAGAGGCGGTACTGTGTTCCTCACCAGCCATATAATGAGCGACGTGGACCAGCTCTGCGACAGGGTCGGTTTCATAATCAACGGCAGGATCCGCGAGGAGGACACCCCCAGGAACCTCAAGCTAAAATACGGCAAGAAGAGCGTAAAGGTCGAATATCGCGAGGACGGGCTCCTTAAGTCCGCGGAATTTTCGATGGAAGGCATCAAAGAGGACGCTTTCGCAAGGCTCATCAGGGAGAAGCAGGTCGAGACCATACACAGCGGCGAGACCACCCTCGAGGAGATCTTCATTAAAGTCACGGGGGTGACCCTTGATGAACAGGCTTAACGTGCTCATAAAAGGCGAGTTCGACAGGCTGAACAAGTACAACCTCTTCACGGCGAGCTTCGTCGCGGCGCTGATATACGTAATCATGGCATGGTTCATGGATGAGGGGCTCATCATGGAAATCGTCCCCCTCGTGCTTCTTATGGACAGCACGCTGATGACTTCCCTTCTTGTCGGAGCCACCCTCTTCTATGAGAAGAAGGAGCATACCATCAACTCGATAATGGTGACACCGTCAACTAGCGACGAATACCTTATAGCCAAGGTGGCGGCCAACGTAGCCGTCTCCCTTTTCACAGTGCTTCTCATGGGGCTCGCCCTTTACCTGCTGAAGGGGGTCACCTTCAGCTATGTGCACGTCGTTATCGCCACTGTGGCAATCACGGTCCTTCATACATTGATCGGCGTGAGGATAGCCTACACTGCCAAGAACTTCACTTCAATGCTTGTCAGCTTCATGGTTTACGCCCTTGTGTTCTTCATGCCCAGCGTGCTTGTAATGGTCGACGTCATCGGGCCACGATATGCCGATTTCGTGGTGTTGAGTCCCTTGGAATCGTGCGCCAACCTGCTGTCTGCAGGTTTCGTAGATACTGTACCGCCATGGAAGCTTGCGTTCGGATATTCCTATGTCGCAGTGCTGTCGGCGGCCCTTTACCGGTTCGCGGTGAAGCCCCGGTTCGCCGAGTACATGATGCGCGAGATGGGGGTGTGAGAATGTTCGGAACGATGGTGAGGCATGAGTTCAAGAACCTGCTGCGCGAGAAGATGACCCAGATGATGTTCGTCATGCCGGTGCTGTTCGGGCTCGTTGTCCGGATCCTCGCGGCCAGGGGTGTAATCGCAGGCGACTCGCTGGACCTGGTATCCGTTATGCTGGCCCTCCTCATAGGTATGTTTTTCGGCGCCGCAGCAGGGATGTCGCTTCTGGATGACCGGGACGACCTCGTGCTCTACTCGATACAGATATCCCCGGTATCGGTGTGGAAGTACATATGGCTCAAGATCGCAGTCACTTACATGCTCGCTCTAATAGGCGGTATGCTGGTCGTTTGGATCTCAGGCGCGCTCTCCATGACGTTTTTGCAGGTCCTTCTCGTATCGGCGCTCTCCGCGATGCAGGTGCCTTTCACGGCTTTCCTCATCAACACCTTCGCGAAGAACAAAGTAGAAGGTTTCGTGGCGATGAAGGCAAGCGGCTTTCTCATAATCTTCCCTTTGGTCGGATATTTCTTCCTGGACGCCAAGGAGTGGCTCTTCTCAATCGCCCCGGGGCACTGGGCGGCGAAAGCAGTCCAGTACATTGCCCTCAAGCCGGCGATAGACGCAGGTGCCGTTTCAATGAACTTGGGCTTCTTCTCCTACATAGCAATCGGCTTTGTCTATAACGCAGCGTTCATATTGTTTACTTACAGGATGTTCAAGCGCAGGAACTCATTCTGATCTACGAGGTGGGTAATATGTCTGCTTTATCGCTGGTCCTTTTCATCCTTGGCGCCTTCTATGCAGCAGGGCTGCTTTTCAATTTCCCCATCTTCTTCGACAAGAACCCGAAGACGCGTTTCATAATCTCCAAAATCGGGCTTTTTCCGTACAAGGTCCTGCTCGGGGTGATCGCATTGGCCTGCATAGTCGGGGCGGTGCTGCTCAGGTGAAGCTTCCGGGGTTTTGCTCATGAGCGGAGGACAAACATGATTAAGGAATTCGACGCGCTGCTTATGAAGGTGGAAGGCATCGACGGGGCCTACATCGAGCCCCCCTTCGACGTCGAAAAGGAATTCGGGGCGAACAGGATCAAGGTCAGGGCCCTCCTCGACGGCGCCGAATACAGGGGGTCGATAGTAAGGATGGGCGGCGTCCATATTCTGGGCATCCCAAAGGCCATAAGGGATGCCATCGGCAAAGGCCCGGGAGATGTCGTCCATGTACTCCTTGAGAAGGACAATCAGCAGAGGTCGGTGCAGCTCCCAGTAGAGCTGTCAGATGCGTTTTCTAGGGCCCCTGGGGCGGAATCTTTGTTCGACGCGCTTTCCTTTACGAGAAGGAAGCGGTTGGCAGATTGGGTGCTTGGTGCTGCAAAGCGTGAGACGCGGCAGAAGCGCGCCGATAAAGCCGTCCAGATGCTGCTCGATGGGAGGGCACTGAAGTAATCATCGGCTTAACCGGAACATGGCCCCGATTGCACATCCGGCCGCTCTGGTAAATAAAGGATTTGGATTTTCCGACCAGTAAACATATAATTCTGCTTGGCAGGGCCGGGTGTTATTGAATCAGGCCTTACGACTACTGGTTCCCACTTCAGCTTGATAAGATAACGGGGATGTACTGCTCTTGTCGAAGAAACTTGCATTTAGAATAATCATCACTACTGTCCTTTTGCTGGCTGTGGTCTACATCGCGATAAAAAGCATGAAGGTCATGGAAGTCAACATACACGGGGTTGACTTCACTACCCTGTCCGACGGGGATTACCGCGGGGCATTCGTCACAGGCCCCGTATCGGCAGAGGTGCTTGTTCATGTTGCATCCGGCCGTGTTGTCTCCATCTACATCGTAAGTCATGAAACGGTTATGGGCAGGAAGGCCGAATCCATCGTCGACGACGTCGTGCGTTCCCAATCCCTCTATGTTGATGTCGTAAGCGGGGCCACCTGGAGCAGCAAGACGATATTAAAGGCCATTGAGGTGGCCCTTTCAAGGGAGAGCATGCTGTAGATGCCGATCGTGCGGGAAGACATCGGGTATCAAGCTATGGATGAATGGGAGCCCCTTATCAAAGGGGCTTTCCCGGGTTTCGCCCTTATGGGCAGGCTTCACAGAGGATGGTCTTCGGACGTCAAATACCGGCTTTACTCCGAAGACCATGGTTTTTGCCTCATCAGGCTTTCCCGTTCAGTGGCTCTGAACAAGAGGCAGGAGACGGCCCGGATGATGGAAATCGCCATTTCCGCCGGCTTAAGCTCACCGCTGCCACTGGCTTGCGGGACGCTGCCCGGAGGAATAACCTACATCCTACAAACCTGGCTTGAGGGAACACCCCTTGACGATGTTCTAAGTACGCTCGGCGCTGGCGAGCAGTACGCGCTAGGACGCAGGGCGGGCAAGATGCTTGCCGGCCTGCACAACGCACGTGTAAGCTACGATGCCCCGGACTTCGGCTTGCGGACGGTCCGGAGGATCAAAAGGAAGCTGGAGGCATATTCCAAGTCGGCGGATCTGGTGCCGAGGGCCGTCGAGGCCCTGGAATTCATACGCGACAACCTGGGACTGCTGCGCGACAGGCCTTCTCTGCCCCAGCACGGGGACTTCCATCCGGGCAATATGCTGATAAACGGGCATGGCAACATCTCCCTCATCGACTTCGACAGGTGCGGGTACGGCGACCCTTACGAGGAGTTCTACAAGGCGCAGTTCTTCGCAAGGCCGCTCAGCGAGCATTTCATAAACGGGCAGATACATTCCTATTTCGACGATTGCGTGCCGGCTTCTTTCTGGCCGCTGTTCAAACTATACCTGGCTGAAGCAGTCTTCTACAGCCCGGTCTGGGCTCTGCCGTTCGGATCCGATCAAGTGAGGCATTTATCAGAGCTTTCGAAGACAGCCGCCGACGATTTCGGATCGTTTACGTTCGATCTACCGGTATGGTACATAAGCTCCAAGGAATACCAGGCTGCCCGTCAGTTGATGCCCATGCCAGCGACGGATTAGCTTCGATTAAGGAGGCAAGCATGAAGATCCTGAAGGTGCTCGGAATCGTAGTCCTTACTATCGCAATTACAGGGCTCGGCGCCTATCTGTACATGAGGGACATTCAACCTAAAGACCTGGCATTTGCCCAAATAGACATCGAAGCGATCCCGGATGGCACATATGCCGGCAGCGCCAAGTTCGCCCCAGTAAAAGTAAGCCTGGAAGTCACGGTCTCCGGCGGGTCCATCACGGCCATCGAGATTAAGGAGCATGCGAACGGCAAGGGCAAGCCTGCCGAGGACATCATAGGTCGCATAATAGAGGCGCAGTCGCTTGAAGTAGACACGATTACAGGCGCAACATGGAGCAGCTACACAATACTCAAGGCCGTCGAGGACGCCCTGCTGGTCCTCTGAGAGGGGGCCAGACCAAGGCGCAGCAGCCGTCCTCGCATGGAAGCTGCTTGATGCCATAAAGACCGGTTTTACCCGACGACAGTCAGGGCACTGGAAGGCTCACAGGTGGTATAATTAATCATCAAATCTTCAGGAGCTGCCGTGAAAGAGAAAGTAGAACCGCCAATATATTCGCAAATAGCGCTCGACTTGGCCTTCAGGATATCCAAGGGCGAGATCAGGGAGGGTGCCAGGCTCTCAGGTAGGTCCATGCTCGCAAGCGAATACAAAGTGTCTCCGGAGACGGTAAGAAGGTCCCTCAGGATACTTGAGGACATGGCGATAGTACGGGTCAACGCCGGCAGCGGCGTCGAGGTCCTGTCCAGGGCCGAGGCGGCGAATTTCATCGAGACCTACAACATAGGCAACGACTTGCGCTCACACAGGAATGAGATAGCAGCGCTGCTCAAGGATAGAGAGGAGCTCGATTCAAAGCTTGTGGCCCTGATCGACAAAGTCTATGACCTGAGCGAGAGGCTACGCAACATAAGCCCGGTCCATGCAGTTGAAATAGAAGTCCCGGAGGGCTCACCCATCATAGGCAGATCGGTGACCGACCTCAGGTTCTGGCAAAGGACGGGGGCTACAATAGTCGGGATAAAAAGGGACGGCAAGCTAATCATCTCACCTGGCCCGTACGCCGCATTCCTGCCGAACGACATAGTTCTCGTGATCGGGGACAAGGATGCCCCGGACAGGGTTATCGCTCTCCTCCAGAAAGGCTGACCGCAAATAGGTTGTTCCTCTAAAAGGCCGGCCTGAGACCGGCCTTCTGTCTTCCTGCGACCTCCGGTCTGCCGCAGATGAGCAGACCGGAAACCACATGGAATGCGCCCGGCACCGCAACCGGACGTATCAACTTTCATGCCCTGAGGGCTATTTCCCAAGGAAGGCCCTCGGGTTGGGCGCTTTGACCACGAACAGCTCCAAAACCGGGTCTGCTTCGTTGCGGACGTACATCCTGGTGCCATATGGTATGTTCAAGATGCTTCCGCTCTCGTAGACATGGGTGTCCTGGTCCGCCAGCGTGATGGACAGCGTCCCCCTTGCCACAATCATGTAGACATGCGAGTTTGCGTCGTGCAGCGGCAGGGCTTCCCCTTTGTTGAGCACCATGTGGTTTATTGCTGCGTTCTCGTCGTCTACAATCTTCTCTATCGTCTTCTCATCGGTCTTCGTATAGCTGTAAAGCTTCTCTATCATCGACCCCACCCCCATATGTTATTCCTAAGCTGAGTGTATTAGAATCGAGTAGGCATATCGGTAACATTTGTTACCTTGGAGGGAGAAATGGAAGTAACGGCCGCCATGCTCAAATCGGGGCTGTTCGCCGACATCGGGGCCGACGAGGTCCCGGCGCTGCTGGCCTGCCTGCAGTGCAGGAAGGTGGACTTCTCGCGGGGCGACGTCATCGCCTACGCCGGACAGCCGCAGAAATATGTGGGACTGGTGCTGGAAGGGGCGCTCTCCCTTGCAAAGGAGAACCTCCAGGGGCAGAGGATGCTGCTGAGCGTCATAGATGCAGGGGATTCTTTCGGCGAGATGAACGCCTACTCGGGAAGCAGGGTCTGGCCAGCCACGATCATGGCAGAAAGGACGGGCAGCCTGCTTGCCATTCCGATAGACAGGATAGTCAACAACTGCGAGAAAAGATGCCACAGCCACTGGACGCTGATCATCAACCTCCTGAAGCTGGTGTCCAGGAAATCCCTGACTTTGGACAAAGCGCTCGATTACATGGGCATCAAGGGGATAAGGCGCAAGGTCTGCGCAATGCTGCTGGAAGAGATGAGGAAAGCCGGAAGCGACAGGTTTGCTGTTCCCATGAACCGAGCCCAGATGGCGGACAGCTTCTTCGTGACTAGGCCGGCCCTGAGCAGGGAACTTGGCTTTCTGAAAGCCGAAGGGGCAATAGATTTCAAGGGGAACTTCTTCGAGGTGAAGGACGCGGCTTTCCTGCAACGAACCCTCGAATTAGACGTTTAATAAAATGGATTAACAATTGTGGGGTGCCGTCATGGTTGTGGTAACAGGCGCGACCGGTCACATTGGCAGCGCCCTGGTCAGGGAGCTGGTATCGGGAGGGGCTCGAGTGAGGGCCCTGGTGCTCGAAGGCGAGCCGGTTGATTCCATAGAGGGCCTCGGAGTTGAGCTCGTCCGCGGTGATGTGCGTGACTACAGGTCGCTGATAAGGGCCTTCAAAGGCGCTGATGTCGTGTACCACCTGGCCGGGGTCGTAACCATCGGTTCCGGCAAGAGAAGGCTCCTCAAGGAAGTGAACGTGCTCGGCACGAAGAACGTGTGCGACGCCTGCATGGACGTGGACATCCCCCGCCTCGTGTACGTAAGCTCGATACACGCTTTCAAGGTGCCGCCGAAGGGCGTCCCCATCACGGAGACCAAGGACTTCGATTCAAGCAAGGTCTACGGCAGCTACGCAAAGTCCAAGGCTGAGGCGACCAGGCAGGTCTTGAAGTCCGCAGCAGAAGGGCTTGACGTAGTGGTGGTCCACCCTACGGGGGTTATAGGGCCGTATGAATACAGGCTCTCGAACATGGGACAGCTTTTCGTGGACTTCATGAGGGGAAGGCTGCACGCAATCATAGAGGCTCCTACGACTTCGTCGACGTGAGGGATGTCGCAAGGGGGATAGTACTTGCAGGCAGGTTCGGGCGTAAGGGCGAGAACTACATACTCTCCGGCGAGCAGATAACGATAAGGAACATGATGCAAGCCCTCGAGGAGGAAACGGGCATAAAAGCCCCCAAGACGGTCATACCCGGATGGCTTGCCCGGTCTACCGGCATCTTCGCAGAGGTCTACTACAGTTTGATGAGGCAGAAGCCCCTTTTTACATCCTACTCGGTGGCTACCCTGTCCGGCAATTCGCTGACAAGCCACGGCAAAGCCAGCAGCGAGCTGGGTTATCATCCACGCCCGTTAAGGGAATCGATCAGAGATACGGTAGAATGGATGGCACTTCGCCCTGATAAGGGCAAGTAAACGCAATTCAGAAGCCATTCCCGGGAATTTCCACATATTGTTGGTATATAATTCTCTTGGCGGACATCAAGCCCGTCTTATTTCGTTTGGGGGTGCGAGATTGCACGCGGAGAACTTCTTCTTGCTGTTCGGCGGACTGGCCGTCTTCATCTACGGCATGATGCAGATGGGCGAGGCCCTGCAGAAGGCTGCAGGGGAGAACATGCGCCGGATACTTCAGCTGCTTACATCTAATCCGCTCGTCGGTGTCCTGGTCGGGGCATTGGTGACCATGATAATACAGAGCTCCAGCGCGACCACAGTTATGGTGATAGGATTCGTAAGCGCAGGGCTGATGACCCTAAGGCAGGCTACCGGGGTCATAATGGGCGCGAACATCGGCACCACAATAACGGCTTGGTTGGTGGCGATTAAGATCGGCGACTACGCCTGGCTGATCACGGCGTTGGGATTCGTCATAATGTTCGTCGCGAAGAAAGCCAGGATGAAGCACATAGGGCAGTTCATTTTCTCGTTCGGCATCCTTTTCATAGGCTTGAACACGATGGGTTCTGCGATGAAGCCACTTGCTAAGGACCCATTCTTCCTGGGGCTGATCGAGAAATCGGCAAGGTACCCGATACTGGGCCTCCTGGTGGGCACAGGCTTTACGATGCTTGTGCAGAGCTCAAGCGCCTCCATAGGCGTCCTCCAGACGCTGGCAAGCGCGGCCGATTCTCCAACATCGCCCGCAATCATAAGCATGATACAGGCATTCCCCCTGCTTATCGGGGCCAACATCGGCACCACGATAACTGCGGTCCTTGCATCGATCGGGGCCCGCAAGGAGGCCAAACGCGCAGCCCTTACCCATACCATATTCAACGTAATCGGGGCCCTGGTCTTCATGCCTATCTTCTACATCGCAGCAAGGGCAGGGCTTGAGGGCTGGATATCCTCAGCCGAAGGTGTGGACATCGCCACCGCCGGAGGCATAAGGGCCGGCATCGCCGCCCTCCATTCCCTTTTCAACATATCGAATACGCTCCTTCTGCTGCCTTTCATCTGGCTGATGGTCAAAGTCGTCTCAGTGCTGATACCTGGAAAGGACATCTGCGAGCAGAAGACCTGCCTTTATCTCGACTACAAGGTGGTCGGCACCTCATATGTAGCCCTGGACCTTGCCACCAAGGAGCTTGCCAGGATGGCGGAGTACGCAAGGAGGATGTCCCTGGATTCGAGGAAAGCCCTCATCGACCTGGACAAGCAGGCGATCTCAAGGATCATGGAGACCGAGGACATCGTCGACCTGCTGGACCGCGAGATCGTAAAATATATGTCCACCATGATGGCCAGAAGGAGCCTCACCGACCACGAATCCCTGCGCGTAGCGGGCCTGATGCATGTAACCAACGACATAGAGCGCATCGCGGACCATTGCACCAACATGGCTGAAGGAGCCCAGCAGGTATTCGAAGAGGGGATCAAGTTCTCTGACGCAGCGAAGGCCGACCTGATCCTGGGTTTCGACAAAGTGCTTTCAATAGTCGAAGACAGCATCTCAGCATTGAGGGACAACAACCTTGACCAGGCCATCAGGGTTATAATCCAGGAGGGAGAGGTAGACGACATGGAGCTTGAGATGAGAACCAGCCATCTCAAGAGGCTAAACGACGGATTGTGCAACCCCAAGAGCGCTGTTGTATTCCTTGAGATAATCCACAACATGGAGAGGATAAGCGACCACTGCAAGAACATAGCGGAGGCCGTCGTGAAGGACAACAACCTGGACGTGGAGAAGTTCGAAAAGGACATAACAGCTAAGAAGGCATAGATACGCTCGCCCGGCGGACGGCCTACAAGGGCCGAATGACATTAAGGGGATGTTCAGATGCAGTTCAAGCTGCCGGAATACAGGAAGCCGGATTTCTCGGGGGAGGCATTCTGCAAGGCGCCTGATGCCACATTGGCGCCAGCTGCCATGGATGCTGTCGCCCCGGACAACTTCCATGCAACCTCCATCTATCCAGAGTACTTCAAATTAAAAGGCGAGTGGCGGTTGGCCGAAACCAGCCGCATGGACTGCGTCGTGGTTTTAAGCGACGGGCAACTGCGCGTTACCGAGATCCGACGCCTGAAAAAAGGCGACCTCGTTGTGACCGGAAGGAATGACGACATCAGCGAGGGCATCTACATCAACTGCGAACCATTCGTATCGGATGCCAAGGCGAGCCCTGCGGCCTTCTCGTTCCGCAACAGCAGGTCAAGGGAAACCCCGATGTCCAGGGACTACGAGTGCCTGGAGGGGCTGCTGGACTTCGAAAGCGATTACGGTCACATCTGCTGGGTGCTCGGCCCTGCCGTAGTTTTCGACCACTATTCCCGGCAGGTTATGTCAGGCCTTGTCGAGGCCGGGTATGTCCATTCGATACTGGCCGGCAATGCCGTGGCAACCCACGACCTTGAGGCCGCAGTCTTCGGCACCGCGCTAGGCAACGACATTATCACAAACGCACCCGTCGAAGGAGGGCACTACTGCCACCTCGAACTAATCAACAGGGTCAAAAGCGCCGGCTCAATAGAGGAATTCGTAGCAAGAAACGACATCAAGGACGGGATTATGGCCTCTTGCACGAGGCATAGGATACCATTCGTACTTGCAGGGTCGATAAGGGACGACGGACCCCTGCCTGAAGTCTACAGGGACGTATATGCCGCGCAGGATGCCATGCGGTCGATAACCGACAGGGCCACTACCATCATCTGCATGGCGACCCAGCTGCATTCCATCGCCACCGGCAACATGACCGCCTGCTTCAGGAAGTCCGGCGATACCATCCGCCCCGTCTACTTATACATAGTAGACACCACGGAGTTCGCCTTCAACAAGCTAAGAGACAGAGGCTCTCTCAGCGCTATATCAATCACGACAAACGTACACGACTTCCTAGGCAACCTCTCAAGAAGGCTGCTGTAAGAGATGCAAAGGCCAGGCAGGCATCAGGCCTGCCTTGCCTTACGCAATAATATATCCTCTTATCCGAATATGCCGATATATCATATGTCTCGGCCGTGCATGAGCAGAATCAAATAGAAGCCGCCCGCAGGACATGCGGACTGCGGCCGCGGCAGCCTGTGCAGCCGCTGGGTATATATCCAAGAACTCCACCAAGGATATGGAATGCCGGAAGAGTGCGCCTAACTTTCAGCGGTTCACTGCTTCCTCGCCCTTTATCATCTTGCGCACATTGGATACGTACTCCTCGACGTCGAACTTCCTTGCGGCGCCCGAATACGACATATACCTCACCATGCCGAAGACAGGCCTTTCGCCCCATGGCCTGTCGTGTACTCCTCCGATGGACCACGCTATCCCGGCATATCCGTTAGGGTCCCTGCCGTCCAGGCTCCATCTGTCGTTGAGTTGAATGGCCGCTTTGAGCGCCGTCCCGGCGTCTTCCGACCATTCAAGGATCTTCTTGGCCCAATACATCCTTAGGTAGCCGGGCATGCTCCCCTTCATCTCCATCTCGGCCTGGGCGGCGTTCCATAGATTGTCATGTGTAGAACACGATTCCATCTGCTCCACTGTGAACAAATGGTCCCGTGCGTCCCCTCTATGCTTCTCGAGGCTCTTCCTAGCCCATTCGGGGAACGCGTCGATGCTGTCGTAACCTTCGCAGTAGTGGCAGAAGTTTTCAGAGAGCTCCCTTCTGACGAAGGCTTGTTCTATGAATTCGTCCGCACCCCGCCCGCCTTTGCTCATCGCCGCGAACACGGCCCTCCTCGGGCTCAGCTGCCCGAAATGGAAATAAGGCGAAAGCCCTGACTGCGCCCTTTTGTTAGGGTCGTTTGCCTCCGCATATCTCTCTAGCCCACCCTCGATGAATCTGTCCAGAAGCTTGTTCGCTTCCCTCATGCCGGGTTCAGGGAGCAGCGGATCCATCTCCCCTGCCCTGCTTCTGATCCTGTCGATCGACCTTCTGCTTTCTGCTACTTCATCCTCTCCTAGCATGAAAGCCCCGTCCTTCAGCCCTGGCGCTTCATCCAGGAAGTCGCGTAGCTTCGCGTTAAGCTTGGGCCTGATAGTATATGCGCCGTATTCCCTCTTGTCGGAAGCTGCTGTGACCGGCACTATGTTGTGCGCGTCAACGGTTTCGATCCTTACTTCAGAGAGCTCTTCAGCCTGACTCCGCCATCTCCTCGAATGCCTCAGAGGCCCGTAATCGCACACGATGATGCCGGCCTTCAAGCCGTGGGCCAGACTGATGACCTCCTCAGGAGGATTGCCCTCAAGGTATCTGAAGCATACCCCTTTGTCCAGCAGGCTACTGCCAACCTCTGCAAGTCCGCGCATCATGAAGCCGTAGTGCCTGGCAGTGGCGCCGGGCACCCTGTCGGTCATGCAGAATGCCACGTAGAGCTTCTCACCGGCATCCATGGCCAGCCTTGCAGCGTAGGAAAGCGCCCAATTGTCCTCCGTCCGTTGGTCGCGGCTCATCCAATAAAGCACGGGACCGGTCCTCCTCGGAGCTCCCGTGTATTCTACGACCCTTTCCCAATCAATATTTCTCATAAGCCCGCATCCCCTCTGACGGCGGATTTGCGCCTCAAAATGGCAAAAGGACATAAAGCCGCCCTGGCCTGAGTAAGGGGGCCAGGGCGTAGCTCCTAGAGCGTTATCACTGTAAAGCCTTGGGAGATGTATGCCGCCATCGACGGATGCCCGCTCATCTCCCCGTTGAGCCTGTAGCCGTTCGCCTCAAGGTAGTCTAGGGACCCTGTAGCCCTTGAGCAGGCTTTGCAGACACAGTCGATAAGGTTCGCCTCCTTGGCCTTGAGAAGCAGCGTGCCCTTGGCTTCGTCCATATCCTTCAGGGTCTTCGTCGCCGTACCCTCGACCACTATGAGGGCCTCGCTGCCCTGGGCCCTGAGCTCAAGTGCATTCAGAATCACATGGGAGAAGCACATGGTCTCGCCCTTGAATGCGAAGAAAACGAATTTGCCCATCTTCAAGCCCTCCTTTTCGCAGGTAATTCCGCCCGTGTAGGTATATATTTAGTATTCTAGGGATATCCTGTTTTACCTTCCTTGAGGCGAAAACTTGTGCAGCGGCGCCTAGCCTCCTTGTCCGCACAACCTCATGGAATTACTATTCTCTTAAGGGAAGACGGGAGGTGCCCGGTGGGAGAGCATAATGTAGTCAAGGCGTCTCAAAGGCCCTGGTTTGCGTCGGACGTCGCATCAATGGCGGCGTCGCTCGGCGTGTCGCCAGGGGACACGCTGGTCGTCCATACAAGGATGTCCGCGATGGGCTGGGTCTGCGGAGGCCCCCAGGCCGTAGTCGAGGGGCTCCTGGCCGCCTTGGGGGAAGCCGGCACGCTCGTAATGCCTGCCCATTCGGGGGCCAACAGCGACCCGGCCTTGTGGTGCAACCCCCCGGTACCTGTGGAGTGGTGGGAGCCCATCAGGCTTAACATGCCGGCGTTCTCGGAAAAGCGGACGCCGACGAGGGGTGTCGGTTGCGTTGCCGAGCTCTTCAGAAGCTGGCCAGGGACCTTGAGGTCGTCGCACCCAAGCGGCTCATTCTCGGCCAGGGGCCCTAATGCCGGCTTCATCACCAAGGGCTCCTCGCTGGACTTCCCCTTCGGGGACAGGTCCCCCCTTGCGAGGGTGTTCGACCTGGACGGCAAGGTGTTGCTGATCGGGGTGGGATACGGCAACAACACATCCATGCACCTGGGCGAATACAGGTCTGGAATCCTTCCTGCTATAAGGCAGGGCGCGGCGGTAATGGCCGAAAACGGCAGGCAATGGGCCTGGTATCATGACATCGACTCCGATTCGGACATCTTCCCAGAAATAGGCGAGGAGTTCGAGAAAGCAGGCGGCGCGGTGTCGAAAGGCAAAATATGCCAGGCGCATAGCATGCTGATGCGTCAGAGGGACATCGTATCGTTCACTGCTGATTTCTTGCGAAAAAGAAGGACTTGCCGCACTTCCCGATGAATATCCAACCTGTAGGCAGCCCGGATACTAGATACCGGAGGTTCCCATGGATGCTTCTAGACAAAGCGACGCGCGAGAGATATTGAGCTCAGCAGAGGCACTGAGCAGGACGAGCAACAAGGAGGCAATAGACAGGGCCCGGAAGGCATATGCCACCGCCCTTGAGCAGAACGACAACGTAACGAGGCTGAAGGCCTTGGTCCTGATGGGAAGGTGCGCCTTCATGCTGGGCCGGACCACCGATGCCATCAAATGGCTCCTTGAGTGCATCTCCACCGCCGAGACCCTGAACCTGCCCGAGCAGATGGCCGAGGCTTACAACCAGCTTGGCAACACATACCAGGTGATGAGCGATTTCGGAAGGTCAATCTCCTGCTACCTTGATGCCCTGGACATCATAAGGGAGAACGGGCTGGCCTGGCTGGAAGGCAGCATCCTGAACAACATCGGCGCATTGTACATGTCCCTGGAGGATTATGACAGAGCTGCTGAATATTTCCTGCAGTCTTACGAGAAGGACATGACCGCGTCCACGACATCAGCCGTGCTTCTGTTGAACCTGGCAAGCATATACGCCAAGAAGAAGCTCCACGACAGCGCCGACAGGTACATGAACGCGGCCATGGACGCCCTGAAGGACAAGGACGACCTCCTGATGAACTCATGGTGCTTCCTTACCCAGGGGGAGCTCGCCCAATCGAAGGGCAGGATGTCCGAAGCGATAGAGAATTACAGGAAGGCCATCGGGCTCTGCAGGGAGACCGGGGACCTGTTCAACGAGTGCGACATGGGTGTCAAGGTCGGCCAGCTTCTCATGGAGGCGGGCAAATACGAAGACGCCCTCAAGGTGCTTATCGGCACGCACGACATTAGCGGAGACTTGAAGTCAAGCGAAGTGAGGCGCAAGCTGGCCCTGATGATAGCGAAATGCTATACCGCCCTGGGGCAGGAGAAGGCCTCTCTTGAGTATTACAAGCTTCACAGCATGTATGTAGAACAGGCGGAGAACGAGAACATGGAAAACCAGCGCAACAGCGTTTTCCTGCAGGTGCAGCAGCACGAGACCAACCTGGAGAGGATAAGGCTCAAGCAGCTGAGCGAGGAGCTTCTAAGGAAGACGGACGAGCTTAAAGAGGCTTACGCCACCATGGAGAGGCAGGCCATCATCGATTCGCTGACAGGGATAAGGAACAGAAGGTCTATGGATTCGATGCTCGATGCCTCATGGAAGAAATGCCAGGACGAATCCAAGCCGTTCACCCTGATGCTGGTGGACCTAGACTGCTTCAAGAACTACAACGACCACTACGGCCACCCTGCAGGGGACGAGAACCTGAAACGCGTGGCAAAGTCCCTGCAGGAAACCATCGGGGACGAACGCCTGATAGGCAGGTTCGGCGGTGACGAGTTCATCGCAATCCTGCCTGGATTGACCGGTGACGAAGCCAGGGTCCTGGGCAACAGGCTGATAGAAAACGTCAAGGGCCTCCGCATCCCCCATGAGAGGAACGAGGCTTCCAGCATACAGACGATAACCATAGGGGCCATCAGCCTTGTGCCGGGAAAGGACGACCTGCAAAGCAGCGTCCTTCATATGGCGGACAACGCCCTCTATGAAGGCAAGAAGCAGGGCAAGGACAGACTTGTACTTTACAGCAGGGAATAGGAGTCTGATGAAATGGACGACTTCATGGATATCGCTGTGCAGGAGGCTGTCGATGGCGCCCGGGCCGGCCATGGCGGGCCCTTCGGCGCATGCGTGGTGAAAGACGGAAAAGTGATTTCGGCGGCGCACAACAGGGTGCTCTTGTATAACGACCCGACGCTTCACGCCGAAATGCAGGCTATAAGCGAAGCGGCCAGGAAGCTGGGCCGCTTCGATCTGTCAGGATGCGAGCTGTATACAAGCTGCGAGCCTTGTCCTATGTGCCTCGGGGCGATCTACTGGGCGAGGATCAGGAAGGTCATCTTCGCCGCCGACCGCGACGACGCGGCCGACGCAGGGTTCGACGACAAGAAGTTCTACGAGGACGTCGAAAATGGAAGGCCCCCCGAAGGAGTTGAAATCATCCAGTCTGGAAGGGAGAAAGCCCTGAAGGCCTTCAGGGTCTGGAACGAAAAGCAGGACAGGAGGCTCTATTAGAGCCCCGAGGAGGCCCTTATGAAGCCTTATACGATCCTATTCTGCATGATGTCAGCAGACGGTTCGTTCATCTCCGACCGGTTTGACACGGACCTGTACTACGAGACGGGCTATGCCTTGGGGGCTGACGCTGTCATGACAGGCGCTGACAGCATGCTCACAGGGCTAGAGAGCTTCGCCGGCAGATCGCCCGACGAATCCTGCCCTCATGAAAAAGCCGGTGACGCCTCGTTGCCCTGGCTGGTCGTAAGCGACAGCAAGGGCAGGCTATTCGGCCATCTAGGGCATTACAGGCACATGGAGTTCATAAGGGACGTGATCGTGCTTGTTTCTCAGGCAACCCCCGCCTCGTACGTGAGATACCTCGAGGATAATTCGTACGGTTACATCAGGGCTGGCTTTGACAGGTGCGACCTGGTAGAAGCCGTGGCGAAGCTGGGCAACGATTTCGGTATAAAGATTCTGAGGGTGGACTCGGCAGGTGCCCTTGCAGGGACGTTCCTGGATGAGGGGCTGGCCGACAGGCTGGTCCTCATAACATCCCCTTTCATAGCCAGGACGCCTTCGAGACGGCCGTTCGGCGCGCTTGTCAAGGATGTGGCCTTGGATCTAGTCGAATGCAAGGCCCAAAGGGGCGGCCACGTTATGGCAACTTACATAGTGAACCAGTGAAAACCTTCTGCACCTGATGGGAAGGGCAAGCCTTCGGCGCGCCCTTCCAAGTACACGTATATCCGCTCAGCTCAGGCCCTTCTCGAAGTCGTCTATGATGTCGCGCACGTCCTCTAACCCAACAGAGACCCTTATAAGTCCGTCAGTTATCCCTGTGCGTTTCTTCTCCGCCGCTTTCATGTTCCTGTGCGAAGTCGAGGAAGGATGGCTGACCGTGGTGGCGAAGCTTCCCAGGCTCGGCACGAAAGTCGCAAGCGAAAGTGAACCTATCAGCTTCTCCGCGGCTTTCAGGCCGCCTTTCACCGTGAAGCTGAGCATGCCGCCGTATCCTTCCTTGAGCAGCCTTGATGATGGGCTTGCGGGGTCGGAGGCCGCTTCAAGGCCGGGGTAGAAGACCTCCCTTACCTTTGAGCATTTGGAGAGCGCCGCAGCCAGGGCTGAGGCGTTGGAGGAATGCCTGGCCATCCTCACCCCCAGGGTCCTGATGCCCCTTTGCAGCAGCCAGGCCTCGAAAGGTGAGAGCACAGGGCCCAGCAGCGTCTTCGACTGCCTGATCTTGGCCAGCAGCTCTTCGGCCTTCGGTGCGCCCGGGGAGACCGTGACAGTGCCCGCCATAACGTCGTCGTGTCCGTTCATGTATTTCGTGCAGCTGTGCATCACTATGTCCGCTCCGTGTGCGAAAGGGCGCAGCAGGACGGGCGTCGCGAAAGTGTTGTCGACGGCCAGCAGTGCGCCCGCTTCATGGGCGAGCTCCGCCAGCTTCGGCAGGTCAGCCACCTGCATCATCGGATTGGAGATGCTCTCGCAGAACAGCATGTCCGCACCGTCCTTTAAGGCGTCGCCCACCTCATTCAGGTCGGCTATGTCCACGAACCTGAGTCCTAGGCCTCTTTCTGAGGCGTACCTCTCTAGAAGCGAACGTGTGGCTCCGTACAGCACTGACGCCGAGACAATCCTTCCTCCGGGCCTGTGGCACCCTTCCAGCATGATGTTCATGGCTGCCATCCCGGATGCGCAGGCGACCGTTCCGATGCCTCCTTCAAGCAGGTCCACCGACCTTTCGACCGCCTCGACCCCCGGATTCGCCATCCTGGAGTAGACATAACCCTTCTGCCTTCCCGTCCATACCTCGTCCACCTGGGTCAACGACTCGAACCTGAAGACCGCGGAAGCGTATATCGGAGCTATCTCGGGCTCGTTTACGGACTTTGTGCCGGCTTTCCTCGCATGCACAGCCACAGTGTCCGGCCTTAGCTGACCTTCTCCCACAATGATGCACCTTCTTCCTAGTAACGAATGTGTTTCCCCGCTGTCCTTATTGTATAATCCATTTATAGGATTAGATAGCCCGGAGGTGCGACGCATGCCTTTAGGAGAGGGCGATTACAGGAGGTCGGCTGTATTCACAAGGCGGTCGATAAGGCGTTTCAAGCCCGACAAGCTGGATGGCTGGCAAGTAAGGGCGATACTTGAAGCTGCGATGTCGGCGCCTACGGCATGCAATCAGATGCCATTCGAGCTGATCGTCGTGCAGCAGAGGAGCGTGCTGGACGAGCTTCAGAAGGCACTCCCCCTGGCCAGGTTGAAGACCGCGCCGTCGGCGTTCGTAGTGACGTCAGTGAGGGACTGGAAGTTGCGCCTTCACCCGTGCAGCCAGTTCCTGCAGCAGGACCTGGCATCAGTAAGCCTTCAGATATGCATCGCCGCTGAGGAGATAGGGCTGGGTTCATGCTGGTGCGGCGTCCATCCAGTGACGCGTTTCGAGGTCGCTGTGAGGAAGGTCCTGGGTATCCCCGACGACGTGATGGTCCTGTCGGTAATCCCGGTCGGCATCCCTGACGAGGTCAAGGAACCCAACTCGAAGTGGTACCCCGCGAAGGTGCATTACGACAGGTTCTGATGAACAGCAGCGGAGAGGCATATGGTAATATGGTAATATGCGAATATAAAATTCAACCATAAATTCAACAGCATGAAGGATTATTCCATTTATAATAGAATAGGTTTAATTGGGATAGTTGCATCCGGAGGTTTGCATGGCTGAGATGCTGGTCGGTAGCGGCTTGGACAAGGAGACGGTGGCCAAGCTGGAATCGCTCATATCGCGCATGAGCGGCGTCATAGCCGCCAAAGTGGTGACCGACAGTTCAGGAAGGCCGGTCGAGGTCCACGTCCTTACGAACCTCGAAAGGTCGCCCAAGCAGGTAGCCAGGGATGTGCAGTCCTGCGCCGCATCCGCTTGCGGGCTTCAGCTGGACTACAGGATCATCAGCGTCGCCCAGGTGAGCGACGATACGTTGGTCAGCTCGGCAATAAGGCTCAAGATCAAGGGTTTCGGGGTCGACATGGAGGAGAATTCGGTCGTTGTGCGCGTAAACCTTGCCAATAAGGGCGGCGTATACGAAGGCACCGCGACTGGCATGTCCAAGGCACAGGGGAAATATGCGACGGCTGCGCTCGCATGCATCAACAGCCTCCACAAGTTCCTCGGGGCCGACTACATATTCTCGGTGGTCGACGTCCAGAAGACGAAGATCGCCGGGATGGACGCGTTCAACGTGGCATTGAACCACGTCTACGACGAAAGGCAGGCGATATTGACAGGGGTGTCGCTTGTCCAGGACGACGAGTACCTGGCGGTGATAAAAGCCACCCTGCACGCAGCGAACCGGGTCCTTGAGAAGGCCTGGAACGCACGCCACGGAGGCCGGGAGTTCGAAGCAGATCTTTGATAACCTGAATAAGGCCGGGCATAGCGAAGCGAACAGCCCATCTCATAGCGAACGATGGAGCCTTGAGGAAGGGGCTGTTTATAAGATGCGTAGATTTCTGGCAATCCTTGGCACCATCCTGGCGTTCGTGCTGGTAGCAGGTGCCAACTGGAAGATACTGCCTCCTCTGACCAAGTAACGGGGAAACTTCTTGAGCATTTTACAGCCCGGCCTTATTCAGGTTATCATCCACTTGAGGTCCTACATGCAGTTCTTTAGGTTGACCGACAAGCAGTTCAGGTATCTGGTGATCGCAACAGGGACGGCCGCTTTGATCTACATGACCCTGACGCAGCCGATCACCTTCAACTTTGCGAACTTCGTCTTCCTAGTGCTGATGGCAACCCTCGCCGAATCCCAGCCGGTGATAACCGATTCCGAGAAGACGATCTCGGTGGGCTTTGCGATTGACCTCTGCGCCCTTCTTCTCTACGGCCCCATGGCCGCCGCATGGGTCGTCTTCCTCTCCAACATATTCGCAGTGACCCATGTCAAGCGCTGGGGTTACCTGCACATGTTCAACACCCCGGTGGACTACCTGCTCTTCAACGCCATGAACCTCACGCTGTCCGTAATCGCGTGTGGTTTCGTATACCAGAAGATGGGCGGCCCTATGCTGGCAAGCCTTACTATGAACGCGGACCTGGGTATAAACGCGGTGCTGAAAACCCTCAGCTCCCACATATTCAGCATAATCATAGGCATCATGGCCCACATAATGGTTAATACGTCCATAATCTCCATCCATATATCGATAACAACCGACCAGAAGGCGATGATGGCATGGGCGTACAGCTTCCTCTGGTCGGTCTTCAACCTCCTTATAGTAGGCCTGATGGGCGTCACCATCGCCACCTTGTACGCAAGCTACGGGGCGTTCGTAGTAGTGCTGTTCATGGTCCCGCTCCTTATGGCGAGGAATTTCTTCGTCCAGTACGTGAAGATGCGGGACGTCTACTTGAACACCATCATGGCGCTGACGTCTGCAATAGAGGCCAAGGACGTCTATACCAAGGGCCACTCGGAGAGGGTCCAGAAAATCAGCATGGCCATAGCCAAGGAGATGCACCTTTCAGGCCCGCAGCTGGAAATGCTGAGGTATGCGGCGATACTGCACGACATAGGCAAGATAGGCATAAGCGAGAGCATCCTGAACAAGCCCGCCAGGCTCGAAAGGAGCGAGTTCGAGAAGATCATGGAGCACCCTCTCATAGGATCCAAGATCGTCGAGGAGATAGACTTCTTGAGCAGGGCGGCTAAGATAATCCGGAGCCATCACGAATACTATGACGGCAGCGGCTACCCCGATGGCCTCAAGGGATCCGAAATATTGCTCGAGTCGCAGATACTGACAGTCGCCGACGCCTACGACGCGATGACGACGACAAGGCCTTACAGGGAGGCGTTCAGCCCGGACGGGGCGTGGGCCGAGCTTGAGAGGAACATCGGCAGGCAGTTCTCGCCAGAGGTGGTCAAGGCCTTCAAGCGCGCCGTGGAGAAGAGGAAGGAGATCGGGGATGCTTTCTGAGGCTTTGCTGTTCGGCTTCGCCGCCGCTTTCCTGCTGGGCGGCAGCCTTAGGTCCCTCGTAAGGGCCTCTTTCAGGGGCATCCCTTTGATATTGGCCTCCGCGGCGATAGACATAGCCCTTACCACCCGCCTCGGAGTCTACGTCGCATCCCTGGGCAGCTGGGCCCTGATTGCCGCCATGGCCCTTCAGACCGCACTCCTGGTGGTCTTCGTGCTGGGGAACATGGAGAAGCCTTCCCTCTGGCTCATCGGGCTGGGCGGCCTGATGAACGCAATCGCTGTGATGGCGAACTCCGGCAAGATGCCGATCAGCCCCGAGATATTGAGCATCGCTCCCTGCTCTCCCTACACGTTGGCGCTTCTTCAGGGCAGGGTGGCAAATTACACCCTGGCCACCTCGGCGACGCGCTTCCTCTCCCTTTCAGACATCATACCCTTCCGGGGATTCACCTTCTATATGATAAGCGCCGGCGACATGGTCACGTCCGCCGGCCTCATAATCCTCGTGATATCGCTAATGACGGCTCCTCCTGCGAAGAAGGGGCCCGGAACCCAGGATCAGCAGGACGGGGCATGAGCCTCCTGCCGTTCAACCAGCATGAAACCCTCCGGAAGCCCCTCCTGCGGCAGAGTGCATTCCACCTCGAAAGTGATGGAGGCATCCCTTGCGCGCCCCGCCCTGAATGCATCCGAGGAATCGACGGCCCTGAATGCGCCCTTTACGATAACCCCCGCTTTCGCGGCGATCCTACGGGCCGCCTCCGCCGTGCCTTCCCCGCCCCTTGCATATGTCCAGGGCAGCTCAGGTTCCGTTGCTCCCTGCCTTCTGTACACCAGCTCGCCGCCCGGCACAAGCATCCTGAGCGCCACCCTGATGCGGACAGGTTCGTATCCTCCCGTCTCAGGCTGTTTGTAATACTTTGCACCCTTGAACTCGTCCGGGAGGTACTGCTGCTCGACCCATCCTCCCGGCCAGTCGTGCGGGTATTTGTACCCCTGGGCTTTGCCCAGCACTTCTGCCCCTTTGTACCCTCCCGACGACAGGTAGGCCGGCACCTGGCCCAAAGGTTTTTCCTTCAGGTCCTGTACTGCCGAATCTATGGCTAAGACGACGGCGTTGCTCTTCGGGGCGGTGGCGATGTGTATTGCAGCCTGCGCCAGCGTAATCCTCGCCTCCGGCATGCCCACATGTTCCACAGCATATGCCGCGGCTGCTGCCACCGTCAGGGCGGTCGGGTCCGCCATCCCGACGTCCTCCGATGCGTGTATCAGTATGCGCCTTGCTATGAACCTTGGGTCCTCGCCCGATTCCAGCATCCTGGCCAGGTAGTGCAGCGCCGCGTCGGGGTCTGAACCGCGCATGCTCTTTATGAAGGCCGAAATGACGTCGTAATGGATGTCGCCCTGCATGTCGTACTTCAGAAGGGTGTGGCCCAGGATGTCAGATACGAGCTCAAGGTCCACTTCGCCCTTCTCGGCCGACAACGAGGCCATCTCGAGCACGTTCAGGGCGATCCTTGCATCGCCTCCTGCATGCACGGAAATATATTCAAGGGCCTGCCTGCTGAAGGAAAGTCCCATGCCACCCAGGCCGCGCTCCGCATCCTCAGTCGCCCTGACCAGCAGAGTAAGCAGCCCCTCGGGGCCTATTGGCTTCAGCATGAATATCCTGGACCTTGAGACAAGAGGGGCGATTATGTCGAAGAACGGGTTCTCGGTAGTGGCGCCGATGAGCGTTATCGAACCGTCTTCGACGGCCGGCAGGAGGGCATCCTGCTGCGATTTATTGAATCTGTGGATTTCGTCTATGAATACGACGGTGCGTGCGCCTCGCATCGCAAGTTCGTCCTTGGCCTCAGCCGTCACCCTCCTGATATCGGCGATGCCTGAATAAACGGCGTTGAGCCTTACGAACCTGGATTTCGTCATGCCGGCGATGACATCGGCTATCGTGGTCTTGCCCGAACCGGGTGGCCCGTAAAGGACTATCGACCCCAGCCGGTCCGTCTCTATGGCCTTGCGAAGCGGCCTGCCTTTTGCGAGCAGATGGTCCTGCCCGACGACCTCGTCCAAGGTCCTCGGCCTCATCCTCGCCGCAAGCGGCATCGTCTCCAAGCCCGCCTCGAACAGCATACCGGGCAAAGGGCACCTCCATTGGCATGCGACAAGACCCCGCTATGCCGTGCTGCGATGCTTTTCTTCCCTGTTTTAACAGGTGGATGCCCCACTTTCAGCTTTTCGGATCCGCTGCGAGGCGGCCTGCGAGCCACTGATCGATGAGGGCTTCCTTTTCTTGGCTTGTAGGAAGAAAATCCGTTGCAACACGCACACTGCAGGGTCGGTTTCCAATTATATATTACACCTTTGCAGGCTTGCCTTACATGGCAAGTTCCACTTTTTCGCGACCGGGGCCGGCTTCATTTCCTAGATCCCGGCTTATAGGGCGCAGACCCCTGCTTGCACAGCGGGCACTCCTCCGGCGGCCAGGAGGCTACCTCTAGCTGCAGCACGCTGTACAGGGGGTACCCCAGGTCCGCCTTGCCACCGCTCCTGTCCACCAGGCAGGCGATTCCGACCACGTCGCAGCCTGAGGCCTTGGCCATGTCCGCGACTTCCTTGGCCGAGCCTCCGGTCGTCACGACGTCCTCGCAAACCAGGACCCTGTCGCCCGGCTTAAGGGAGAAGCCGCGCCTTAAGGTCATCTTCCCTTCTTCCCTCTCTGCGAATATCGCCCTGCACCCCAGCTGTCTTCCCACCTCATATGCCAAGGTGATCCCCCCCATGGCGGGGCCGATTACTACGTCAGCCTCCTTGCCGCCCAGCTCGGCGACGATTTCCTTAGACAGCCTCCCGCAGATGTCCGGATGCTGCAGGACGAGTGCGCACTGCAGGTACCTGTCGCTGTGGCGTCCCGAAGTCAGCAGGAAATGGCCGCTTAGCATGGCTCCGCTATCTTCGAACATCTTGATTACTTCCCTATCTTCCATCCAAGCCCGCCTCCATCTCTTGTACTACCTTCCTGTATGCCGCAGCGGGGTCATCCGCCCTTGTGATGGGCCTTCCGACCACGATGTAGTCCGCCCCCGCCCTCATCGCGTCCTCCGGGGTGAACACCCTCTTCTGGTCCCCCTTCTCCGACCAGGCCGGCCTTACGCCCGGGCATACCAGTTTGAAGCCCGCGCCGAACCTCTCCTTCATCGGCCTTATCTCGTGTGGCGAACACACGACGCCGTCCAACCCGCTTTCCTTGGCCAGTTCGGCCAGCCTTACTGCCGCAGCGGTCGCGCCGGCGTCGCGGAAGCCCACGACCCTTACGTCTTCGTCATCGAGGCTTGTCAGTATTGTCACTGCGATCAGCATGGCCTTGTACTGCGCCGTCGCGCCGGCGTCCCTCGCCGCAAGGGCCGCCTTCATCATGGTGGGCCCGCCGGATGCGTGCACGTTAATCATGTCGGCGCCGCTCCTTAAAGCCTGGGCCACGGCGCCTGCCACCGTCTGCGGTATGTCGTGGAACTTAAGATCAAGGAAGACCTTCCTGCCCATCGCCTTGAGCTCCCTGACAGCAGCCCCTCCGCTCGCCAGGTGGAGCTCCAGCCCCACTTTGAAGTGCTCCGCCTCTGGTATGGAACCTGCCAGCTTAGCTGCCTCGCTCCATTCCGGGTAGTCCAGCGCCACTATTAGCCTCTCCTGTGCTTTCAATTCTCTCCCCTTCCCGGGCAGGCTGCGCCCACGATCTCGTTTATGGAAGCCATGCCCCTTGCCTTGCAGTAATCTTCCAGGCCCTTTATGACCTTGGGTATGGCCATCGGGTCCGCCAGCTGGGCCGTCCCCACGGCCACCGCCGATGCCCCGGCCATCATGAACTCGATTGCGTCGTCGCTGTCCTTTATGCCACCCATCCCGATTATCGGGATCTTCACTGCCTGCGCGGCCTGCCAGACCATCCTCACTGCCACGGGCTTAAGCGCCGGCCCGGACAGCCCGCCGGTCAGGTTGGCAAGGGCCGGTTTCCCGGTCTTGATGTCTATCTGCATGCCAAGCAGGGTGTTTATCATGGAAAGGGCGTCTGCCCCCTCGGATTCGCAGGCCGCGGCGATGGACGATATGTCGGTGACGTTGGGCGACAGCTTGATGATGAGAGGCAGCCTGACGGCACCCCTGACCGCCCTGGTGAGAGATGCTGCGCCCTTGTCAGTAGACCCGAAGGCCAGGCAGCCCTCCCTTACGTTCGGGCAGGATATGTTGATTTCGAGCGCATGGGCGGCACCTGCCTCTTCGACCGCCGTGGCGACCTTGACGTAATCGTCGATCGTCGACCCTGCTACGTTGACTATTATGTTGGTGTCAAGCCCCATGAGCCTAGGCGCTATGTCTCGTAGGTAGGCATCAAGCCCGGGGTTTTCAAGGCCGATGGCGTTGAGCATGCCGGAATAAGTCTCGCATATCCTAGGCGGGGGATTGCCTGCCCTTGCAAGCGGCGTCACCGCCTTGACGACGACCGCGCCCATAATCGCCGGATCGAAGAAGTCGCAGTAACAGTCGGCGAAGCCGAAGGTGCCGGACGCGCTCATGACCGGGTTCTTGAATTCCAGGCCGAAGAGCTTCGTCTTCAGAGGTGCGCTCATAACGACACCTCCTTTGCGTCGAAGACGGGGCCGTCCTTGCAGACCTTCAGCCATGTGTCATGCTTCTTCGCCTCGGAGCAGGTGCAGCCGTTGCACGCCCCCACCCCACAGCCCATCTTCGTTTCAAGGGACACCTGGAGGGCTATCCCCGCCTTTTCGCAGATCGCCTTGACGGCCTTTAGCATCGGGACCGGGCCGCAGGCATAAGCGGCATCGAAGCTCCATTCCCGGACCAGCCTCTCAAGAGGCCCGGTCACTAGGCCGGATTCGCCCATGCTGCCGTCCTCAGTGGCTATGAAGCAGCTCTGAGGGAGGGAATCGCCATCCATCAGGCACATCCTGTTCTTTGCGCCGACTACAAGGACAGCCTGCCCGCCGATCGCCTCTAGCCTCTGCTTGAGGAAGAAGAGGGGCGCAAGCCCCGTGCCGCCTCCGATCAGCAGGCTCCTTCCGGATCTAAGCACAAAACCCTTGCCGAGCGGGCCCGACAGCTCAACAGAATCCCCGGGTTCCCTCGCAGCCAGCCAGGCAGTCCCCTTCCCAACGGCTGCGAACCTGAGCGTGACGGTCCCCTCCTGCCCGTCGGAGCCCGATATGCCAAGGGGCCTTCCGAGCACGGCACCCTGAGCCTCGGTCCTTGCCATCACGAACTGCCCGGGTTCCGCGCCGCTGGCCAATCCGGGGGCCTTGAGTACCATCCTTTTCATGCCCTCGGCGATGTCCGCCATCTCGAGGACCGTGCACTTCTCCACAATCATCGCCTGCTTTATTCCCCCTCCTCAGGCTGCTCCCACGTGCTCTTTGAGCGATTTGACCCCAAGGCCGCGGCCGGCGCCTCGCTTCTTCATGTCCCTTATGACCTCAAGAAGGCCCGATGCAGTGTCCAGCGACGTCATGCACGGCAGGTTGAACTCCACGGCAGCCCGCCTTATCCTGAAGCCGTCCTTCTGAGGCTCCTTGCCCTTGGCGGGGGTGTTGATGACCAGGCCGACTTCCCCCGACCTGATAAGGGCGATGACGTCCTTGCCTGGCGAGCCGATCTTGCCAACCTCTGACACAGGCACCGAGTTCTCCCTCAGGAACCTGGCCGTACCCGTGGTCGCCCAAACCGAGAAGCCCAGGTCCGCATACCCCTTTATAATCGGCAGGGCCTCCTGCTTGTCCTTGTCAGCGAGGGTAGCAAGTATCGCCCCTCCGTCCGGTATCCTGTAGCCGGCGCCGAGGAACGCCTTCCTGAGCGCCATCCTGTAGTCCTCGTCGATGCCTATTACCTCTCCCGTCGACTTCATCTCGGGTCCGAGCGATATCTCCACGTCAGTTAGCTTATTGAAGGAGAACACCGGCATCTTCACCGCGTAGACCCCGGCTTCCTTCCACAGCCCGCCCCTGTAGCCGAGCTCCGCGAGGCTCTTTCCGAGCGACGCCGCGGTGGCAAGCCTCACCATTGGGATGCCCGTGACCTTGCTCATGAAAGGCACCGTTCGGCTTGCCCTCGGGTTCACCTCGATTATGTAGAGCTTGCCCTTGTGGATGACATACTGAACGTTCATCAGCCCCTTGACCTTGAGCGCCCTGGCTAGCCTCACAGTAGTCGCCACGATTTCGTCCTTCTCCGCATCCGTAAGGTTTATCGTAGGGTAGATGGCTGTGCTGTCCCCAGAGTGCACGCCTGCCCTCTCCTGGTGCTCCATGATGCCGGGTATGAGGACCTCCCTGCCGTCGGATATCGCATCCACCTCTACTTCCCGCCCCAGCAGGTACCTGTCGACCAGCACCGGATGCTCGTTGGACACCTTGACAGCCTCATTCAGGTAGTCTTCCAGGTCCTTCTCGTTGTAGACGATCTCCATGGCGCGCCCGCCCAGGACGTACGACGGCCTCACAAGCACAGGGAAGCCGAGCTCCGCTGCTATCCCGTGCGCCTCCGCCCTGGTCCTCGCCATCCTCCCTGCGGGCCTTGCAAGCCCCAGCTCCTCGAGCAGGGCGTCGAACTTCTCGCGGTCCTCTGCGGCGTCTATGTCCTCGACAGAGGTGCCGAGCACTTCCACGCCGTGGGCCGCCAGCGGTTCAGCCAGGTTTATCGCGGTCTGGCCTCCGAACTGCACCATTACTCCCATCGGCCTCTCGTTGTCTATGACGTCCAGCACGTTTTCGAGGGTAAGCGGCTCGAAATAGAGCCTGTCGGAGGTATCCGGGTCGGTCGACACGGTCTCCGGGTTGGAGTTTACGATTATCGACTCGTATCCCATGTCCTTCAGCGAGAGCGACGCCTGCACGGAGCAGTAGTCGAACTCCACGCCCTGCCCTATCCTGATGGGGCCCGAGCCCAGCACAACCACCTTCCTGCGGTCGCTCGCGAAGGCCTCGTTGCGCTCGCCGTACGCCGAGTAGAAGTAGGGGGTCTTTGCATCGAACTCGCCCGCGCATGTGTCGACCATGTGGTAGCAGGCGGAAAGCCCCCTTCTCAGCCTCTGTTGCCTCAGCTGGTCTTCGGTGCAGTTCAATAGCCTGGAAAGCTGGAAGTCCGAGAAACCGCACTTTTTGGCCTTGAGCCAGTCTTCGTCGGTCCATTTCCTCTTGGATGCCAGCATGCCCTCCAGCCAGACGATGTGCTCGATGTTGTCCAGGAAGAAGACGTCTATCTTCGTGGCCATATGTATCTGGGCAATGCTTACGCCGCGCCTTAATGCCTCGGCGACGGCGAATATCCTCTCGTCGTCGCCCCTGCCCATCTTGTCCATGAGCTCCGGGATGCTGAGCTTCTCCATCTCCGGCACCAGCAGCCCCGTGAACCCTGCTTCCAGAGACCTTACGGCCTTGAGCAGGGCTGCAGGGAAGTTCCTGCCCAGCGCCATTACCTCCCCTGTCGCCTTCATCTGGGAACCGAGCTTCCTTCCGGCCCCTCTGAACTTGTCGAAGGGCCACCTCGGCACCTTGGCTACCACATAGTCCACCACGGGCTCGAACATCGCCGAGGTATTGCCGGTCACGCCGTTTACGATCTCGTCGAGCCTCAAGCCCAGCGCAATCTTGGAGGCGACCCTGGCTATCGGATACCCCGTTGCTTTGGACGCAAGCGCTGACGACCTGCTCACCCTGGGGTTGACCTCTATGAGGTAGTAGGCGGCGCTGTCAGGGTCGAGGGCGTACTGGATGTTGCATCCCCCTTCTATCTTAAGCGCCCTTATTATCCTGATCGCCGAGCTTCTGAGCATCTGGTAGTCCCTGTCGGACAGCGTCTGGGTAGGTGCGACCACTATGCTGTCGCCGGTGTGTATCCCTACGGGGTCGACGTTCTCCATCGAACAGACCACGATGCAGTTGTCGGCCGAGTCCCTTATCACCTCGAACTCGATCTCTTTCCAGCCAGCGACGCTGGCCTCGATGAGAAGCTGCCTGTTCATGGAATATATAAGGCCCTTGGACGCGATCTGCGAAAGCTCCTCCCCGTTCGAGGCGAAGCCGCCGCCGGTGCCGCCGAGCGTGTAGCCTGGACGCACTATCACCGGATAGCCTATCCTGCCGGCAAGCTCCAACGCCTCTTCCACGCT
>Ga0116174_10000689_pt1 | contig 33336 bp, 32 predicted proteins | sample AD_UKC087_MetaG_FD_89801 | JGI IMG/M metagenome (GOLD analysis project Ga0116174, IMG submission 89801) | Active sludge microbial communities of municipal wastewater-treating anaerobic digesters from USA - AD_UKC087_MetaG | ecosystem: Engineered > Bioreactor > Anaerobic > Digestate | place: USA...
ATGCCGCCCCACATCGCTTTCGGAAGAATATTGTCTGATAAATTTGCGCTCTCCATTCATGGCGGCTATTCGGAAGGGGTGCGCCGGACGAAAAGACGTGAAAACTCCATTTTTCTGGGCGTGCCGCTGTCAACCCGTGTAAGCATCCGCCGTTACAGTACCTATCTCGGTGTTGATCTGGATTACTACCCTTTCAAAATGGCCAAACTGCAGCAGTATACAAACTGGGGCGAACGGCTCAAAGCTGCCAAGCCCACACTGGGCATCCGCATCAACTACAACCGCACCGGCTACGATGCCCGGGCACGCATGGCGCTAGGCTGGTTTAACCGGGGTGTTGCTGTTCATTTACATAATCATTGGGCTTTGCCGGGGATTACACTTGTGGCAGGTTTCGATATCCCGCTGAACAAAAGAAATGTCATGGCGATCAACGCCGGGTATACCTGGTTTAAAAAGCAGACCCATGATTTCGATGGACCGGCATTCACTCTGGCCTGGAAGTACTTTTTCTGAACTACCGCAGCATGCGGCGTGTATTCCGGCTGAAAAGGAGAAAAAGAAAGAAGGGGCCGCCCAGAAGGGCAGTAATCACGCCCACAGGTATTTCGGCAGGGGCAAAAAGAATCCGAGCACCCGTATCGCAGAGCGTCAGGAAAGCTCCGCCCAGCAAAAAAGAAGCTGGCAACAGAGTCCTGTGTCCGGTGCCCGCCAGAAGTCTGCACATGTGGGGCACCATCATGCCTACAAAGCCGATGGGGCCACAGACCGACACAATACCGCCTACCATGAGGGATACTGAAAAAAACAAAAGCAGTCGGGTGCGCTGCAGTTCCATGCCCCGGCTCATAGCCAGGTCATCCCCCAAAAGAAGCAGGTCAAGCTCAGGACGCAGCAGAAAAAGCACCACAGCCCCCGTGGCGACCAGCGGAAAAAGGCTCAGAACGGCATCATAGCCAACCATTCCGAGCCCGCCCATAAGCCAGCGCACAAGCCGGAAAGAGTCATGCAGACTGGCACTATACTGCAGAGCCAGAATCATGCTGGACAGAAAAAAGCTCAAGGCGACACCGGCAAGCAGCAGCGTATGTGTTGCGAAACCACCCTGCAGCCGGGTCAGCCAATACGCCAGAAGAATGACCAGCACGGCGCCGGAAAAAGCGGCAATTGTGGAGCCGCCGATGCCGGGCAGGGCAATTGCCAGACCAAGACGCATGTATAAGGCAGCACCGAAAGCGGCGCCCCCGGATACACCCAGCGTAAAAGGTGTTGCCAGAGGATTGCGGAAGAGTGCCTGAAACGCCATGCCGCTCAGAGCGAGCCCGCCGCCCGCCAGATAAGCAGTCAGTACCCGGGGAATGCGTATGCGCCAGAAAACAACGGACTCCAGGGCATCCGCATGGCGCCCGAAGACGCCGGACAGACTGGTGGCGGTCATGCCCAGAAAAGGCGATATGCAGAGGACAACCGCCGACAGAAGAAGAAAGAAAAGCAACAGCCGATGTTCTTTCATAGCACCGCCTTTCCCGGCACCACAATGCTTCTGCCACTCTCGGAATCCTCAAGAAAATGAAAAGAGGTGTCATAAATATTTTCGAGAATGTCGGACCGAAAAAGCTCGGCAGGTGATCCGAAAAATACTTTCTGTCCGTCTTTCAATGCAAGAACCCGGTCATATGCCAGCGCTCCCTGATTCAGGTCATGCGTAACAGAAACGACAGAAACCCCCTGATCCCGCCGCAGTTTGGTGATCAGCGACAGCACTTCTGTCTGATGGCGATAATCAAGAAATGCCGTCGCTTCATCCAGAAAAAGAATGTCCGGACATTGGGCAAGGGCGGCGGCAATAAACACTTTCTGGCGTTCGCCCCCGCTGAGATTATACAAAGGGCGGTGTGCAAATTTTTCCACTTCCGCCTGCGCCATCGCTTCAGCAGCAATCGCATGGTCTTTTTCCGAAAGAGCTGCAAAAGTGCTGAGATAAGGATATCGCGCCATCAGAACAAATTCATAAACGCTGTAGGGAATCGCCCGCTCCCCTGCCTGAGGCACATAGGCGGCATGCTGTGCCAGTTCCCGGCGCGACCAGTCTTTCAGGCTGCGGCCTTTGAAATAAATCTCTCCTGATTGCACCGGAACCAGACGAAGCATTGCCTTCAGCAATGTTGATTTTCCGGCACCGTTCGGTCCGACAATCACAAGTGATTCTCCGGCATGCAGCGTGAAATCCAGTGCAGACAGAATTCTCTTTCCGCCCAGAACAACAGTCAGATTTTGAATATCAAAAACCGCATCGGTCATAAAACACATTCTTTCAAGTCAGGATGCAGTGCCGCAACAAACGCATCCAGCACCTGCGTAATGCGCGGACCCGGGATAGTAAAATGGCTGCCACCCAGAATTTTCACCCGGCTGTTCTGAACGGCTTGCAATTCAGAAAGCGCCTGCCAGGGAGCCATCAGCTTCGGCAGTGCCGTTTGCGGATCCTTTTCCACCAGCTCAATAATATACTCCGGATCAAGGTGCAGAATCCCTTCCACAGATAAAGCCGGATACTCCGCCACCGCCCCCGACACGCAATTCTCTGCACCCGCAATCTCCAGCAGGTCGCTGAGAAAGGAGCCTGTGCTCACCGCATACACCTCCTGCAGGCTTCCGCTGTGTTCATTGCGGCCCGTTACCAGAAGCACCCGCATTTTTTCTCTGTCCCGCACCAGCTCCGACACAGCCGACATGTGCCTGTCCAGAGCAGCAACGAGCTTGCGCCCTTCTTCCTCATGCCCGCACAATACCCCGACATGCAAAAAACTTTCACGAATTTCCGGCAGGGTATCCTGCGGCACAATTTCGTAAGACAGCCCCAGGCGCCTCATCTCACGGCGCAGGTCACGGTGGTAGGGCGTCATAAAAATCAGCTGCGGATTCAAAGCAACCAGTGCTTCATAATTCGGGTCCAGCAGCCCGCCCACTGATACCCGCTCCTGTGCTTCAGGAGGGTACAGGCAAAACTGAGTCACGCCCTTCACCGCATCTCCCGCCCCCAGAGCAAATAAAGTCTCCGTCAAACCCGGCGACAGGGATATAAATCCTGAGCTGCTTTGCGACCGGCTCCCGGTATCCTGCACATAGGAGTGCAGCAGGACAGAAATCCCTAAAGTTCCGGCAAGCACAATACCGATCACCACTCCGCGCACGAATCAATACTCCTTTCAGAATGAAGTCCGTCATTTCGCCTATTGTACAGGTTCAGCCGGAAAAGAATCACGCATATTTTAACTGAAAAAACCGGATTGTACGGGCTTGCCGCTGAAGCTGGAGGAAAAAGCCGTTTCTTTCAGCGTCTTGCCTGTTCTCATGCCTCAGACCGCTATGCAGACGGGGATTTTGAGACGAGCCGGGCTGGTGATGCCATCGGCCTTAACAGTGGTTATCTTCGCCTGTCAGCGGATTTAATCCATCTGCACGCTTGTACGTCGCATAAACCTCTTCCAGCACTCTACCCATGTCAAAATATTAATCCTGCAAAACCTTGCCATATAGACACACATCTGATATACTATTATTTATAGAATAATATGAAAATTTATTCCATAAACCCAACAAGAGCGAGGATGTAAAACAGCCAAAGCCTGGTTGCGCACGCTTCAGGAAATCAAGGAAGGGATCCACGCATGAGAACATCGCCTTTCATTTTATCTGTTTTTTGCCTCATTGCACTGATGCTGCCGGTAACCGCCCTGGCTTCCTACAGCGGTGGTGAAGGAACCGCTGAAAACCCATATCTCCTGGCATCGACAGCAGACTGGCTTCTTTTATGCCAAACAGGCGCTGACTGGGGCAAATATTTCACGGTCACGGATGATCTGGATTTCAACGGCGTTTCCATGATACCTCTGGGCTCCTATGAACATCCTTTCACAGGAACGCTTGACGGCAAGGGACATAGCTTTGACAATATCAGACTGGACTTAGCCAACGACCTCGCTCTCTTCAGCCGAATTAACAACGCCACCATACTGAACCTGCATCTAAAAAAATATTAAAGTCGTGGCGAATGCGAACGGTGCCGGGCTCACTGTAAACGCCGATAACAGTGTTATCAGAGCATGCACAATAGATGGACAGATTAACGGGTTTGCAGCCTGCGCAGGCGGTTTTGCGGCAAAAGGATTGGGGAGTATTTTTTCAAATTGCCAGGCAAAAGGCGAAATCAATGCTAATTATTCTGCAGGCGGCATCATTGGCGAATGCTCAGACAACACCTTTTTAGCGTGCTGTTCGACGGCGAAAGTAAGTAATTCAGGCAGTTTTTACTATGCAGGAGGATTGGCAGGAAGAGCATCTAATTCCACACTGAAAAACTGCTACGCCCGTGGAGCGGTGTCGGGCTATTATGCCGCAGGGCTCGTAGGCTTGGCTTCTTCAGCCAATATTGAAAATTGCTATGCTGCGGCTCCCCTCTACGCTGAATCGGCGGCTGGCGGGCTGATCAGCTATGGCGGGAATGCCTCGGTAACAGCATCTTACTGGGATATGACTGTTTCAGGTATAACCGGCAGTGACGGCGGCGAAGGCGCTCCGACGGAAAGCATGACCTATCCCTACAGTGAACTCTGCTATGTCGGGTGGGATTTTAGTAATGTATGGGCAGCAGATACAGAAGGAGAAAATGACGGGTATCCCCTGCTGCGCGATGACGGAACCGAAACACAGGCAGTACTTGATCTGACCAAAGAGGCGCATAAGGAAAGCTTCACATATACCGGAGAAGTAATTCCCTACACAATTACACTGCTGAACATCGGTACTGCCCCCGTACAGAACATTACAGTAAAAGATGGTCTGACCGGTCTTTCTGAGCCCATTGCGGAGATCCTGCCGGGAAGACAGTTCATTCTGGAAACGCAATACACTGTAGTTGAAGACGATTTACTCCGGGGCTCAGTGGAGAATACGGCTGAAGCAGTCGGCTACGACCCTGACGGCAATGAGGTCACGGCCGAGAGTACGGCAACGGTGCAGGGTTACATTTTTCAGCAGATGACGCTGACAATAGAAGCAGATGCGGACACGCTGCCCGGGGAAGGCGCCGAAATCACATATACCCTGGCCGTACAGAACACCGGAAGCATGGCGCTGACTGATGTCTCTGTTGAAGATCCGCTTACCGGTCTGATCGAAACTATAGACAGACTGGATTGCATGGTCCCGAGAGAATTCACAACCCGCTATCTGGTCGCAGCGCAGGATGTTGCAGTCGCCTGTGTAGGGAATACTGCCTCAGCCAAAGGAAAAGATGTGAATGGCCTTGAAGTATCGGCTCAGGCAATTCACTATATTTTCGCCGGGACCGACCCCGGATACTGCGGCGGCAGCGGTACGGAAGCAGATCCTTTCCTGATCTGCCGAACCTCTGATTGGATTCATCTGACACAAACAACGGATGACTGGGACAAGCACTTCGCACTGACCGATGACCTCAATTTCTTCGGCGCCCTGATACCCTCCATGGGCAAAGATGGATCTTACTTTTCAGGAAATTTGGACGGCCGGGGATACAGCCTGAAAAATATCAGGCTGGCAGGCGGCTATATCGCGCTGATTGGCAGTATCCAGGACTGCACTATCCGTGATCTGCATCTGGAAAACATTCTCGTAGATGGAAAATATCAGGCTGCAGGGCTGGCCATTATGGCAACGCAATGCACCATCAGCGGATGCACCGCTTCAGGTCGGTGCACAGCTGCAACCTATGATGCTGCCGGACTTGTTGTGCATTGCGGCAATAGCACGATCATCAATTGCGCTGTAGCAGCGGAGGTAAGCGGCTTTGAAAATGCCGGTGGAATTGCATGCGTCTTCCTCAATGGCACCTGCCGCAACTGCTTCTCCACAGGAAAAGTGAACGCCGCCCAGTATAACGCAGGCGGGCTTGTCGCCTCGGCGGAATATGCCGACTTTTTAGAATGCTATTCCACGGCCGAAGTCACAGGAGACTTTCAGGCGGGCGGGCTTGTAGGCTCTTTTAACAATTCCAACATGAGCAACTGTTATGCCCAGGGAAATGTTTTCGGAGGAGAGATCGGCGGATTGATCGGCTCAACCGACAGCTGGGGTGAATACCGCTCGACTGTTTCCAATTGCTACGCTGCAGGACAGGTGGGCTCCGAGCATGAAAGCCGAGTCCGGGGCGGTATCATCGGCATCGCTTACAGTGGAACTGATGTAACAGCTTCTTATTGGGATACGGACCGCTCAGGCATTGTCTACAGCGCAAGCGGTGAAGGGCGCATTAACAGCGAGATGACTTATCCTTACGCAGGAAATACATTCATCGGCTGGAACTCTGACGACGTGTGGGCAGAAGACGCAACTCAAAGAAACAACGGATATCCCTGGCTGAAGAGGATTCCGCCTCCGGAAGCAGAACCGGACTTCCCTCCTGAAATTTGCCTCGACTTCAATGCGAAGCCTGCTGGTTTTCAGGCAGGCACAGATGAAATCGTGCCTGTACAGGACGCACTGTTTCGAACCGGAGCATTTCATCTGCTTTCCGGAGACACAATCACCGATGGTTTGCTTTCAGCGATGGAAACAGACTACGGGCTTTCGCTGCATCTTGACAACATCAGTGTCGGCTATGTCTTTGGTCCTGCCGGAAATCTTCCGCTCTGTGTCAGTATCTACTGCAAAAAAGTAAAAGATATCGTAAATCTGAGTGTTAACGGAGAACTTAGGGTAGTAAAGGATTTTGCAGAACTCTACGGGACAACCGTGGGCGGAGCGCTTATCCGCGCTTTTCCGCTGAAAGACGGAAGAACAGTCTTGCATCTGGCAGGTCCTGTATCCTCCTTCAGCATCGGTGGACAAGCGCTTTCTTTAGAAAAAATCTGCTCCCTGTGCAACGAAACTGAAACAGCTGCCCATCCCGCTGATACCGACGGAGACAATTTCATCGACATCGGCGAGGCAGCGGCTTTTGTACAGGATTGGCAGGAAGACAGTGATCCTATGACTTCTGCAATTCGGGCCAAGTATATCGCTGAAAAAGGCGGCGCTTATGTTTTTGACCCGGCGCTGCCTCCGCCCCTCTGCTGGATCCCCGAATCCGATATTGACCTTTTATGAACAACGCGAGAGAGCAATACAAAGATATTGCCTACTGTCATAAAAAAGCGCTTGACAAATTCGATACTGTGCAGTATGCTGAGGGTACGGCCTTCGATCTATACGATATGCAGTACAGCGTAAAGGTACATGCGACATGTGAAGCACTACCCGGGCAGGAGATTAAAGACATGAGACATGTGCTGATTCAAGAAACAAAGATCTTAGAGCCCAGCGAATCTATAACCACGGGCTTGACCGATAAACCAAGCCTCTCTGCCGGGATACGGGCGGATCTTCAGTCTACCTTTAATACCGCTATTACCGAACACGAAGCCACCATCCCGGAAATCCTCGAATCGATGCTGACTTGTACATGGATACGGAAGAGACACGTCCACAATCATCTGCGAAGCAAAGAATAGGAATACTATGTCATCGCCGTTAATCAGGTCAGCGAAGGCGAACCCGGCAACACCATCATAGCGGTGTTGAAAAGAAAAAATACAGACATAGACAAGGGGCGCCAGAAAATGAATGCTCACGGCCGGTTCAGCCGCATCTTGCATCCGCTAATCATTGTATCGGCAGGAATCCTCGCGACTCTATTACTAACAGGATGCCCGGACTTTGACTATGGAGAATCGGACGCATGTGTCTGCGCTAATGATCCTATCCTCGTTCTTGCCCCGCCTTACGGTACACCCATTACTTCCATTAAAAAGGAATGGTCACCCTTGCTCATAGGCTATCCCGGCCAGATCATCGAGATTGAAGTATCCGGCGGTGATGATAGGGATTACGTGTTCAACACCGCTGTCGACCCTCTTGATGGTTGTGGTGGTGGTTGTCCGCCTACGCAAGACTGCATGGACAGATTTGGTAACTCCAGTCGAGTATGCGTTACCAACATAAGCAACCGGAATATTCCTTACCTTTGGGATGCGTCTGGTTGTGTGGAATCCATTGAGCCAGACCCGGACACGGACACGGGTCTCTGTGACAAATGCTACGTTAAGTTGAAGAAAGAGTACATAGAGACAGCAGCAGAGTTTACCGTGTCTGTGACTCGCCACGGCGCATCTCAAGAAGAACTTCAATGCGAAAACTTTGCCTATGCCGAGTGGAAAGGGGTGGTGCTACCTCCTCCACAGTTTACGATGTCAATCTCAACGAGTCCGCAGACCGCGATCCTGTTGCTGTCAGGTCCTGATGCGGAAGGCTCTGCCTGGTTGCGAGAAGACAAGTCACAAAACCCGACCGTGCCACAAGATACGCTTAAGCAAAGAAGCAGTGATCCGAGCGACCGATCTGTTGGTGTTGACTATCGAGTACATCTCCAATACACGGATCCCTTGGCACCTGTAGATTATGATTCCACGAACTCCCTTCATTTTGCGGCAATGAGAACTTTGGACTTGCTTGGTAGAGATATTCTCATTTCAAACCATTTGTACTTCACGGGAATACCGGCTCCTCCTGTTGGACCAGTGTTTTCCGGCGTGCACGGATTAGCCTACGAAGGCTACGATTTCATTATATTGAGTTCGGTCGAAGTAGTTGACGTTAAGCAGACTTTCGCACACGAGATTGGGCACTGCTGTGGTCTGGCTGACAACCAGCCGCTTGTTTCTCACAACCTTATGCTTAGTGGCCTTGGTCCAAGCGGTTTCACCTATGGCATGGACGTGCATTCACAGTTCTCACAAAACTTAAAACTTGACGATGGCTCGGAGGACTGGCACGACTGACCCTGGCGGGCAGTCATCCTCTCCAAGAGCGTTATCCGATAAGAACAGCTTTCCCTTGAACCAGAAAGGAAAAGGCAATGAACAAGAACGCAAAATACTCTCAGAAGATAGCAGGGGGTGCGACCTTGCCACACAGATGGTCGATCAGAAAGGTCCTCTACGACATGGCTGTTATCAGCAGCATGACTGTTATCATCTTCTGCGTGCTGATCGTCCTGTTGCTGTCTCCAATGGTACTGTGCCAAGTGGAGCCCGGTGGCGTATTTCTATATCCCTCGTCTTCCCCCGACGTTCCCAGGCCTCATGACCCGGACCTCAGTAGTTTTGATGATCCCTTCCTGAAGGAAATCTACGAAAGGACAATGATCGGCATCCGCACTGCGGAGATTCATCCTGACGGGCCGGCAGCTAGAGTCCAGGCAATCGCTGATTTCTGTGCTGTACCCAAGCCACCAGAGGAGATTGACTATATTGTGGCGGCAGCACGTGAAGCCGTGGAATTGCAACAATGGAGCCGGTACCGGGCGGCACTCTGGTGCACCCAGGCAGGCGTAGAGATCGAAGTGCGTCTGGTGGCTTTGTCCCGGGAGATGCTTCAAGCGCCACGGGGCGAAAAACTTTCCGATGAGCACGGATTGGCAATATATGATACCCTGGAATTTCTGGGACGTACCCCGATTGAATCGGCGGCGGATTTACTCATGGAGGCAACCACCCTGGAATTCTGGGGACCGGGCCCGCTTCGGTCACGCAGGCTTCGCCCGGATACACAACAAAGCGTAACCATGCTTCGCTCGCAGGCCGTCAGGAATCTCGGGAAGCTGCCATCCTCTCTTTCCCTGCCCCGGCTGGAGGAGCTGGCGAAACAGTATCCGGATAAATCCGCTACATCCGCACCCGTAGAGGAGTATCGCTTTGAAATGGGTGCCGGTTATACCATCGCCGAGCAGATTTATAATGTGAAAGTTCGGGAAGGAATACCTGGTGCCATGCACCCCTTTGTCGAACTCTACAGAGAGCCTTCGGAACCTATGGTAGAACCCGTGCTTTAAGGGTATGAACTCCAGTGCACTTTTCAGAAGCGCTTGTCTTTGACGGTGGACAAAGAAGAAAGGGATTGAGATGTATAACGATTATTTCAGCGCATTCCACCTGGGGCCATGCCGGTGGGGTGTCAGCCTGGTACTTCTTGTGGTTCTACTTGCATTTTCGGCGGCAGGCACAGCGGAACAGCTTTTACTGTGCAACTTCAACCCGGCTCCGGAATTGCCCTATGAGAGCACCTCTTTCGAGCAGGACGCGCTCTACGCTGAGGCGAAACAACTTGACAAGAAGGATCAGGCGCTTGCAGCGTGCAGAGCCTTGCGCCAGGATTCATCGGCGCCCTGGGAATTGCAGCGATGGGCCACTCTTCGTGAAATCGAGATCTTGACCGTCATGGATCAGGAGCACGCCGCTTTGGATCTTGGTAAGGCCTGGTTGCGCCAAAACCCAGATGATCCCGGTGCGCTCGAAATTCGGGTGGAGCTGGGAAAGATTGTTGCTCAACGGAGGCACAGTGGCTTCATGCCGACTCTTCAAGAAGTTGACGAGATCTTCACAGACATCTTCAACAATCATGATCCGGATTCTTGGCATGTTGTCACGGCCCACATTCAATACGCTCAAAAGCTCCAAAAGTTCTACTTCTCCGATCGGGATTGGACAGTATACGCACGATGCATCGAGCAATTGTATATCGCCCGCCAATGCCTGGAGAAACGTGCAAAAGACGAGACCCTTTCAGCCCAGGAACGAAGGCGTGCGGAATCGTACCTGCAAGATCATGTTCTCCCCTGGTTGTCTCGTGCCCTGGGATTCGGCATTAAAGGGAGACCAAGGGAACTCAGCCCGGAAGAAAAGGAATTAATCCGCCACCTGGAGGAAGAAGGAACGCATATACGGCGTAGTGTGCCAGAAGAGGAATAGAAAAGCTGGTGTGTTCGCGCCGTCAGTTCTCACGGTTTCCTGCTTTGTGAGAAACAACAGATAAAGGGAACTGAATTTTCATTCCATCTTGAAAGAAAGCCGTTTTTCTAGATTTTAGAAAGTTTGAGCTCGTGCAGATCGCGCTCGAGGACAAATACAGGGACGGACTACGAAAAAAGCAAGAAATATTTTTTTAGTAGTCTGTCCCGATATTTATTTTTGGTCTTTTCCGGCAATCATTTTGACCGGGAGTAAGGCTTCAAGGTACACTATTTATATTCTTCTTTTCATAAAACCCTCTCCCAGAATTAATACGAGTACGCACCATGAATAAAAATCTGCTTATCGGCTTTGCTGTTCTGCTTGTCGTTTTTCTTGTGCTGCCTATTGCCGCATCCTTCTTGCGGGGCGGCAGTTCCGGTTCCGCTGCCCCGGTTATTTCCGCAGAAGAGGCAGGGCCTCCCAAGTGGAATTCGGAAAATCTTGTCGGCACAGCCTGGAGTGTAAAAACACCTGATATCCCTGTTGCAGTCACTATCAATCTTGCAGCGGGCGGGCAGGCCATAGCGACAGCTCCCGCCATTCTCGCGCCCATGGTCAAAGCGCACCTCGGCACCGATACCATCGTAGGCACCTGGCGTGTTGAAGGCGCAAAGGTCATCGCCAGTGTGAATCTGAAAGGGAAGGAAGTCTCTGTTGCCTGTGATATTCGAGGCGACCGTCTTTTCTATCAGGATAAAGAAATTAAACGGGTGGGATAACAGGCAGGCTTCGAAGAAAAGGATTTCATGACAGCAACAGCTCTCGCTCCGCTGGAAAAAGAAGCAAAACTGCTGGAACAGCTGCGCCGCTATCCTTCAGCCGCCCTCGCCTATTCGGGCGGCGTAGACTCCACTTATCTCGCTGATGTGGCACATGAAGCGCTGGGCGAAAATCTCCTTCTCCTCATCGCTGAAGCAGCAACCATGCCCCGGGAAGAATATGATTTCGCTGTCGCTCAGGCGAAAAATCGGGGATGGCGGCTGGAATCGTTCTCTCCTGCTGTTTTTGATCAGGTGTCCTTTGTCCGGAACTCCGACATGCGCTGCTACTATTGCAAATCTGAAGTTTTTGCTGTAATGGCACAGCATGCGGCCGCACACGGCATCACAGTGCTGCTGCATGGCGAGACGGCAGAAGATGCCTTTGACACAACCAGAGTCGGCATTCGGGCTGCCCGGGAAGCAGGGGTACATGCCCCGCTTGCCGATCAGGGTTTTACCAAAGCCGATATTCGTGAACGCAGCAGAATCAGGCAGCTGCCCACCTGGGACAAGGCTTCCTTCGCCTGTCTGGCGACCCGCGTCCCCACCGGAACACCTCTCTCTACGGAACTGCTGAACCGTATCGAAACGGCGGAAACCGTACTGAAAGATTCCGGATTTCATCAGTACCGTGCAAGGCATCACGGCAACCTCTGCCGTATAGAAATTGAGCCTGAAGAATTCCCGCGCCTTCTCGATCCGGCACTCCGCCAGCAGATCATTACAGCAATACAATATGCCGGCTACACCTATGTTACTCTTGATCTGAAAGGCTACGGCAGGCACTGATCGCCTGTTGGCAGGTCGCTGCCGTGTTTGTTCCGTTCCGGTGCTTTTTGCGCCAGATGGTTGCATGGCTGAGTCGTAACAACCACACCGCATAAAAAACTTTTCTGAGGAAAATCCGATATGCCTCAGGCTTTGTTTTTTCCGGATTAAACGCCCGCCTCTGCCGGGCAATGCGGACTAATTGCTTGTTTGCAGGTGTTTATGACAGGTACCATGAACGCCACGGCAGGTTCCGTGGTTTTCTATTTTCTTCAGCCAATCCTCTATCGCCCTCTTTACAATGAAAAGGTCTTTCCATGCATATCCTTCTTGCAAAACCCCGGGGCTTCTGTGCGGGTGTTGACCGTGCCATCAAAATAGTGGAACACGCACTGGAACGCTATGGTGCCCCTGTTTATGTGCTGAAGCACATTGTGCACAATGCGCATGTAGTGGAGAAGCTGCGCCGTCAGGGAGCTGTCTTTGTGAAGACCCTTGAGGAAGTGCCGGAAGAAAGTCGCCTGCTTTTCAGTGCCCACGGCGTCTCCCCTGACCGCCATGCAGAAGCGAAAGCCCGGCATTTACACGTCATCGATGCCACCTGCCCGCTGGTGGCAAAGGTACACAAAGAAATCCGGCGTTTTGCTGAAGACGGATACACCATTATTTACATCGGTGATGCCGGTCATGACGAAACACTGGGCGCTGTCGGCTGGGCGCCTGAGCATATACGCCTGGTTCGCACGGAAGAAGACGCCTGGAAGGTTTCTGTTGCCGATCCGGAACGGGTCGCTTACATCACCCAGACAACCTTGAGCATTGTTGACTGCGAGGACGTGGCGAACGTTCTCCGTGCACGTTTTCCGAAAATCACCGCCCCGAAAAAACCGGATATCTGCTACGCAACAAGCAACCGGCAAATGGCTGTTTTGTCGCTTGTCCCGGAAGTGGACAAGGTACTTGTGGTTGGAGATCCGGAAAGTGCCAATTCCTGCCGCCTGCGGGACATTGCGCTGAAGTTAGGCAAACCGTCTTATCTGATTCAGGACGCGTCGCGCATTGATAAAGCCTGGCTATGCGGGGACGACACGATCCTCCTAACATCCGGTGCTTCTGCCCCGGATCATCTGATTCGCGAGGTCATCGAATTTTTGAAACAGCACTTCGGCAGCACCATGGAAGAACGGAGTCTTGTGGAAGAAGACGTCCATTTTCAGCTGCCGCCTATCTGATCCGCACTGCCTCTTATCCTTCTGCGGACGGGGACGGTTTGAAGTAACCAATCAGCCGCACAAGCAGTTCCAGCAGACTGAAAATCCGCAGCACAATATCCAGAATGGGAAGAATCTGTGCCGGGGCGGGATGTGCCATCTCACGAGTGTTTTTGTGTGCCATGGACTGGCTTTCCTGAGTAAAAGTTATTTCAACCAAAAATATCAGCCTTTTATAATAGGCAGAACACGTTTGAATTCCGGTGTCCCGGCTTTGCGAAGCAGTTCAAAGATTGCCATCTCAACGGTCAAGGCCGTTACGCCTGCCTGAATCATTCGGGACAACCCTGCTTTATAATCATACTTACGGCTGGACACAACAGCATCACGGGCGATGAAAACCTCGTACCCCTGCTCCAACCCCTCCAGAGCTGTCTGCATCACGCACACATGAGTCTCCATTCCGATCAGAAGAAGCTGCTTGCGCCCTGTCTGCGCTGCCGCTTCGCGAAAAGCATCATTGGCAAAACAGCTGAACTCTATTTTGGGCAAACGCAGGATGCTGCCCAATGCGTCCAGGATAACACGGTTCGTTTCGCCCAGCCGTTCCGGATACTGCTCGGTCACAAGAACAGGAAGTTCCAGCGCTTTCACCACCTGTATCATGCGCAGCGACTGTTCCAGATAGGAGGTTGTCACCTTTTCACAGGCAGGCATCAGAACATCCTGAATATCGATCACAACCAGCGCAGTATTGTCTTTATTGAGCATGAAGAAATTCCTGATCCTTTGTGTTGTGCCCTTTACAGAAAAAAGAAAAGGCCTTTGGGACACACATTGGGAATGGCCCAATCAGCGGCGGCTTTTTTCTTCTTTAATGGCGTTTGCTTTATAAAAAGTAGCGGGATCGATAATGGCTTCGTGTTTCCCTTCGGTTTCTATATCTCCATAAGAAACACGACCCCTGTATGTCCGGTTGGAAATAATAATGGCTATTGCCTGGCGGGACCAGTGATTGCCTTTGCGCGTGAAAATATTGCGTTCATGGAGCAGATCAACTACTTTTCCTGTGCTTTTTACGCGCAGATATTCGCGGAAGATAAGACGCACCACTTCCGCTTCACGATCATCAATGGCTAAAGAGCCGCTGCTGTTTTCCAGACGTTTATACCCGTAAGGCGCAGGCCCTGTACCATAGCGTCCCTGCTGTACAGCGACACGCTGACCGCGCTTCACGCGCTGACCGTGACTCCCGCCTGACACACGCAGTTGTTCTGATGCTGTGCGATCTGTTCCTTTTTCTAAATGAGATTCCATGCCTGCGTTCCTTGCGGAAACTCCAATTTGCGCACGTCCGAAGTGCATCAGCCCTGATTTGTCGCGTGCCCAACAGCGACATGGTTATTCTACGCCATATTCGCAAAAATGTCAAGAGTAAACTGCTTTCAAAAGGCACATGCCAAAGATCCATAGAATACAAATGCTTTTAATTCAATAAGTTGCATGCTTCTGCCGCCTTTCTCATCTGCAGATACGCCAAAGTGCTAGAACGTACTAAAGTGCGATAAAGGAAACAGCAGCCCCGTTTTCTTCGTAGAACGCCCTCCCACCTTTTCAGAAATGCTCTCCTTTTTCAAGAAAACGCCACTGTCCGTAAGGCAGTGACCCCAGGCGGATTTTCCCGATACGTACCCGCTTCAAATTGATTGCCTCCAGACCGACCAGCATGCACATGCGCCGTATCTGTCTTTTCTTCCCTTCTCTCAATATGAACTGAAGCAGTCCGGGCTCCAGCAGTTTTACCCTCGCCCGTCGCAACGCTTTGCCATCCAACTGCAGCCCGAAGTTCAGCAGCTGGAGGGCTTTTTTGGTCACTTCTCCTGAAACCCGCACCAGATACTCCTTGTCAATAGTCGAGTCTTCGCCGATGAGTTGCCGGGCTATCCTGCCGTCCTGAGTCAGAACAAGGAGCCCGTGGGAATCAATGTCCAGTCGGCCGGCCGGCGCCAGCCCCTGTAAATGTGACGGCTGAAACAGGGGCTCATTCGCGTTTACCCTGTACTGGTTCTCCTGACTGATTATTTCAATGGCGGCCTTATACCCGTCTTCGGGCTGTCCGGATACAATGCCGACCGGTTTGTTCAGAAGGATGGTCACAGCCTGATCCAGCCATTTCCCTGCCTCCGGATGGAGTTCAATAACGGCATCCGGCGCCACGAGGGTTCCCGGCACTTCCACCACCACGCCATTAACGGAAACCCATCGGCGTGCGATTAATGCCTCTGCTTCCCGGCGGGAACACAGTCCCCGCTGCGCCATGAGTTTGGCGATGCGCAGTGTTTCGCCTTCTTCTTTTGGGTTTGCAGGTGTCGTCACTCAGCGTCATCTCCTTCCTGGTTATTTACAGGCGGCAAAAAGTGGATATACCGGGATTGCCAGAAAGCAAGTTCTTCAGGCGGACAATTTTTCATAAGAAGCCCCCATACCTCACTGTCATCGGGGCAGCGATAAAGACAATTGCGTGCTGCACGGTACACCGCTGTGGCGTCCTCCGTCCGGGCACAATACAAAAGCAGGCGGTGCACCGCATAACTGTCCAGCCCCTTTATTGCCTGTTCGAGGCATTGTTTTGCCTCCTGATATTTTCCTTCCTGAATCAGTGCTGCCGCCAGACTTTCCTGCAGGGAAGGACTCTGCCAGGGCCAGGCATTGGCAGCGGCAAAGGCTTTTTCCGGCGCCACTCCGGCATCCATCTGATCTTCAGCGGCGCATTGCAGCACCGAGGGCACTGCAATAATTCCCAAATAGCAGACTATTATGAGGGCGGCTGCCGGAAAAATCCATAACTTTCGGGGAAGTTCGTCTTTTGTGCATTCCTCTTCCGGGTTCAGGGCAAGGAGAAGAAAAGCCAGCAGGTGTGGCGGGCTATGCGAAAAATTGTTCAGCAGTGCAAAAAAAGCGAGCGCAAGGAGCGCCGGAGCTGCCGGGTTGCTCCGCGCGGCCACAAGACACAAAAACAGAATCCAGAACAGACAGCCGGCAACGCCTGTTTCGGCAAGCCATTCTATAGGCTCGGAATGTGCATGATCTGTATGCAGTGTGTTCCGGAAAAAGCCTTCACCTCCCGGGTTCCACAGCACTTTCCCCTGATAAAAAGGACTCCAGTACGTGTAGTTGCCCAGCCCTACCCCGAGAAACGGGCGTTCCCGAATCATTTCCCGTGCACCTGCCCAGAACCAGAGCCGCGCAGGTCCTCCCACATCATTGCCAGTAAAGGTTATTTCTATCCGCTCTTTAAGAAGCGGCATGCCAAGCAGTATCAGCACAAGCGAAAGGACCAGGACAGATACCCCTCCCGCTCTCCTGGCTTTTGAACAAAAAGGGATGCCCTGCCGCTGCATTTTTCTGAAAAAGGACATAAAAAAAACGGCCAGCCCGAAAAATACGGCTAGCCAGGCAGACCGGGACCCTGAGATCAGCACTGCCGCCAAAAGCGTGAGCCAAGCCGTAGCACGATACACAAAAGAAGAAAGCGTACGTCCGGGAAAATGCAATGCCAGAAGAGGCAGCAGAACCAGGGCAAGCGCCACATACCCGCCCAGCAGATTCTGATTTCCAAAAACGGAATAGGCAGGCTGTGTATAGGCAGGAAAAATGGGAAACAGAAACGGGAGAGCGCCTGCATACTGCAACAGGGCAAGTACCGCCACAATCCAGGCGGATCCGATCAGACTTTTATACAGCAGCTCTTTGCCGCCCGGCACCGAAAAAGCCGGAACTGCAAGCCATACAACAGTAAGATACAGCTGCCAGCGCACCAGGCTTTCAAGAAGATATCCATGTACTTTTGCCTGAAATACGCCTGTGACCGCCCAGAAGAGCAGCCCCGCCCATAACGGAAGCAGCAATCGCTGCTTCGGTGTGTAAAGGCATCGGAGGTGCCACTGAAGGGGCGTGGCAATAACCAGCGCACCGACAAGCACCAATTCTTTGGCATGCATAAACGAAGTGGTGCGAAAAGACCAGGCAACAGCGCAAAGCAGCAATGCCACCGCCCAGACCCGGGCAGGCACCGGAGACGCTATATTTTCCTGTCCTTTTTCGTTCATGTACCGTCTTTCAGCCCGGATCTGTGTCACAGTGGAACAATGTGTTTCGCCCCCGGATTATCATAACATACCGGGCATTGCTTTCCGGGAGTTTCCCTGCCCGCCCGGCTGAACGGAACAGGAATCACTTCGGACATGCAACCGTTTTGAGATTCCTGATTCATCGCCTGGTTCCGGTATACTTGGATATCTTTTCTGCACACAGCGTTTAAATCAACATCAAGGAAAGCGTCTCTATGAAACAGGCTTTGATCTTCTGGGGCGGATGGGAAGGACACGAACCACGCGCCTGCGTGGCGCGTTTTGAAGCTGCTCTGGAACAGCATGGATTTGACCTGACCATTCTCAATTCGACTGAAGTCCTGGCCGACGAAAAAAGAATGAGGCAGTTTGACCTGCTGGTACCGTGCTGGACGATGGGCCACCTGGAAGCAAAAGAAGAGCGTGGCCTTCTGCAGGCGGTTCAGCAGGGCGCGGGTATCGCCGGCTGGCATGGCGGCATGGGAGACGCCTTTCGCGGCAATACGGATTACCAGTTCATGACAGGCGGTCAGTTTGTCGCCCATCCCGGGGATATCACGGAGTACACCGTGCATATCTCCCGCCCGGAAGATCCGCTTCTTGACGGTATCCGGGATTTCAGAATGCATTCTGAAAGGTACTACATGCATGTGGACCCATCCAACGAGGTTCTTGCGCATATTATTTTTCCGGAGATGGAAGCCTGTCCAGGATCGGGTGCGGTCAAAATGCCTGCCGTGTGGAAGCGGCTGTACGGAAAAGGGCGCGTTTTTTACTCATCACTGGGTCATGTTGCGGCTGATTTTGATGTATATGAATGTTTTGAAATCATGAAGCGCGGCATGATCTGGGCAAGCCGCTAGCGTTTTTCAACCAAAAGGTACTCACCATGAAAACCATGAAAATCGGCCTAATAGGCTGCGGCAATATCTCAGACATATACCTGCGCAATCTCAGCACTTTCCCCGGACTGCAGGTAGAAGCATGTGCCGACCTGATACCTGCCAGAGCCGTTGAAAAAGCCGCACAATACCGTATTCCACGGACGTGCAGCACAGAGGAACTGCTGCAGGATTCCGAGATAGAAATGGTAGTCAATCTTACCCTGCCCCGGACTCACGCCGCCGTTGCCCGTGAAATTCTGCTGGCGGGCAAGCATGTGTACAACGAAAAGCCACTGGCACTGACACGCCAGGAAGGGCAGGAATTGCTTGAACTTGCGGCGGCAAAAAATCTCCGCATCGGCTGTGCTCCAGATACAGTTCTCGGAGCAGGCATACAGACAGCCCGTGCTCTGATTGATGAAGGGCTTATAGGAACACCTCTGTCCGCTGCAGCCTCCATGCAATGCCACGGCCATGAACACTGGCATCCGGCACCGGACTTTTATTATGAGCCCGGGGGAGGCCCGCTTTTTGATATGGGCCCTTATTACCTGTCTGCACTGGTAACGCTGCTGGGACCGGCTGCAGCCGTAACAGCAATGGCCGCAAAAGGGTTTGACACCAGAATCATCGGCAGCGCACCCCGAAAAGGCGAAACAATCCAGGTGACAACCCCGACGCATCTTGCCGGGGTTATTCAGTTCGAATCGGGGGTGCTCTGTAACACGACCATGAGCTTTGATGTGTGGAAAAGCACCCAGCCGCACCTGGAGATCCACGGAACCCGGGGCTCTCTGCTTATTGGCGACCCCAACACATTTGATGCCGCCGTTTCGCTTTTCAGGGCAGAGGCACAGGACTGGACGGCGCTGCCGCTCCGGCAGGGCTATTCGAGTCATATGCGAGGGCTGGGCGTTGCCGATATGGCGCAGGCTGTGCGCAGCGGAAACAATCACCGCTGCAGCGGAACCATCGCTTTTCATGTTCTGGATATAATGCATGCTTTTTTAGACAGCAGCCACAAGAAATCCGAACAGCCTCTGTCCAGTCGATGCGAAAGACCGACTCCGGCAGTCGATCTCTTTTCCAGCAGACAGATGGAAAGCTGAAGCGAAAAGCCTTTATACTCAATCTGCCGCACTGAACCGGAAAAACAAAAAAACAGGACACGGATATGCAGCTACTGAAAAATCTTTATCAGATTGGCGGAGATCTCAACGGGATTACCTGGGCTGGAGAAGATGCCGGGTTCCGGGATGCAAACAGTTACGCACTGGATCTTGGAGAAACCATTGTCCTTTTTGACTGCGGATGCGGCGATACCCTCGATCAGCTGTTTGCGAATATGCGCTACTGGGGGCTTGATCCGGGGAGAATCGGCTGGTGCTTTCTGACCCATCCGCATCTGGATCATGCAGGCGCCGCCCATCTGCTGAAAGCAAAAGGCGTCCGCCTCGTCGCACACCCGTATACGGGCGCTGCCATCGCAGCAGGTGACGAACGCTGCTGCGGTTATCTGTACCACAAGACTTTTGTGCCGACACAGGTCGATGACACCCTCGGAGACGGCGAAACCATGACCGTTGCGGGACTGCCAATCCGGGCACTGCACTTTCCGGGGCATACGCTGGGCTGCACTGCCTGGCAATTTACCCATGACGGGAAACGGGTCATTGTCAGCGGTGATGTCATCGGGACGCTGAACGTGGGTTACTTCGGCTGGGACGGCTCAATTGATTTTGATAAAACAAAATATATCGACTCCCTGCTTCGCTTTGCCCGCATTGACTTTGATGTGATGCTGTCCGGTCACGGCATGAGTCATTTTTATATGCCCCGTCGTCGTGTGGAAGAATGTCTCAATCAGGCATTGATCCAATGGCGCTGAGTTTTTGGGCTGCCCGATGCTCTTTAAGGTATAAACTTGCAATTCCTTTGCTCTTTTGTTAAAATACCCAATGCATCCAAAGTCTGCGTACCCGTAGCTCAATTGGATAGAGCGTCTGGCTACGGACCAGAAGGTTAGGGGTTCAAGCCCTCTCGGGTACGCCATTCTTTTTTTTTCACTATCGGATCTACCGCTTACGGGTGCCTGCTCGGAGGGCTGTTCACAGTATCCCATTCCTGCGGATACCGTTTTGTAATCCGTTGTGTGCTTCATCAGGTGTTTCCTGCCTGAAAGCGGATCAGATCGAAAAAAAAGACGGGACATACGCTCCCGCAAAAGGGTTTCTCTTAACAATGGCGAGATATCACGGTCCAAAAAACAGATTAAGCCGCAGGGTTGGAAAATGCATTTGGGGACGGAGCAACAAAGTTGTTGAAAAACGCCCCTACCCGCCCGGACAGCATGGCAAAAATCTTCGGCGCAAGCTCTCTGTTTACGGAGTGCAGCTCCTGGAAAAACAGAAGATGCGCATGTATTACGGCGGTATCATGGAACGGCAGATGCGGCGTATTTTCGATAACGCCCGTCGCCTCGGCGGCAACACCGGCACCAATCTGATGATGTTGCTGGAATCCCGGTTGGACACCGTTGTCTGGCGCCTGGGTTTCACCAACACCATTTTTGCCGCCCGCCAGTTGGTCAATCATTGCCATGTACAGGTAGACGGCAAAAAAGTCAATATCCCTTCTTTCCAGGTGAAGCCCGGCATGGTCATTTCCATCCGTGCACGAAGCCGGAAAATCCCCATGGTCGTGGATGGCGTGAACAACCCGCCCTATGAGATCCCCGAATACCTGCAGCGTGATGCCAAATCCTTTGAAGGCAAAATGACTGCGACTCCCAATGTACCCTTCCCGGTTGAGTTTGATACGACAAGTGTTATCGGTTTCTATTCACGGTAATACAATTCACAGGCTTGTTTATGATCATGGCGAATCGCTCCGGGCGGTTCGCCATTTTGTTTTACCTGCGCTCAGGATCGCAATCCAGGGTTTTTTGATTCGGAACATAACATGATATGATGAAGGGCGCCTGAACGTAAGGCAATGGCGCATCCCGTACGATGCACCTCCAAACCTAATCCTTTTCATAAGAGAAGAAAGAACAAATATGAGTATTGATGCAGTAGTCGGTGCCAACTGGGGCGACGAAGGCAAAGGGCGGATGGTGGACTACCTGGCCCGGGACGCCGCTTTTGTGGTGCGTTATCAGGGCGGTAATAATGCAGGCCACACCGTTGTAAATGATCTGGGCGAGTTCAAACTGCACTTGCTCCCGTCAGGTGTTTTTTATCCCGGCGTCACCAATATTCTCGGGCCCGGCATGGTCATTGATCTGGAAGGGCTGTGCGATGAATTGGATGACCTCGCATCCAAAAACATCCAGCCCGTCATCCGGATTTCCGACCGGGCGACCATCTGCTTTCCCTTCCACCGCATTGAAGACGGGCTGGAAGAAGCCAGGCTGGGAAAAGACGCCTATGGCTCCACACTCCGCGGGATTGCGCCTGCCTACGGCGACCGCACCGTTAAAAAGGCATTGCAAATAGGGGAGCTGCTCCATCCTGAACGTTTCGAAAAAAGACTGCGCCAGATCAGCAACTGGAAACTGGAGCGGCTCGAAGCTTTTTACGGAAAAAAAGACATTTTTTCTGTCGATGAAATGATTGAGTGGGCAAAAAAATATGGCGACAGACTCCGTGAATATGTGACCGACACAACGGTTCTGCTGGAAGCGGCCGCAAAAGAAGGCAAAAACATTCTCTTTGAAGCGCAGCTGGGAACGCTTAGGGATCTCAACTTCGGCATCTATCCCTTCACCACTTCTTCCTGCACCCTTGCCTCCTATGCGCCCATCGGCTCCGGATTGATGGGCTATCCGCTGGATACCGTTCTTGCCGTGGTCAAAGCATTCTCCACCTGCGTGGGCGAAGGCCCCTTCGTCGCTCTTATGGATAAGGAAGAAGGCGACGCGCTGCGCATTTCCGCCCATGAGTTCGGGGCTTCCACAGGCCGCCCCCGTACAATAGGTCATTTTGACGCTGTCGCTACCAGATACGGTGTGAAAATGCAGGGTGCGACAGAAGTCGCCTTGACCAAACTTGACTGCCTCAGCGGCAAGAAAACGCTGAAGATCTGTACGCGCTATGCCTGGCAGGGAAAAGAATATGCCGATTTCCCGCTCAATGCCGTGCTGGAAGAAGCGACGCCGGTATACATGGAAGTGCCCGGATGGGATGAGGATGTGACACAGGTGCGCCGGTATGAGGATCTCCCGGAAGCCGCCCGCAATTATGTGGAAGAAATTGAAAAGCTGATTGAGTGTCCCCTGCGCTATGTTTCCGTCGGTCCTGAGCGGGAAGCCTTGATCGTACGCAATTAAAGAATTTAGAACAGCCCTGATTGCATGCTGCCGGCCGGTGCCCCATACCCGCCGGCAGTTTTTTTACACTTTCCTGTATCCGGGGTCACACTCCTGCCCTCTTGTTCTCCGTAGATGCTTTCCGCTCTTTCATTTTACCCACGAAGAAGTTGGCATGTGTCTTACTGAAGTGCTAAAATTTATTTTGTTTTCTAAATGTTTCACTATTCACACACTAACTGCAGCCTTTAAGAAAAAGGAGTCGGCAATGAGAAATGTTGTAATTGCATCCGCAGTCCGGACGGCGATCGGCAGCTTTGGCGGTACATTAAAAGATATCCCCGCTTCCGACCTGATGGGTCTGATCGTCAAAGAGGCAGTTTCCCGGGCAAATGTGCCTCCGGAACTGGTGGGTGATGTGATTGTGGGACAATGCATGCAGCGCGCCGATGAGTCCACTTCCGGACGGTTGGCGGCACTGAAGGCGGGACTGCCGATTGAAGTGCCCGGCCTCACCATTCATCGCAATTGCGCTTCCGGTATGCAGTCGATTATCTACGGTGCCCAGCAGATCATGCTGGGAGATCTGGATGTGGTTGTAGCAGGCGGTGTTGAAGTGATGAGCCGGGTTCCGTACACCTTGAAGGATGCGCGCTGGGGCAAGCGTCTGCAGCATGGCGTGATGTCCGACGGCATTTGGGACGGGCTTACCGACCCTTACTGCGGTCTGATCATGGGGCTCACTGCTGAAAATCTGGCGGAGAAATATGACATCTCCCGGGAAGAACAGGATGTCATTGCGCTGCGCTCTCACAACAACGCTGAAGCTGCGACAAAATCCGGGCGTTTTGCTGAAGAAATTCTTCCTGTTGCCATTCCGTCACGCAAAGGGGAACCGGTACAGTTCAAGGAAGACGAGCATTTCCGTCCCGGCATGACCATGGATCAGCTGGCCCGGCTGAAACCGAGTTTCAAACAGGACGGCACCGTTACTGCCGGTAATGCCTCCGGCATCAATGATGCCGCAGCGGCTGTGGTATTGGTTGCTGAAGAACGGGTAAAAGACCTGGGCGTTACTCCTATAGCCCGACTCAAGGGCTATGGTATGGCAGGCGTGGAGCCCGAGCTCATGGGCTATGGTCCGGTGCCCGCAACAAAGCAGGCGCTCAGCAGAACAGGACTCTCTCTGGATGATATTGAACTGATTGAATTGAACGAAGCCTTCGCCGCTCAATATCTTGCCTGTGAGAAACTGCTTTGCCTGAACCGGGACATTACAAATGTGAACGGTTCGGGGATCGGACTGGGACATCCGGTCGGCTGCACCGGCGCACGCATCATTGTCTCCCTGCTGCATGAAATGAAGCGGCGCGGCAGTTCGCTGGGTCTGGCAACGCTTTGTGTAGGCGGCGGCATCGGTCAGGCATCTATCTGGGAAATGTGCTGACGGCTGCTGCGGCAGCTATGCCTGCACAATTTTATGCCGGTTCTCAAGCAGTTTGCCGGTCATATTGCGTGTATCCACCACCAGCGGCGCATGCTCAACGATAAATGCGGGGTCATAACAGCTGTGCGCTGTTGCGATGAGCACCAGATCACTGTCTTTTAAGGCTGCACTTGTCAGTTCTATGCTGTTCCGTTCGGGACTGTTAGCGCCCATGGCGGCAATATGCGGGATAAAAGGATCGTTATACTGCACAATGGCGCCGTTTTCCTCCAGCAGATTCATGAGCGGAATACTGGGCGACTCACGCAAGTCATTGATGTCTTTTTTGTACGCTGCACCTAGAACAAGCACCCGGGAACCTCTCAGGGGGCGCCCTGTCATGTTTAACGCCTGCATGCAGCGTGACAGGACATACTGGGGCATGGACGTATTGATTTCGCCGGACAGTTCAATGAAACGTGTGGCAAATCCGTATTCCCGTGCCTTCCAGGTGAGATAAAAAGGATCAATGGGAATGCAATGCCCGCCCAGTCCGGGTCCCGGGTAAAAGGGCATGAAACCAAAAGGCTTTGTGGCGGCGGCATCAATAATCTCCCAGATATCGAGTCCCATACGCCCGCAAAGCATTTTCAACTCATTCACCAGTGCTATATTCACACTCCGGAAAATATTTTCCAGCAGTTTGCACAGCTCCGCTGCGGCGGGCTGGCTGACGGGAACTGTTTCGGTGAAAATCGCCCCGTAGAGCAACTGCGCCAGCGCAGCGCATTGCGGCGTCACTCCTCCGATCACTTTGGGAATACTGGAGAGGGCATGACTCTTGTTGCCGGGATCTTCCCGCTCAGGGCTGAAAACGAGGAAGAAGTCTTTTCCCGCCACTCTTCCGCCTTTACTCAGCAGAGGCAGAACAACTTCTGTTGTCGTGCCCGGATAAGTCGTGCTTTCGAGAGATACCAGTGTGCCCCTTTTGAAAAAACAGGCAATCTGGCTCGTCGCATGAATGATGTGGCTGAGATCAGGCTCCCTGTGTTTTCCCAAAGGTGTAGGCACACAAATTAAAATGGCATCTGCGTCTCTCAGTGCGCTGTAGTCACTTGTAAGAAACAGCGTCTCCGCTTCAAGAGCGGCAGGGATCCAGTCGGCAGGCAGATGATTAAGATAACTGCGGCCACTGCGCAAGGCGGCAAGTTTTTCCTCGTCAAGATCAACACCCAGCACCCGGAAGCCGCTGCGGTGGAAGTAAGTTGCCAGCGGCATGCCGACATATCCCAGCCCTATAATAGCGACCAGTGCTGATTTTTGCGATAGAGAGTGATGGAGGATATCGTAAGGACTGTTCATGCAGGAACCCCGCCCGTATTCTATTGAGGAAAGCGTCAGCCGCAGAAGAGGGCACAAATCAGTATAAATTATCAGTGCCCGATGCAGCAACTATACCGATTTTGGACGGGAACCCTCAATAAAAAGAGCCTCTTTCTTCCGGCAATATGGAGAGAGGGGTAAAGACTTGTTAAAATGATTTCGCTTATCCCATAATAAGCATGAAGTATGAGTACCTTTTTGCGGTACATCGGGCATCATCTTTTTTTTAAACGTAACGGGAGACTTTCATGACCACTTCCACTCTTGCCCTGCTCGGCGGCAAAGCCGTACGCCATCCCGATAAAAACTGGCCTGCCTGGCCCCAGTACGACCAACGGGAAGAAAACGCACTTCTTGAGGTGCTCCATCGGGACAGTTGGCTTTTCGGTCCGAAGGTTCAGGAATTTGAAGCCGCTTACGCCGCTTTTCAGGGAGCTGATCATTGCATCAGCTGCAACAGCGGAACAGCAGCTGCCGAAATTATCCTGCAGGCAATGGGAATCGGTGCAGGGGATGAAGTGCTGGTTCCCCCTTATACATTCATCGCAACGGCGAGCGCCGTGCTACGCGTGGGTGCCACGCCTATCTTTGTGGATCTCGACGACAGCTGGTGCATGGATCCGGATCTGGCAGAGAAAGCCATCACTCCGCGCACCCGCGCCATCATGCCTGTGCATTTCGGCGGTCGCATCTGTGATATGGATAAAATGAATGAACTTGGCAGCCGCCACGGCATTCCCGTGATTGAAGATGCATGTCACAGCTGGGGCGGTCGCTGGAAAAGTCAGGGCACGGGAACGATCGGAGCCTGTGGTTTTTTCAGCTTTCAGGCATCCAAAAATATTACTGCCGGTGAGGGCGGCGGTATCGTGACCAATGATGAGGAACTGGCGACAAAAGTCCGATCGCTGACCAACTGCGGGCGTGGCAAGCCCGGCTCTCCCTGGTATTATCACCTGAATGTCGGCACCAATGCCCGCCTCAGCGAGTTTCAGGCTGCTATTCTTGTGTGCCAGCTGGAACGTGCAGAAGAACATATATTGCGCCGAGCAGAAAACGCTTCCATTCTCAATCAGGGGCTTGCGGAAATTGAAGGGCTCCATCTCCAGCGGAAAAGCAACAGAATCACACGCCGCGCCTGGCACCTCTACTGTCTGCGCCTGGATGAGTCCGCTTTTGGCTGTACCCGGGAGCGTTTTGTAGAAGCTGCCGTGGCGGAAGGGCTTCCCATCACGGCAGGCTATCCCATGCCGATTTATAAACAGCCCGTATTCCAGAATCTCACCTGCTATGACTACAGCACCGTGTCCTGTCCGTTCACGGAAGATCTTTGCGCTAAGAGTGGCATGTGGCTTCCCCACCAGATTTTGCTCGGTACGGAAGAAGATATGCACGACATTGTCAGCATCATTCGGAAAATCAAGGAAAATGCGTCCAGCCTGTAAGGATACGCCGCTCTGGCTTTTCTTTTTCTTTTGGAAAATAAATTGTTGACAATATGCTTCAAATTTGATAGACTTATTACTGGAAGTTACTGAACATACGGTTTTTTACCGGAGGGTTTATACCATGCGTAAGCATATAATCGGTTCTGCTGTCATTCTGAGTTTTGCTGTGGCTCTGCTCTTTGCCGCCTCTGCGCAGGCTCAGTTATATAATCCTGATGTGGATTTGCCCAAGCCCACCGGTATGGAAAAATCCCTCACCAAAATGGGTCGCGGCATTTCCAATATTCTTTTCGGCTGGGCCGAAGTCCCGGTCACTTTTGACCGCAATCTTAAAAAGGGCAAACCTCTGGGTTATCTGGTAGGTGTTGCGCCGGTGCTGGGCAGCGCCCGTGCCGTCATGCGTACCGGAACAGGCATGTTCGAAACCCTTACCTTCCCCTTCAGCGACAAGGATGTCAACTTCGAACCGGTACTTGAGCCCGAATTTCTGTTCTGATCAGTCCGGATCTTTTTCCTGTCCTGCAGCCTTCCTTTCGGCAAGAACTGCCTCTATGGTGTTCTGTGTCCGAAAGACCTGCCCCTGAAAAGTCGCAATCGACTTATGTTGCTCGTCTGTAATTTCCACAATATATGCAGCAATGGTCGCCCCGCAATGAATTTCCCGGGCTGTCGCCGTTAATACGCCGCTTCGGATTCCCCGGTGAAACGAAATGGTGCAGTTAATAGCAACCGCCACTCTGCCATGTGAATTCGATGCGACAGCAAAGCAGAAATCCGCCAGAGAAAACAAGGCTCCGCCATGAGCACTGCCCAGCCCGTTCTGATGACACTCGGCAAGAGGCATCGTTACTACCGCTGCGCCCGGCTCAATGCGTTCAATAGTCATGCCCAGCGTTGCCGCCAGTTTATCACCTTTAAAATATTCCCGTAAAAGATCCATTATTTTCCCTTTTTATTCAATCATTGAAAGAACGATGCTATCGGGTAAGCGAAGCCAGAAGCTGCTCATGGAGCGCTCCGTTTGTAACCAGTACCCCTTTCTTCTTATCAAAAACACGCAGAGGCTGCCCGTCCAGCCGTGTTGCCAGTGCCCCGGCTTCTTCTGCAATCAACTGCGCCGCCGCATAATCCCAGGGGTGCAGCCCGGGGTGAACATAGGCATCAGCATCACCCGTCGCTATCTGGCAAATAGCCGCTACCGCCGAACCGTGGCTTCTCAACTGGGCGGCTTCCCGGATAATCTTTGCGCCGCGCCGGAGTATGGTTCGCCTGTTTTTAACGGAACTGAAATCCACCTCCACACAGGCGCTCTCCAGATGCTGCACCCGGGAAACAGAAAGGCGCCGACCGTTGCAGAAAGAACCGCCGCCCGCTTCCGCAAAAAAATAATAACCGGCAAGAGGCATGGACACTCCTGCCGCCTGAACCAGCCCGTCCTGCATAAAAGCAATACTGATGGCAAAAGAAGGATTCAGGCCACGGACGAAATTATAAGTGCCATCAATAGGATCAATAACCCAGATGCGGCCATTGGGATCGGCAGGATAACGGTCATGCCCACTCTCCTCGCCTACCACCAAGTCATGAGGCCAGACCTCTGCTGTGGCATCGATAAAACGCTTTTGGATCGTCAAATCCACTTCGGTCAGCAGGTTAACCGGGCTGTCCTTGCTGGTTACGGTCACGTTCTGCTTTTCCTGGTATTTTTGCGTAACGTAGTCGCTGTTCGCCCGTAAAAATGTTTCGATAAAAGCTCTTTCGCTCATGAGACCGTTCCTTCCTGTATTCTACTGAGTCTCTATTCTACCGCAAAAGGCGAAGTAATGCACCCTGTTGCCAGGCAAAAAGAAAAACAACCACTCTTTTGAAAATTTGGACACCGTCAAATTGAAAAGCCACGCACGACAACGGGCATCGCTGAGCGCGCCGCTCCTTTTTTTATATTTTATTTTGCTTTTTAGCGGGGAATCATGGTATAAATTGACCAATGGATCACCTTTTCAGGTAATGGCTTCAGGCAGGGCCTCCTCTTCATATACCCCAATATAACCCCGCTCTGCCTATTCTAACTTTTCAGGAATGTGCCTATGCTTATCGGCAGCCAGACAACCAGCACCCTTTTGGACGTGTTCCGCATTGGTATGACCGAAATCATTCGGGCGACCGGCCTCCCCACTGAAGCGGAATTTAAAACGCATAACTGCACCATTTCCGTGCAGGGGAAAAATCTGTCAAATCGCATTGATACCATGCGCATTTACTTCACACCCCGTGAAGGCGTAGCACCGTCCGAAGTGGAAAATGCGCTGAACGCAACCCGGCTCGGCTTCCGCATGCGACAGGAAAACGGTCAACTCGTTATTAGTGTGCCTTCCTTTGAATGGCGCCAACTGCCTGCCCTGATTCCTCTTGATCAAATCATAGAACAATTTGTTTCAAAGAGTCTGCGCTCGGAAACCTGGGAACTGGAAGTCTCCGAATATGTGGACAATGGTTTCAATATCAACAGATTGATTGAAATCATGAAAGAAAAGAAGGCATCTGACCTTCACTTGCGTGCCGGAAACCGCCCTTTTATCCGTGTCGATAACGACCTGCTCCCTCTGGAAGATACGCCGGTCATTTCCAAAGATGACATGGAAAAGTTTGTGCTGCAGCTGGGCGGCGAGGCTGAATTACAGATGCTTGAGCGCGAACGTGAATCCAGTTTTCAATACCACGCCGCTGGCATCGGCTATCTCCGCTGCAGCGGCTATATAAAAAGCGGTGCCATGGCAATAGCATTGCGGCTCATACCGGAACAGCCTCTTCCCTTTGATGCACTGAATATCCCCGATGTAGTCCGGAAAGTGTGCGATAAACATCGCGGTCTTTTCCTCGTCTGCGGTATTACGGGAAGCGGTAAATCCACCACACTCGCCGCCATGATTGACTATATCAATGAGCAGTGACGTGCCCACATCATCACCATTGAAGATCCCGTCGAGTACGTATATGTCGACAAAAAGAGCATTGTTTCCCAGCGTCAGGTGGGCCGTGACACGCACTCTTTCGGAAACGCTTTGCGCGGCTCTCTGCGTGAAGACCCGGACGTGATTCTGGTCGGCGAGATGCGCGACATGGAAACAATCCGCGCCGGTCTGAGCGCAGCGGAAACGGGTCACCTGGTTTTCAGCACGCTGCACACGACGACGGCTGTAGACACAATTAACCGTATGATCAGTTATTTCCCGCAAAATGAACGCGACCTGATCCGTCAGGAAATCGCCTATTCCCTGCAGGGTGTTGTCTGCCAGCGTCTGCTCAAGAAAATCGGCGGCGGGCGAATCCCTGCTGTGGAAATTCTCCTTGGCGGGATGCCCATTGTCCGTGACGCTATTTTAGATGGCGATCTCGACAAGCTTCATGGTATAATTGAAAACGATAGCGACATGCGCAGTTTTGACCAGTACGCTGTGGAACTCTATCAGAAAGGGCTGGTCAGCAAGGAGGAAGCCATCAGCGCATGCGCCAACGAAGAGGGATTCCAGCGCATCATTTCCGGCATCAAGTCTTCAGAGGGACGCCGGCTGCTGAAATAGTCTTCTGTGCCGGCTGCACGCCTTTTTAATCAAGCAGCTCTCCGCATGCGTCCCAAGCGTTTTATCTGTTGCGGACATGGTGCGGCGGTACGTTGCCTTTGCCAATCGGTGTTGTCTGATTTCTGTTTTCAGACAGCGTTACACGGCTGATTTTTTATGAACCAAACCTTTTATCTCATTGATGCTATGGCTTTTATTTTCCGTGCCTTTCATGCCATCAATGCCAATCTCACCGACGCCAATCACCGCCCGACCAATGCGGTGTACGGATTCACCCGGATTCTTTTAAGAATTCTGCGCGAACAGCGGCCTGATTATATTGCCGTTGTCTTTGATTCACGGGAAAAGAATTTCCGGGAAGAAATGTTTCCCGAATACAAAGCAAACCGTAAAGCGACCCCTCCTGAACTGATTGAGCAGTTTCCCCGGATTTATGATGTCGTCGAGGCATTGAACCTCCCGGCATTGACGGTGCCAGGCGTCGAGGCGGATGATGTGATCGGAACGCTGGCAGTTCAGGCTGAAAAAGCCGGAATGGATGTCGTTCTTGTCAGCGGCGATAAAGACCTGCTTCAGCTGATCGGCAAACAGGTGCGTATGTTTGATCCGGGCAAGGATGAAAGTAAAGCCTGGTGGGGCCCCGATGACGTCAAAATGCGCTTCGGCGTTACGCCTGAATTTGTACCGCAGGCGCTTGCACTGATCGGCGACACAGCGGATAACGTGCCGGGCGTTCGAGGTATCGGCGAAAAAACAGCGGCAAAGATTCTCTCTCAATATCAGACGCTTGAAAATCTCTATGCTCATCTGGACGAGTTCAAAGGAAAACAGCGTGAGAATCTTGAAGCAGATAAAGAGCAGGCTTTTTTTGCAAGAAAGCTGGTCACCCTTAGAACAGATGTCGCACTTCAGGAAGATCTGGAAACTTTCAAGCGCAAAGAATGGAAACAAGAGGACGTAGAGGCATGTTTTCGCGCCCTTTCTTTCCACAGCATTCTGGAAGAACTTTTCAGTAAAGAAAAAAATGTCCCCGCAGCTGTGCAGCATCAGTATCATCTGGTAATGACCCGTTCCGAACTGCAGCAGACCGTGGACGCCTTAAAAAAAGCAGGTGCCTTTGCGCTCGACACGGAAACGACCTCCATCCATCCCATGCTTGCCCGTCTGGCGGGTATTTCCGTGTGTGCGGAAGCAGGCCGTGCCTGGTATATTCCTCTGGGACATGAGGCACCCGATCTTGATGCGCTCATGGCGGGAGTTGATTTTTCCGCACCTGAATTCAGTACCGAAGAAGCACTTGCCGCACTTAAGCCTCTGCTGGAAGATGCGCAGTATAAAAAATTCGGACACAACATCAAGTACGATATGATCGTTCTTGCCCGCGCCGGTATTCACCTGCAGGGCATTGCCATGGACACCATGCTGGCATCTTATTTGACTGATGCCTCCCGTCTGAGGCACAATCTGGATGAGCTCAGTCTGCTCTACTTGAACCATAAGATGATTCCCATCACGGATCTTATCGGTAAAGGCGCTCATTCCATTCCCTTCACTCAGGTTCCCCCCGGCCCGGCGTCGGAGTATGCCTGTGAAGATGCGGACATGACGCTTAGGCTTGAAAGGCGGTTGAGGCCCGATCTGATACAAGAGGATTTGCTGCCGCTTCTGGACAACATAGAACTTCCTCTCATTAGCGTTCTGGCGTCCATGGAAATGGCAGGAATTGCTCTGGACACATCACAATTTACCGCACTCCAGCAGGAATTGGCGGTAAAACTCAAAAAACTTGAATACACGATTTATGATCTTGCCGGGGAAAGTTTCAACATCAATTCGCCTAAACAGCTGCAGTATATTTTGTTTGATCAACTGAGGCTGAAACCGGGCAGAAAAATCAAAAGCGGCTATTCCACGGATCTGGAAACGCTTGAGTCGCTTGCTCAGGAGCATCCGCTTCCGGCGAGTTTGGTTGAATACAGAGGATTGGAAAAACTGAGGAGCACTTATGTGGACGTGCTTCCGAAGCTGGTAAATCCGGAAACAGGGCGCATTCATACCTCTTTCAATCAGGCAGTTGCCGCGACAGGGCGCCTCTCAAGCAGCAATCCCAATCTTCAGAATATTCCGACGCGCACAGAACTGGGCCGACGTATCAGGAGCGGTTTTGTGGCGGGCGACAAGAAGAAGCGGCTGATTGCCGCAGACTATTCGCAAATTGAGCTGCGCATTCTCGCACATCTTGCAAAGGACGATGCTTTATGCGAGGCCTTCCGCTCCGATAAGGACATCCACCGGGATACGGCATCCCGCATCTTTCAGGTGCCGCCTGAGGAAGTTACGGCGGATATGCGCCGACAGGCAAAAGCGATCAACTTCGGTGTGATTTACGGCATGGGCGAAGTGAGCCTTGCAAAGAACCAGGGACTGACGCGGCAGGAAGCAAAAAGTTTTATCGACAGTTATTTCAACACCTATCCGGGTGTTACCGCATGGCTGGAAAAAACCAGACAGGAAGCGCGCAAAAACGGTTACGTGTAACTTTGATGAATCGAAAGCGAATTCTTCCG
>Ga0116174_10000693_pt1 | contig 33224 bp, 33 predicted proteins | sample AD_UKC087_MetaG_FD_89801 | JGI IMG/M metagenome (GOLD analysis project Ga0116174, IMG submission 89801) | Active sludge microbial communities of municipal wastewater-treating anaerobic digesters from USA - AD_UKC087_MetaG | ecosystem: Engineered > Bioreactor > Anaerobic > Digestate | place: USA...
ATAAGGGGCTCTGCCCCTTGAACCCCGCCAGAGGCGCTGCCTCTGGACTCTGCCAAAGGAACACAGTCCCTTTGGAATCCCATTCATAGTTGCCGCAAGGTATTACGATAAATTATGATTTATAACTGTAAAAAAGACAATAACACCACTTTTGATTATTGTGAGAAAAAATGAGCATAATATAAATGTGCACGGAAAATGGTTTGAAAATAAAGGAGTTAACCTATGCTTAATTTTTTATTTGGAAGTATGTTTGGCGGGACAGTAGGCGTTTTTGCAATGTGTCTCTGCACAGCAGCAAAGTGGGGAGACCAGCATATCGACCGCCGGTAACTCCCCTGCCCCGCAAAAAAGCGGTACAGCAAAACTGTACCGCTCATTATAATTATTACTTCTTTTCGGGAACCTTGATGAGGTCCTTTCTCATGTAAGGCTGGAGTGCCTTGGGGATTCGGATAGAACCGTCCTCATTAAGGTTGTTCTCAACGAATGCAATGAGCATTCTCGGAGGAGCAACAACTGTATTGTTAAGAGTATGGGGGAAGTACTTGTTTCCGTCCTCTGTCTTGATCCTGATGCCAAGACGTCTTGCCTGTGCGTCGCCAAGATTTGAACAGCTTCCGACCTCGAAATACTTCTTCTGACGGGGTGACCATGCCTCTACGTCTATGGACTTCACCTTCAGGTCTGCAAGGTCTCCCGAGCAGCACTCAAGTGTGCGGACAGGTATATCCAGTGTGCGGAAGAACTCAACTGTATAGCTGTAGAGCTTGTGGAACCAGTCCATAGACTCCTCAGGCTTACATACAACTACCATTTCCTGCTTCTCGAACTGGTGGATACGGTAAACGCCGCGCTCCTCGATACCCTTTGAGCCAACCTCCTTACGGAAACAGGGAGAGTAGCTTGTGAGGGTCTGAGGAAGCTCAGACTCGGGAAGGATAGTGTCGATGAACTTACCGATCATTGAGTGCTCGGAGGTACCGATGAGGTAAAGGTCCTCGCCCTCGATCTTGTACATCATGTTAGCCATATCGTCAAAGCTCATAACGCCTGTAACAACGGCGCTTCTTATCATAAATGGCGGGATATAGTATGTAAAGCCCTTATCGATCATGAAGTCTCTTGCATATGAGAGAATACAGCTCTGGAGCTGTGCGATGTCGCCCTTGAGATAGTAGAAACCGTTACCGCTGGTGCTTCTTGCGCTGTCGATGTCGATGCCGTTTACCTTTTCCATGATGTCAACGTGGTAAGGAACCTCGAAATCAGGTACAGCAGGCTCGCCGAACTTCTCGACCTCTACGTTCTCGGAGTCGTCCTTGCCTATCGGAACGCTGTCGTCGATGATGTTAGGAATGACCATCATGATATCCTTGATCTCGCCCTCAAGCTTTGTCTCAAGAGCCTCCATCTCAGCAAGCTTGTCGCCCAGCTGAGTTACCTCAGCCTTTGCCTTCTCAGCCTCTTCCTTCATGCCCTTAGCCATGAAGCCGCCGATCTCCTTGCTTCTTACCTTGCGGACGTTGCGGAGGCTGTCGCACTCAGTCTTGGTCTTTCTGTACTCCTCATCAAGAGCAACTACCTTATCAACGAGCTCCAGCTTTTCGTCCTGGAACTTCTTCTTGATGTTTTCCTTTACCAGCTCGGGGTTGGTTCTAATAAGCTTGATATCAATCATATTTATTCTCCTTAGTCCTCTTTGGCAAGCTTGTCAGCCAGTGCCGCGAGGTCATTTTTGTCATAAAATTCAAGTATGAGAGTGCCTTTATTCTTGCCGTAGTCGACCTTTACCTTTCTGCCCAGACGCTCATTCAGTGAGAGCTCCATCTCTTTGAAATAGTTATCAATCTTCTTGTTGGAGGTCTCTGTGGGAGCTTCGCTGTGCTCCGCAGACTTCTGCGCAGCCTTCTCCACCTGACGCACGGTCAGACCGCCGTCAGCAGCTCTGAGAGCCGTTGCAATGAGCATTTCCTCGTCCTCAAAGCCAAGAAGAGCTCTTGCATGGCCAGCGGAAATGTCGCCGTTTTCCAGCATTTTTAGCACTCTCTCGGGAAGTGAGAGCAGTCTCACAGCATTTGCAACTGCAGAACGTGATCTGCCAACCATTTTTGCTACCTTTTCCTGAGTCATGCCGAACTTTTCGATGAGCTCGTTATAGCCTGCAGCTTCTTCAACGGGATTGAGATTTTCACGCTGAAGGTTCTCGATAATGGCTATCTGCATTGTCTCAAGGTCGGTGAGCTCCCTGATATTAACGGGGACCTCGTCCAGACCCAGCATTCTTGCAGCACGCCATCTTCTCTCGCCTGCTACTATCTGATAGCCGCCTGTCTTAATTGGTCTGACAAGTATCGGCTGAAGCATACCGTGCTCACGGATAGAGTCCGCCAGAGCTGTGATAGCTTCGTCGCTGAAGGCTTTACGGGGCTGATCCCTGTTAGGCTCTATTTCAGATGTGCGCAGGGTCTTCTTGACCTGTATATCGTTGCTGTTATCGCTGAACAGTGCTCCGAAGCCTGCGCCCAGTCCACCTTTTGCCATAATTCAAACCTCATTCGTCAAGACGAACGTTTTCCTTTCTTATGTTTTTTGAAAGAGAAGATCTTTTTCTTTTCAGACAGCCTGAGGGGTTCACCCAGAAGCTCGTGGCAGACAAGCTCATACGCCTCTGCGCCCTTTGAAGCCTTATCGTAGTACATTACAGGCTTTCCGTGGCTTGGAGCCTCGGAAATACGGACGTTACGCGGAACCTTTGTTTTGAACACCGCATCGGGGAAGTATTTCTCAACTTCAGAAACTACATCGTTGGCAACATTAAGTCTTCCGTCGAACATAGTAAATAGTATACCCTCGATTTCGAGGACGGGATTATAATTATTTTTAACTATTTTGATAGTGTTCACCAGCTGAGAAAGTCCCTCAAGAGCGTAGAACTCTGCAAGCATTGGGACAATTATACTATCACAGGCAACAAGGCTGTTTATGGTGATAGTACCCAGTGCAGGCGGACAATCGATAAATATATAATCAAAACCATCCTTGCAGGTAAGAAGCTGCATTTTCAGCCTGTTCACCCTGTTCTCGTTCTGTGCAAGCTCAAGCTCACAGCCTGCAAGATCCTCTGTGGCAGGAACTATGGATACATTCTTGAACTCAGTAGGTATGATTGTGTCCTGAATACGGGTCTTCCCTGTTATCACATCGTAGGTCGACGCTGAAACAGATTTTTTCTTTATACCGAAGCCCGTAGTTGTATTGCCCTGAGGGTCGGAGTCCACACAGAGAACTCTGAAGTCTCTGGAGCCCAGATATGCCGCTATATTGATAACGGTAGTTGACTTTCCGACGCCGCCCTTCTGATTGGCAACAGCGATGATCTTGCCCATATTATCTTCCTTTCAGAATTTACTTATACTATTATAACACTTTTTCCTTCTATTGTAAATACGAAAGAGAGATTTTTTTAAAAAATGTTTCACATGAAACAATTCGGGACAAAAAAACACATGAAACATATAAAATGTTTCATGTGAAACAATTCAGTACTATCAACTTTTTTGAATAGGTATTCTGACTCTGTATTCAATATAGTCTTCACTCTGTATTTTTCTTGAGTCAGCAGAGATTCCCGCAGCCTGCATAGTCTCCACAGCCTTGTTTATCGTATTCACAAACATCTTGACATTTTGAAAAACAACAGAACGCTTCTTATAACTGACTTTATTACGCTCACTTCCAATAAATTCATCTATCAACCGTTCAGAGCGCTCTACATTAAGATTATTCCGAATTATCTTGTCAAGAATAAACAATCTGTCTTGCGGACTTCCGAGTCTTAAAAGGGACCGTGCATGACGCTCCGTGAGTCCATACCTTATAATAAGCTCCCTCTCCTTTTCAGTAAGCCTAAGCAGTCTCAGTTTATTTGCAATGGTACTTTGTGCACGTCCAAGCTTTGCCGCAGCGTCCTCCTGTGTCATTCCGTAGTGAGTAATAAGCTTTTCAATAGCAGCCGCTTCTTCAAAGAAAGAAAGGTCCTGACGTTGAATATTCTCAACAAGTGCAAGCACAGCGGAATGACGGTCGCTGATATCGTATACAATGCACGGAACAACATTAAATCCACACATTTTAGCTGCTCTAAGCCTGCGTTCACCGGCGATGAGCTCATATAACCCGTCCTTTTTACGAACAGACAAAGGCTGTAAAATACCATTCTGAGCAATTGACTCAGCAAGTGCAGTGATATCCTCATTAAAATCAGTTCTTGGTTGATAGGGGTTAGGAATAATCTGATCGATACCAATTTCAACGACCTTGTTAACAAGCTTTTCCTTTGTAAAATTTAAAAATCCAGCCATATTTACCTCCAGGTGTTTTTTATATTCTAACACCATCGGGAAATAGTTTCCATACAAAAAAATCGCCATTTTGAAACAAAATGGCGATGTGAATGACAAATATCGGTTTTATTATAATGCTTTTTTCTTGATCTGACTGCTATTTCTTGGATATTTTGGCGGAGTTTGCGATATTTTTTTACAATAACTATCTTTCTGCTTTCATCAAAAAGCTTGTATTCAGTCTCTTTTTCAATACAGCCTCCGAGAATATTGACAGCATTTGCACCAAGGGATATATCCTCATTTGGTCCCTTCATTGCTAAAAAAATCCATTTATCTTTACAAAAGGAATACAAAGTTCACTCAGAAGCGACATATTTGCAACTGCACGCGCACAGGAATAATCAAATTTTTCCCTATATTCAGCCTTTTTCGAGAAGTCCTCAGCCCTCCCGTGAATAAACTCTGCGCCAATTTCCAGCTTCTCACAAAGCTGTTTAAGAAAATCAACTCTTTTATTGAGTGAATCAAGAAGAGTGATCTTTACATCAGGACGATATATTTTTATAGGAACAGAAGGAAAACCTGCACCAGTCCCTACATCAATTATGGTTGAATTCAAAGGAATATCGGTGAATTTAGTGACCATAATACTGTCTATAAAATGCTTGCGAAGAATCTCCATAGGCTCTTTTATTGCAGTCAGATTAACTTTTTCATTATACTCCACAAGAAACTTTGAATAAATTCTGAGCTTATCATACTGTTCCCTTGAAAGGGTCAAACCGACACTATTAAATTCTGCGCAAGATAGTTCAAAATCAGGTATCATCCGAAACTCCTTTCTCATGCATGAGCCAGACCGCAAGCATCGAAATATCAGCTGGAGATACTCCCGAAATACGTGAAGCCTGCCCAAGAGACAAAGGCTTTATCTTGTTAAGCTTTTCTATCGCCTCAAGTCTAAGGCCGTATATCTGCGAATAATCCATATCTGACGGAAGCTTTTTTGATTCCATTTTTCGCATTTGTTCTATCTGTGCAAGTTGTTTTTCAATATAGCCTTCATATTTTATCTGAAGTTCAACCTGCTCGCAAACCTCCCAGGGGAGCTCAGGGCGATCAGGATCAAAGGGAGCAAGATCGTTATAATTCAGCTGCGGTCTCCTTATCAGATCAGCTAATTTACACCCCGTAGAAATTGGACTTGTTCCACATGACTCAAGATATGAATTAAGCTTATCACTTGGGGAAACATTGAATTTAGATACTCTATCGATCTCATCGCTGGTAAGCCGTTCTTTCTCAAGAAGTTTTTCATATCGTTCATGAGTGATAAGCCCAAGGCTATGACCAATAGGAGTTAGTCTCTGATCAGCGTTATCCTGCCTTAAAATAAGCCTGTATTCGCTTCGTGAGGTCATCATTCTGTAGGGATCAGAGCAGCCCTTGGTAACCAGATCATCAACCAGCGTACCGATATATGAGCTTGCTCTGTCAAGAATCATAGGTTCGCGTCCTTTGATCTTCAAAGCGGCATTTATGCCTGCAACGAGTCCTTGTGCACCTGCTTCCTCGTATCCAGAACTGTCATTAAACTGACCTGCGCCATAAAGTCCGCTTACATTCTTAAACTCAAGAGTAGGGAGCAGTTGATTAGGGTTGCAACAGTCATACTCTATCGCATATGCAGGTCTCATTATCTCAACGTCTTCCAGTCCATCTATTGTTCTGAGAAATGCGAGCTGAACATCTTCCGGCAGCGATGATGACATTCCCTGTAAATAGTACTCTTCTGTAGTCAATCCCATAGGCTCAACAAAAAGCTGGTGTCGGGGTTTGTCTGAAAACCTCACAATTTTGTCCTCAATAGACGGACAATATCTTGGCCCTACACCTTCTATTCTGCCCGAGTATAAAGGTGATCTGTCAAGGTTTGAAAGTATAACTTCATGGGTTTTACTGTTTGTATACGTGACATAACAGCTTACCTTGTTTTCAAGTCCTTCTGATTCTGTTTCAAATGAGAAGGGGACTATTCTTTCGTCTCCTTCTTGTTTTTCCATTATATCAAAATTAATACTTCTCTTGTTAACTCGGCATGGAGTACCGGTCTTAAATCTACGGAGCTCTACACCGTTTTCGGCGAGACTTTTTGAAAGCATTTTACTTGGAAGAGCAGCGTCAGGGCCGCTTTCATATGAAACTTCGCCGATATAAATCTTACCTTTAAGATAAGTTCCTGTGGCAATTATAACAGCGTTGACCTTGTACTCAGCCCCAAGACTTGTTCTGACTCCGATAATTTTATTATTCTCGGTTATTATTTCAGAAATTTCCGCCTGCTTGACATAAAGATTTTTCTGGTTTTCGCAGACATTTTTCATGTACTCGTGATACCTTACACGATCAGCCTGAACTCTGAGGCTGTGTACAGCAGGCCCTTTTCCGCGATTGAGCATTCGGCTCTGAATGAAGCACCTGTCCGCAGCTTTGCCCATTTCTCCACCCAAAGCATCGATTTCACGCACCAAATGCCCCTTTGCAGTTCCTCCAATTGACGGATTACAAGGCATATTTGCAATCTGATCAAGTGATATAGTAAACATCACAGTTTTACATCCAAGTCGGGCTGATGCAAGAGCCGCCTCAACTCCGGCATGACCTGCGCCCACAACTGCAACGTCAAATTCTCCCATCGTATATGTCAAATCTATCCCTCCTCCTTTGTTTCACATGAAACATTACTTTCCTACACAGAAGCGTGAGAACACTTCATTGACTACAGCATCAGTAACTTTTTTACCGGTGAGCTGTAAAAGTGACTGTTCCGCTTCATCTATTAGAACATTGACAGCGTCCAGCATTTCACCGATTTCAAGCGATGAAATAGCATTTTCAATACCTTCAAGTGCTTTATCGATACACTTTTTCTGGCGCTCGTTTGCAGCTGTTGCTGTGTCAAAATCAGCTTCATTAAGATTAAATATCTCTTCAATATGTCTGTGAAGCTCCTCCACACCTGTGTTTTCCTTCGCAGATAAAAATACTATATGTTGAATTTTATCCTGCAAAAGGGAAGTGTCTATCTGCTGATCAACATCATTTTTATTGATGACAGCAATGGTCTTATTTTTATTAATTTTATTAATTAAATATAAATCATCCTCCGTAAGCGGACAACTTCCGTCAAAGACTGCAATGCACAGCTCTGACTTATCGATCATCTTTTCAGCCATCTCAACGCCGATACCCTCTATCTTATCATCGGTATCGTGAATGCCGGCAGTATCTGAAAGACGCAAAGTAATATCACCCACGCGGACTGTCTCCTCGATAACGTCACGGGTAGTTCCTGCGATCTCGGTAACGATACTCCTCTCGCAGCCGCTCAGGCAGTTGAACAGCGTTGACTTACCCACGTTAGGGCGTCCGATAATAGCTGTCGCCACCCCCTCACGAAGTATCCTTCCGCTGTCATAGTTCTTCACCAAAGAGCTGAGATCGCCGCGGACCTCTTTCAGCTCCGCAGCAAGGTTCTCGGGACGTACCTCGGGAATATCCTCCTCGGGATAGTCAGCCCATGCAGCCAGGTCGCCCAGTATCTTCAGCAGCTTCTGAGAGCATTTCTCAGCCTTTCTGAAGGCAGCTCCTTCACGGAGACTCTCAGCCATTTTAAGCTCGCGCTCACCCTTAGCGGAGATTATATCCATGACTGCCTCCGCCTGTGTCAGGTCAAGCTTTCCATTGAGGTAAGCCCTCTTGGTGAACTCGCCTGCCTCCGCGTTGACAGCTCCGTTTGAAAGAGCCGCTCGGAGTATCTTCCTTGTGACATAGAGACCGCCGTGGCATGAAAGCTCCGCAACGTCCTCGCCTGTGTAGCTGTGAGGAGCACGGAACACCGTCAGGATACAGTCGTCAAGTCGCTCTCCGCTGTTGTGAGCGATGCCGTAGGCACAGGTATACCCAGCCATATCTGCGACCTTCTTGTCGCCGTAAGGGGAGAATATACGCTCCGCAACAGCTATGGCGTCCTCGCCTGATATCCTTATAACAGCTATGCCGCCGACAGCGTTTGGAGTCGAAATGGCAGCTATAGTCGACATTTTATCACTTCCTAAAAAAACAACGGCAATTAAGCCGTTGTTTGAGATATTAAAGTTCGATCTTTCCGTAGAGGCCGCCCTCGATGCTGTCCTCGGGCTTTGGTCTCTTATAGTCCTTTTCAAAGCTTGTTGAGAGGTCAACGCTTCTGCGCTCCATGTTTACCTCTCTGTCGCGGTTTCTTCTCTCGCCGCCGTTTCTTCTGTCATTTCTTCTTCCGCCGCCGCGTCTGTCGTCACGGCGTCCGCCGCTTCTTCTGGGGTTATTGGAAGAAATGATGATCTTTCTGTAAGGCTCCTCGCCCACAGAGCGTGAGGAAACGCCCTCGATATTTGAGATAGCGGAGTGGATAACCCTTCTCTCATAGGGATTCATAGGCTCAAGGGGCTGTGATCTGCCTGTTCTGAGAACTGACTTTGCAACCTTAGCAGCCAGCTGCTCAAGAGTTTCCTTTCTCTTGCTTCTGTAGCCGAGGCAGTCGATAGTGATCCTGTAGTAGTCCTTGTCGCCCTTGTTGGCGATGATCGAGCAAAGGTACTGGATAGCGTCGAGGGTCTCGCCACGTCTTCCGATGATAGTACCGTTATTGTTGCTTTCGATGTTGATAACAGCGCCTGTCTCGTTCTGATAAACAGTGAACTCTGCGTCAACGTCCATAGCTCTGAGAATGCTTGTGATGTAGTCCTTAGCCAGCTTAACCTTGGGATTGATGAGAGCCTCGTCCTCAATGAGGGTGAAGTTATCCAGGGAGTAAGCCTCCTCCTCCATATCCTCAGCAGCATTTGTCTCTGTGGGAGCTTCCTCTGCCTTCTTTTCAGCGGGCTGAGGAGCTGCCTTTGTCTCGGTAGTAACAACGGGCTTCTCTGCTGCGGGAGCCTTTGTAACGGGCTCAGCAGCCTTCGGTGCGGGAGCAGTGGTAACAGGCTTTGCCTCAGCCTTGGGAGCTGTTGTCTGAGCTGCGGAAGCTGTCTCAACGGCCGCCTTTACCTTTGCTTCCTTGGCACCCAGTCCGAAAAGTCCTTTTTTTCCTTCGTCGATGATCTCGAAGCTGATCTCACTGATCTTTTTTCCGAACTTCTTTGCGGCTAAATCCTTAGCCTCTTCAACGGATCTTGCTGTAAAAATTTCAGTCATACTTTTACCTCCCTGAGGACTTTAGTCCTCATCATTATCATCATCGTCGTAAGAATCACCGTATTTTTCAGCCATGCGTCGTCTTGCTTCCTTGAGCTTGTCGCGGTTCTGCTTATTCTGCTCGGAACGTGATATGCCCTTAGCCTTGCCTGAAGCTGAAGAGCCGCCGTTCTGCTGATCGAGAGCAGCCTGCTGCTCCATCATTTTCTGCATGAAGGTCTTCTTATTCGGATGTTTTTCTGCATAAATTCGTGCTTTTTCTTTTTCCTTCTCATTTATCGCCGTAATACGCTCGGGAGTAAAGTAGCAGTTAAGCGCAAAGGTTATAAGGAATGAGAATACGGATGACCATATCCAGTAGAATCCGATACCTGCGGGAAGACCGAAGGCAAACAGGATAGAGATGATAGGCATACCGAAGGTCATTACCGTCATACAGCCGCCGCCTGTCTGAGCAGCAGGGTTGGTCTTCTTCTGATGGATCTGGCTGTAAACTGATACCAGCATCTGTGCCAGACCTGCCAGGAAGGGGATAGCTGCAAGGATAACAGCTTCCTTTGTCCAGCTGTCGGGGTGGATAGTAGGAGTCTTGCCAAGGTTAGCGCCGAAGATGGTGAACTTCTCATTGAATTCAGTCACCTTTGAGAGAAAATTCTCGCCGAGAGAAGCATACTTGTCGCCGTGGTCTCTCAGATTCTCCATAGTGAGGAGCTCGCATCTCAGGTTCTTCATATTGAGACCCTTGATGTCGCTGTTCTCAGCTGCAATACCTACAGCCTTTGTGATAACGTCCTTGGATATGTTAAGGATATGGGTTATGGGCTTATAAATAACGTCGATAATGCCGAAGAGCAGGAACATCTGTATGAACATAGGGAGGCATGAGCCCATGGGGTTTACGCCCTCCTGCTGATACAGCTTCTGCTGTTCCTCCTGAAGCCTCTGGGGGTTATTGGCGAAGCTTTTCTTGAGCTTTTCCAGCTTCGGATTAAGAAGCTGCATTCTTGCTGCGCCCTTCTGAGTCTTATAGCTGACGGGGAAGAGCAGTATCTTTGTAACTATGGTGAATATGATTATAGCCACCGCATAGTTATTGCAAAACGAGTAAATAAGTCTCATCAGGTATCCGAAGGGGACACCGATAATATCATAAAGTGCGTTCAATATTCATCCCTCTTAAATCTTTTTGTTGTCTTCATCCTCACCGTAGTCAGGGTCAATGAAGTCGTATTTTTTCACCCTGAAGGTGAATTTCTCGGGAACATGGTCTATGCCGCCCAATGACCACGGGTTGCAGCGGAGTATCCTCCACACGGCAAGAGCCGAGCCCCTTACTGCGCCGAAGCGCCTGACAGCTTCCAGAGCGTAGGTGCTGCAGGTAGGATAATACTTGCATTTAGGGGGGAACAGCGGAGATATGAACCTGCGGTAGAACTTTATCAGCCCCAGTACCAGAAATTTCATATCCGCTTTTTATTACCGTCGAAGCTGCGGAACATCCTGTTGATGTCAGCGACTCCGTACTTTTCCATATAGCCGCAGTATTCCTGTGACTTGATCTCGCATATAGCGGTCCTTGCAACTATGACTATATCCATGCCCACGGGGAGCTTTACCTCGTAATTCCTGTAGGCAAGGCGGATAAGCCTTTTAGCTCTGTTGCGGCAGACAGCGTTGCCAACTTTCTTACCTGCGGTTATACCCAGTCGATTGAAGGGTCTGCCGTTTGGTCTGACATAGATGACCGAGTATTTTGAAGCGGCATACCTGCCCTTTTTATACAGGGCGAGGAAGTCCTTATTGTCGTTCAATATTTCCGTATAAAGCATAATCGCACCTGTAAAAGCCGTCCTAACAAAAAAGACCACAAAATAAAGATTTTGTGGTCAGCCTCGTCAGTGAGTTAATCTTGCTCTGCCCTTAGATCTTCTACGAGCTAAAACCTTTCTGCCGTTCTTAGTAGCCATTCTCTTCATGAAGCCGTGCTCCTTCTTTCTGTGGAGCTTCTTAGGCTGATATGTTCTTTTCATATTCAGTGTCCTCCTCTCTGCCAATTGTATACAAGAGCGAAAAAACCGCTCTGACTGACGTGATTTACGCGCAGGGGCACTTCGCCCTGCATTACACTAAATCATTATATATTAAAAAGCCCTTTCTGTCAAGCAATTCCCGAAATTTTTTTATCGGGAAGGTGATTTTCTGTCTTTTTGACAATATATTCTGAACCTTAACAGCTGAAATTTCAACACTTTGTCCGATTTTGACAGCTGACGCAGTTTTGCTGATATATCGTTGAATATTTTGAAAAACAAGTGTAAAATTCTTATCAACCGCCCTGTTTCAACATTTTCAGACACGGTTTTTTCAGTAAAAAGCGGGATTTTTTTATGACTTTTCAAGCGTTTCAACACAGTTTTCAACAATATGTCAATTTGCGTGTGGAAAGAAGGGTTATTTTCTAACTCTTAGACAAGGAAATCTACTTGCTTTTTTCCACCCGTTATGGTATAATTGTCTTATATATTATTAATAGGAGAGTACGGTCATTTTTTCTCCAACTATACTTGCATACATTCGGAGGTTATTATGAATTCATTTGTCGAGGTTTTTGAGAAGGTAAAGAGCTACTGTCTCGAAAACGAAACTATACCGGAAATAGGCATCAAGACATGGATAGATCCGCTGGTGCCTGTTGATTTCAACGGATCCGAGGCTATTTTCAGCGTGCAGACTGATTTCCAGAAAAATATTGTAATGAACTCATATGCCAATGCTGTCAAGGACGCATTCTTCAACGTTCTCGGACTCAATGTCAATATCACCATCAATGTTGAATCCGATGAGCCGGAAAAAATAAAGGTACCCACGGACGCCGAGCTTGAGCAGAAGCACGCTGAGCTTGAGCAGTCCTATAAATTTGCCAATTATGACTATACCTTCGATACCTTCATCGAGGGACGTTCAAATGAGTTTGCCCTTGCCTGCAGTAAATCCGTGGCAAAGAACTGCGGAAGCAAGGCTGTTCCCGACTATAACCCGCTGTTCATATACGGTCCCTCGGGAATGGGCAAGACCCACCTCATCACTGCTATCGCAAACGAGGTCAGAAAGAACCATCCCGACTTCAATATAGTTTACGTTACCAGCGAGACCTTCGGAAGCGACCTGGTAAACGCTCTCAACAAGAGCAGCATCTCCGACTTCCATGACAAGTACAGGAACGCTGATATCCTCCTCATCGACGATATCCAGTTCTTCTCTGGCAGAGAGCGTATGCAGGAGGAGTTCTTCCACACCTTCTACAAGCTCCATCAGGAGGGCAAGCAGATAGTCATCACCTCAGATAAGCCGCCAAAGGAGCTGCTCACCCTTGAGGAGCGTCTCCGTACACGTTTTGAGGGCGGTCTCATCGCAGACATCTCAGCCCCCGATTACGAGACAAGACTTGCCATCATCAACAGAAAATCCGAGCTTCTTGAGCTTAAAATGCCCAGTGAAGTGGCAGAATTCATGGCCAACCGCCTGAAATCCAACATCAGACAGCTTGAGGGCGCAGTTGTACGCCTCAAGGCTCTCAACCACTTCGCAGGAAGCCCCATAACCATATCAATGGCTCAGAGCATTATCCGCGATGTCCTCACAGACGAGCAGCCTATCCCGATCACTGTTGAGAAGATCATCTCCGAGGTATCCACAGTTTACGGCGTATCTCCCGAGGATCTCCGCTCAAGCAAGCGCTCTGCACAGATCTCTACAGCCCGTAAGGTGGCTATCTACGTTGTCCGCGAGATCACTCAGATGCCCCTTGCCTCCATCGGTACGGAGTTCGGCGGCAGAGACCACTCCACTATCGTTTACTCTGTCACAAGCGTTACAGAGTCAATGGAAAAGGACTCAAACCTCAAGAACCTTGTAAACGATATCATCAAGAACATCAAGGACAAGAGCAAGGTCTGAGTCAACCGACGGTCAACGTTAAAAATGTTGAAAACTGCTCATTCAACACAGTTTTCAACAGTGTGTTAAAAACTATTCTGAAAATTCCCGTCTGAAATTATCCCCGATAAGAAAAAGACAGTCCGCCTTTACTGACCGGAGCTGTCGGATATCATTTCAACACGGGTAACTTTCAACACTCAACACCATTGTGAAATTTTCCGCTAAAAAATATTTCAAAATACCGCTTTTCACATTTTTCTCAACTTTTTTTCCTTTTCAACTCCACAATGCTCAACCTTTTTCACACAAAAACGGACAGGCTCTGAGCTTTTCAAAAAATTCCAAAATTTCACAACAGCGCTCTGTGGACGAGCTGTTCGGCGTATATCTTCAAAAAACGCCTGTTCCAACTTTTCCACCGACACAATAACAACAACAATAATATTTATTCTTATCTTAGCTTATCTTATCACAGCCAAGATAATACGGAGGCTTATATAATGAAATTCATCTGCAACAAAACAGAGATCAGCGAGGCTATCGGAAATGTCTCAAGAGCTGTTTCACAGAAATCCACCATTCCCGCTCTTGAGGGAATAAAGGTACGTGTATCAGAGGGAAGCGTTGAGCTCACAGCCTATAACCTTGAAATGGGTATCCGCACCTCTATCAGTGCAAACACCGAGGGCGAGGGAGAATTCGTGGTAAGCGCAAGACTTTTCAGTGAGTTCACAAGACGTATGTCGGGAGACGAGATAACCTTCGATGTTGACGAGAACCTCGTTATCACTATCTCATGCAGCGCTACCGAGTGCAGCTTCCCCGCAATGTCTGCAAACGAGTATCCCGAGCTTCCGAAGGTAGACTCCGCAAGAAGCTTCTCTGTAAAGCAGAGCATACTCAAATCCATGATAAATATGACCAGCTATGCTGCTTCTCTCAATGAGAGCAAGCCCGTTCTTACAGGTGAGCTCTTCGATATCGAGGAGGGAAGCTTCAATATGGTAGCTATAGACGGTTTCAGACTTGCTATCAGAAGCGAGCTCACCGACTGCACAGAGAAATATCACTTCGTAGTTCCGAAAAAGGCTCTCCTTGAGGTTTCCACACTTATCAAGGACGATGACGATGAGAAGCTCTGCACAGTCTGCACCAACGACAGACACATCATCTTCGAGATAGGAAACGTTTTTGTTATATCCAGACTTCTCGAGGGCGTGTTCCATAACTACAAGCTCAGTATCCCCAGCGGCTGCAAGACTGAGGTCATCATCAGCAAGAGGGATTTCTCCACCTGTCTCGAACGCTGCTCACTGCTTATCGACGACAAGAACAAGTCGCCTATCCGCTGCGAGGTCGGCAACGGCGTAATGAAGATAAGCTGCAAGACAGGCATCGGTAAGATAAACGACGCTATTTCCGCTGATATTTCGGGAGAGACCGTTACTATCGGCTTCAATAACAAGCTCATTCTCGAAGCGCTCCGTGCTGCGGAGGGCGACAAGGTGCGCATTCGCTTTAACGGCGCAATGAAGGTCATCGAGATACTTCCTCTCGAGGGCGAAAGCTTCATATTCCTTGTAATGCCCATACAGCTCAAGAACTGAGAGCTGCGGAATGGCTGATGTTCTCAGCTGCTCGTATGGCAGCTGAAATCATGTATTCACGGCGGCTGAACAGCCACGAAGTGTTCCGATGTAAAGTATTCTACCGTAAGAGGTGATATATATGCCCGAAAACAGGATAAAAATAACCACAGAGTTCATAAAGCTGGACGCTCTGCTGAAATTTGCTTCACTTGTGGGCTCCGGCGGAGAGGCAAAGCAGCTCATACAGGACGGAGAGGTCCTTGTGAACGGAGAGGTCTGCACCATGAGAGGCAAGAAAATACGCCCCGGTGACAGAGTAGAGCTGGACGGTCAAGAGGTAATCGTAGAGTGATAGTCACCTACGCCGATATTGACGGCTTCAAGAACCTGAGCGGCATATCATTTGCTCCCGACCCGAAGTATAATATCATAGTGGGTCCCAATGCTCAGGGCAAGACCAATCTCCTTGAAGCCATGTGGATACTTTCGGGCTGCAAGAGCTTCCGCGGCTCGAAGGAAAAGGACTATATCTGCCTGGGCGGCAGCCGTATGGAGTCAAAGGTGAAGATAATGGACAGCGTCCGCGAACAGAAAATAACCTTTGAGATGACCAGAAGCGCCGCAAACAGCAAGAATATAACCCTCAACGGCGTAAAACAGAAGGGAACAAGGGCGCTCTTTGACGTTTTCAAGTGCATAGCCTTTATACCCGACGATGTGGACATAATAAAGGGTTCGCCCGAAAAAAGGCGTAATTTCGTGGATATGGCAGCTTCACAGCTCAATCCCGTCTTTGTCATGCACATCAATAAGAACAACGCCATCATGAACCAGCGCAATGCGCTCCTCAAAGGCATAATGCAGGGAAATACCGAAAGAGGTATCCTCGATGTATGGGACAGACAGGCTTCCCGCGAGGGAGCGGTCATCTCCTATATGCGCCATGAGTATATAGACAGGTTCAACGGTATCTGCGGCAGACTTTACCGCACTATATCGGGAGGAACAGAGGAGCTTGAGCTGGAGTACAAGTCAAATGTTTTCAGACCCGAGGACTTTGAAAAGCCCTGCGGTGAAGAAGCATACGAGCAGTATTACAGGAAGCTGAAGGAGACCTCGGATTACGACATCAGAACGGGAAGCACCCACGCAGGAGTCAACCGCGATGAGATAATCATAAAGATAAACGGCGTCAGCGCCAAGGACTACGGCTCACAGGGACAGATAAAAAGCGCAGCTCTTGTGATGAAGCTGGCTCAGGCTGAGATCTTTATGCAGCGGTCCAAGGAAGCTCCCGTCATATTTCTTGATGACGTAATGGGCGAGTTGGACGAGAGCCGTCAGAGGTTCGTATTCGATATGATAAAAGATATGCAGGTATTCATAACCACACCCAACGAAAATGCGCTTCTTCCCGAGATAAAGGGAAAGATCCTCCGTATAAGCGGCGGAAGCGTTCTGGAGGAGGAAGAAAATGTATCTGCACATAGGGAATAATTACTCCGTGGACGTCAGGGACGTTGTGGGAATTTTCGACATTGAGAACACAACTGTTGAAAAGTGTACCAAGAAGCTCCTTGAACGTGCCGAAAAGGAACATCACTGCATCTACACCACCTACGAAATGCCGAAAAGCTTCATAATAACAGTGAAGAACGGCAGCGAAAGGGTGTATATCTCCCAGCTCTCGGCAGCTACACTGCGGAAACGCCTGAAAAATGGCGGAGGGTTCTGATGGAGGATCGCAGGCTGAACAGATTGAAAAATTACGATTATTCACGGAATGGTCTGTATTTCATTACCATTTGCACGAAAGACCGTATCAGGTATTTATCAGATATCCGTGATGTAGGGAACGCCGCCCTCGGCGTTCCGATCATAAAATTAACGGAATATGGTGAGATCGTTGATAACAATATCAAAGAAATAAATGATATATACCGCTATGTTTCGGTTACGAAATATGTAATAATGCCCGACCATATTCATATGATCTTGTTCATTTCGGATTATGAAGATAAATCTGTAAATTGTGGAACGCCGTGGGCGGCGTTCCCTACAAAAAACGTTTCTCAGATAATCAATGGATTAAAGACGATATTAACGAAACAGATAGGTTTCTCTATATGGCAGAAATCATTTCACGACCACATTATCCGCAATGAGAGGGAATTCCTTGAGATCTGCAATTACATAGACAATAATCCCATTAATTGGGTCAATGACATATACAACCAGAATTTTTGGAGGTAAATCATGAGTCAGCAGAACAACAATTACGATGAAAACGACATACAGGTCTTGGAGGGACTTGAAGCGGTCCGCAAAAGACCCGGTATGTACATCGGTTCCACAGGTCCCGGGGGACTCCACCACCTCGTCTACGAGATAGTGGACAACTCCATCGACGAAGCCCTTGCAGGCTACTGTACAGAGATAACCGTTGAGATACTTGAGGGCGATATCATCCGCGTTTCCGATAACGGACGCGGTATCCCCGTAGGTATCCACCCCAAGGAGGGCATCTCAGCTGCTACGGTAGTTTATACCATACTTCACGCAGGCGGAAAGTTCGGCGGCGACGGATATAAGGTATCGGGCGGTCTCCACGGCGTCGGTGCCTCGGTAGTAAATGCCCTTTCATCATGGCTGGAGCTCACGGTCAAGGACGGCGAGCACGTTTACTTCCAGCGATTCGAGCGCGGTCACTACGACGAGGAGCTGAAGATAATCGGCGATACCAAGGAGACAGGTACCAGCGTAATGTTCAAGGCTGACGATGAGATATTCGAGAGCACTGTCTACGATTACGAGGTTCTTCTGAAGCGTCTCCGCGAGCAGGCTTTCCTCAACGCAGGCATAAAGATAGTCTTCTCTGATAAGCGCGACAGCGCCAATATCATCAGCGAGACCCTTCACTATGAGGGCGGTATCCGCCAGTTCGTAGAGCATATCCATGCCACAAGAGGACTTGAGTCCCTCAGCGGCGATGTTATCTATATTTCGGGAACTCAGGGCGACTCCTTCGCGGAGATAGCTCTCCAGTACAACGACAGCTATAATGAGGTCATACTCTCATTCGCAAACAATATTCACACCAAGGACGGCGGCTCACACGAGACAGGCTTCAAGAACGCCCTGACCAAGGTCATCAACGAATACGGCGTTAAGATGGGCAAGATAAAGGACGCCAAGGACAAGCTCAAGGGCGAGGACGTCCGCGAGGGACTTACCGCTATCATCTCCGTAAAGCTCACCGAATGTGAGTTTGAGGGTCAGACAAAGGGACGTCTCGGAAATCCCGAGGTAAGACCCTTCATCGAAAAAATGGTCCAGGAAAAGCTCATGAACTTCCTGGAGGAGAACCCCGAGACCGCAAACCTCATCTTTGAGAAGAGCGTTTCTGCTCTCAAAGCCCGTGAGGCTGCAAAGCGCGCCCGTGAGGCAGAGCGTAACAAGAACGCCTTCGGAAAGGCTACAATGCCCGAAAAGCTGGCGGACTGCGCCGAGCGCGACAACCGCTACACCGAGATTTACATCGTCGAGGGAGATTCTGCGGGAGGCTCCGCAAAGCAGGGACGTGACAGACGCTATCAGGCTATCCTTGCTCTCTGGGGCAAGATGCTCAACGTTGAGAAGGCAAGAATAGACCGTATCTACGGCAATGACAAGCTTGAACCCGTAGTTACTGCCCTGGGAACTGGAATAGGCGAGGACTTCGACATCGAAAAGCTCCGATACGGCAAGGTAATAATCATGGCCGATGCCGATGTTGACGGTATGCACATCAGAACACTTCTCCTCACCTTCTTCTTCCGCTACATGAGACCCCTCATCACCAACGGCAACGTTTATATCGCTCAGCCTCCCCTTTTCAGAGTCGAGCGCAAAAAGAAGATATACTACGCTTTCTCCGACGAGGAGCGCGATAAGTACATCGCCGAGCTCTCCGAGGACGGCAAGTACAAGGACGTAGAGGTACAGCGCTACAAGGGTCTTGGTGAGATGGACCCCGAACAGCTCTGGGAGACCACTATGGACCCCGAGCACCGTACCATCGTAAGGATAGGCATGGAGGACGCCCTCAAGGCAGACGAGACCTTCAGCATACTTATGGGAGACAAGGTAGAACCGCGACGCAATTTCATCGAAAAGAACGCCAAGTTCGCTCAGGATCTTGATATATGACAGGAGCTCCAATGGAAGAAAATTACAGGCTTAAAAAAGAATATAAGATATCGCTGGAGCTCTTCAACAGATCCTATCTGGAGCTGCAGAAGAGGTTCGTGCTCCCGAAGAGCAGGCTGTATACCGCTATTTTCGCGGTTCTCGCAGTAGGTATAATTATCTTCGGAATGTTTGTCATGAAAGACGCCACAACGAAGCAGAAATACATGATATACCTGGGATTTGCAATTTCCTGCGCCTTTGCGGTAAAGGAATGGTACGATCCCAAGAAGATGCGCAGGAATCTGACCGAGTCCATAAAGGCACTGGGCGAGCCTGTGTACTGCGTAGGCATAGCCGATAAGTATGTGGACATAGCAACAGTTGCCGACGATCTCAGCAATATCCCCGAGGAGGAAAGGGAGAAAGCCGCAGAGGAAGACCCCCTTCCCGAAAAGACAAGGATAAATATAGACGAAAACTTTCAGCTCATAGAACAGGACGACTATTTCATGCTGATGAAGGGCAGGGAAATGTTCTATGTTCTCCCGAAAGAATACTTTTCCGGGGACGAGCTTGAAATCATAAGAAGCTTAAAGAAATGAGAATAACGCATGATACTGCGGATAAAATAAATTCTCTCAGGAGGAAAAAATGCTTTACACTGACAACTCAAAGGTAATAAATACCGAGATAGTTGACGAAATGGAAAATTCCATGCTCAATTATGCCATGTCGGTAATTGTTTCCAGAGCGCTCCCCGACGTAAGAGACGGTCTGAAGCCCGTACACAGAAGAATACTGTATACGCTCCATGAGAACGGACTTACTCCCGAGAAGCCTTACCGTAAGTGCGCCGATACCGTCGGTGCGGTTCTTGGGCGTTATCATCCACACGGCGACGCGTCCGTATATGACGCTCTCGTAAGACTTGCACAGGACTTCTCAATGCGCTATCCCCTTGTTGACGGCCACGGAAACTTCGGCTCAATCGACGGTGACGGCCCTGCGGCTTACCGTTATACCGAGGCTAAAATGGCAAAGCTGACGCTGGATATGCTCACCGATATCAACAAGGAGACCGTTGACTTTACTTCAAACTACGACGACCGTCTCAAGGAGCCCGTGGTGCTCCCCTCACGTTTCCCCAACCTTCTGGTAAACGGTTCTGTAGGTATCGCCGTAGGTATGGCTACAAATATCCCTCCCCACAATCTGGGCGAGGTCATAGACGCACTTCAGCTCCTTATCGACGACCCCGACTGTACTCTCGAGCAGCTCATGGAGCACATACAGGGTCCCGATTTCCCTACAGGCGGCATAATCATGGGCAGAGCGGGTATCCGCGCTGCTTACGGCACAGGCAAGGGCAAGATAATCCTCCGCAGCCGTACCCACTTTGAGGAGATAAAGGGCAGAAACTGTATCATCATCGACGAGATACCCTATATGCTCCGAAAGGAAAGGCTCCTCAAGAGCATCAACCAGCTTGCAAGAGACAAGCGTATAGAGGGACTTTACGACCTCCGCGACGAGTCCGACAAGGACGGTATGAGAGTAGTAATCGAGCTGAAAAAGGACGCTGTTCCGAATATCGTCCTCAATAAGCTCTTTGCGCTTACACAGCTCCAGGATACAGTCGGCATAATCATGCTGGCTCTGGTAAACGGCGAGCCCAAGATACTCACCCTGAAGCAGATGCTCCAGCACTATCTGGAATTCCAGGTTGACGTTATTCAGAGAAGAACACGCTTCGACCTGCGCAAGGCTCTCGAAAGAGCTCATATCCTGCAGGGCTTCGTGCTGGCTGCCGACTATATCGACGAGGTCATCGACATAATCCGCTCCAGCTCTACTGTTCAGGAAGCCAAGGACCGCATGATAGAGCGTTTCAAGGACGTTGATATGTCCGCACTTCTGGATCGTGCACAGTACGACCTGACAGGTCTCCACATCGAGGAGCAGACAGGTCTTTCACAGGAACAGGCTGAGGCTATCGTCCAGATGCGTCTTGGACAGCTGACAGGTCTTGAGAGACAGAAGATAACCGACGAACTCTACGGACTTCTCACAAAGATCTCCGACTATGAGGATATTCTTGCAGATGCAAACAGAGTCTATGCTATAATCATGGACGATCTCAACGCTATCCGCAAGAAGTTCAGCGACAAGCGCCGCACAGACATCGAGAATGTCAGCGGTGAGGTGGATATCGAGGACCTTATCCCCGAGGAGGACTGCGTCGTTACTCTCACAAACAACGGCTACATCAAGCGTATGCCCCTTACGGAGTACAAGACCCAGCACCGCGGCGGACGCGGCATAACAGGCATGAAGCAGCGTGAGGAGGACTTCGTGGAGGAGATGTTCATCTGCGGCTCTCACGACTATATCCTGTTCATATCCAACAAGGGTATAATGTACAAGCTGAAGTGTTATGAGATACCCGACGGCTCAAAGGCATCAAGAGGCTTCAACCTCATCAATCTGCTTCCTCTCACAGAAAACGAGAAGATAGCAGCTATGATAAAGACCACGGATTTCAGCGATGAGAAGTTCATCACCATGGTCACAAAGAACGGCAAGATAAAGAGGACAAATCTGTCACTCTACAAGAACGTCCGCAAGAACGGTCTTATCGCCATTGGTCTTGACGAGGGCGACGAGATCGCAGGCGTCCGCATGACAGACGGAAATGCACAGCTCTTTGTAGCTACTCACAATGGTATGGCTATCCGCCTTGAGGAGAGCAAGGGCAGAGCACTTTCACGTTCTGCTCACGGTGTAAGAGCTATCAAGCTCCGCGACGGCGACTATGTTGTAAGCATGGCAAGAGTCCGCGAGGGAGCAACTCTCCTTACAGTCACCGAAAACGGCTACGGCAAGCGCACCGAGCTTGACAGCTACCGTATCCAGAACCGCGGCGGCTATGGACTTACCAACTACAAGGTAGACGATATCCGCGGTCATGTCTGCGGTATCAAGATAGTTGACGAGGACGATGATATTATCCTCGTATCCAGTGACGGTATCATCATCAGGATACTCGCCAGCGATATCAGAGTTATGGGACGTATCGCAAAGGGCGTCCGCGTAATGAGAGTAAATGAGGGCGCGAATGTAGTTGCCTTCACCCGTGCTGAGCACGATGACAACGCCGAGACCGAAAAGGTTGAGCAGCTCACCGAGGAACAGGCTCAGGCTGCTGAGGCAGAGGCTGCACTTGAGGAGCAGAACGAGGTTATCATCGAGGCTGAGCCCGAGGACGAGGAGAATGAGGAATAAGTCTGAGGAGAGCTTCCTCAGCTTCTGCGAAAGCCCGTTCACAGCCATAGCTGTGACTCTGGCAAGCCTTTTCTGCCAGTGGGCTAACTGGTTCGTATACGAAAAAATAAACTACGCATGGGGCTTCACTTTGGTGACGCCCCTCGTGCTATGTATGATGTATCATTTCGTACAGCTTGACAGCGGAAGGGAAGGCAGCTTCTCGCGGCGGTTCATATTCATATTCTCGGCAGCCGTGCCCCTGCTTACGGGAGTTATTCTGACAGTGATAATGCTGCTGGCAGCTCCCGAAATAAGCGTGTTTTCTCCCGAAGCGGAGTACAGAGGAACGGTACGGGAAGTAATAGCCACATATGCAGGAAGATTTGTGTTCACCTCGCTGTATCTATTGATTTTTGGGATAGTTGACGCATTGATACTGAAAAAACACGGGCAGGACAGCCGCAGAGAAAGGAAATGAACGCTATGGGCGAAGTTATAGAGCGTAAAAAGATGCACCCGAACAATATCATGTATGCGGGCTGGTCTCCTGCACTGAATATGTATGTGATGAATACGCTTGAGAACGACAGCTTCATGTATTACAGCGATTATTATGAGATAGACGAGTATACCTATGAGCATTTCTGCGATGAGGGCTTTAAGCCTCAGCCCATAAGGCTGCTGTTTTCAGGAAGTCCCCATAGAATACCCAAGGGCGAGGAGAAAAGGCTTCACGACCTGTTTTTTGGAGAGAGAGATTGATTTATATTATACTTTTGGTAGTAATACTACTCGCCGTATATGCGGCAGCGGAGAACCTTTACATCCTCACGATCAGGCGTGAGAAGCTGGGAAGCGGCATTAAGATAGCCCATCTTTCCGACCTGCACAGGCGGCGCTTCGGCAGTGACAACAGCAGGCTCATCAGCAGGGTGAGGGCTGAAAAACCCGACCTTATCATTTTCAGCGGCGACCTTGTTTCTAGGGACACCGACAGCCTTGACATTGCGAAGAAAACTCTCGATCAGCTCTGTGATATTGCTCCCGTATACATGATATACGGCAACCACGAGCAGAGCATTTCCGCGGAAATGAAGCCTCAGCTGGAGGCTATGTTCGCAAAGACCAGAGCTGTGCTGCCGAAAAACCAGCATACAACGGTGAGTATAAATGGCAGGGAGCTGAAAATATATGGTCTCCTTGAAAATTACGGCGTGTATAAGAAAAAGGGCGGTTACCGCGATCTGGACAGCATTACTGTTTCCGACTTAGAAACACTTCTGGGCAGCTGTCCTGAGGGAGAGGTGCTGCTCATGGCGCACAATCCCTTTTTCGGTGAAGCCTACGCGGAGTGGGGCGCCGATTACACCTTCAGTGGTCACGTCCACGGGGGAGCTGTCAGACTTTTCGGCATTGCCATGCTCTCTCCCGAGAGGAAATTTTTCCCGAAAAACGCCAAGGGAGTGTATACCTACGGTAAAATGAAGCTCCTTGTGTCAGCAGGACTGGGCAAGCTGAGGCTTTTTGACCCTGCCGAGATCGTGATATACGAGATCTAAGCCTGAAAAAAGGCGAATAATATGAGAAGGACTCCTCCCAGCCATGACAGGTCATGCCGCAGGGAGGATATTTTTCTGCCTGCCGCTGAGCCGAGGAGAAGTGCCGCTGCTCCGCAGACAAAGGTCATAGCCGAGGCAGAAAGCGGCGATATACCGCCGTATCCGCAGCTGAGTCCTGTTGCTGCCGAGTCCAGAGAGCTTGCCAGCGCAAGGGCGGCAGCCTCCCCTGCGGACAGCACCTTTGAGCAGTCCTTATCCGCTGCGGTGTCATCGATGCACAGCTTAACTATAAGTGAGCTTCCCTTCAGCTTCAGCAGCAGCTCCCCTCTGTCGGCTATGCGCCGCACAAGGCTGCGGAAAAGGCTTTTTGCGATGGTGGCAGCTCCTATGATGATGAGTACCGCTTCCCCTGCCGTGCGGCAGAGCTCCGTGGGGAGAGCGCGGCAGATAATGTCGGAAATGTCATGGAAATACCAAGGACAGCCGCAGATATAAGGTCTATGACCGCAGCCGAAAGCAGGGGTATCCGTATGCCGCTGTTGCAGCAGGCAGCTGCTGCAAGGAATATGTCAATGCTGATAATGACGGAGAGGAACAGTTCTTTCAGCAAAATACCACACCTCCGCCTTATAATATGCGCCCGATTTGGAGACTGTGAAAAAATTTTCCGCTTAGTGTTGCTTTATTTTGAAATATATGATATAATGTTCGCAAGGCGAACATTATATAATTTTTTTATTACTTTTAAGGTTCAGATATTGCTATCTTAGAGTAAAGAAAAATCTCGCCGGGAAAAATATAATTTGTGCAGAACAGGAGATGAAAACTGAGATGGACGGTGCCCCTGATGGCAGTAATCCTGATAATTACGGAATATACTCCGCTGAATATATGATACCGGGGCATGGTCTGCACTATCGTTTGTGTTAGGCTGTGCCTTTATGAGGTTATGGAAAAAATATATTTAAAACGGAGGATATAAAATGTTAGGGCAGATAATTCTGCAAATAATACTTATTGCGCTGAACGCGTTCTTTGCCTGTGCAGAGGTCGCTGTCATTTCCACAAATGATATGCGCATAGAAAAGCTTGCCGTAAGCGGCAACAAAAAGGCTGTAAGGCTGAAAAAGCTGACAGACAGCCCCACCCGCTTCCTTGCCACTATTCAGGTGGCTATCACTCTGGCAGGCTTTATCGGAGCGGCTTTTGCCGCTGACAGCTTTTCGGAATACCTTACGTCCGCTATATCAAAAACGGGCATAGGCATACCTTCGGCTGTCATAAAGAAGGTGTCGGTAGTTCTCATAACGCTGATACTCTCATATTTCACACTGGTTTTCGGCGAGCTCATACCCAAGCGTGCAGCCATGAAGGACCCCGAAAAGATCGCTCTCGCAATGAGCGGAGTCATTTCCTTCGTGTCAAAGCTCTTTGCGCCTATGGTATGGCTGCTCAACGCCTCGGCAGGCGGTATACTCAGACTTATGGGCATCGACCCCGAAAGCGATGACGATACCGTTACCGAGGAGGAGATACTCATGATGTCCGACGCAGGTGCGGAAAAGGGCACTATCGACGAGGACGAGAACCGCATAATCAAAAATGTCTTTGCTTTTGACGATATGACCGCAGAACAGGTCTGTACACACAGGACCGACGTCGATGTTCTCTGGAGCGCCGACGATGTCAGCGTCTGGGAGGAGACTATCCACCGCACCCGTCATTCAGCTTTCCCTATCTGCGGTGAGAGCGTTGATAACGTCATCGGCGTCCTCAACGCCAAGGACTATTTCCGCCTTGAGGACAAGAGCATGGATAACATAATGGCAAAGGCTGTCCGCGAGCCCTGCTTTGTTCACGAGAACATGAAGGCTGACCGCCTTTTCGACCAGATGAAGCAGCGGGGTGCAGACCACTTCGCTATAGTAGTAGATGAATACGGCGGCATGAGCGGTATCATCACCATCACCGACCTTGTTGAGGAGCTGGTGGGCGATTTCGCCGACGACCCCGGTGACGAGCCTGCTGCAAGACTTGAGCAGACAGGGGAGAACACCTGGACAGTCCCGGGCATAAGCTCTCTCAGCGATGTCTGCGAGGAGCTTGAGGTAACTCTCTCTGCAGATAAGTATGAGACCTTCGGCGGCTACGTCATAGCCGAGCTGGGCGAGATACCCAAGGACGGCTCACAGCTCACACTTGAGGCAGGAGGGCTTAAAATAGCCGTTCTCGAGGTAAAGCACCACCGTATAGAGGTGTGCCGCGTAAGCAAGCTCATAACAGAGAAAAAAGACGATGGCGACGGTGAGTAAGCCTCCTGTCGGTATTGTAAATTTTTTGCTTGTTCTATTGACTTTCGGGCTGAATATGATATAATGTATTCAGAGCATTTTTAGTTTTATTTTGTATCAGACGGCGCAAGGAGGGGTATGATTGATAGCAGGTGTTTCTACAGCTTGCCTGTATCCAAAACCCCTTGAGGAAGCACTTTATGACCTTTCGGTCAACGGAGTTTCCTGCGTTGAGCTTTTCATCAATACCCATTCCGAGCTGAAAAAGGGCTTTGCCCACGGCGTCGCCAATCTTCTCAGGAGATTTGATGTTAAATGCCCGTCTGTACACCCGTTTACCTGCGAGATGGAGCCCCAGATGTTCTTCTCGGAATACGAGCGCAGAGTGAACGATATGCTGGAATACTACAAGCTTTATTTCCGCTTCATGAATATAGTTGGTGCTGATATCTTTGTTTTTCACGGAGGAAAGCCCTCATCGGTGTGCAATACCGAGCTTTACTGCGAAAGATACTCAAAGCTCTACCGCCTTGGAAAGGAATTCGGGGTAACGGTGGCTGTTGAGAATGTATCACGGTGCAAAAGCGGTTCATCGGCATTCATAAAGGAAATAAAGAATATGCTGGGAGATGAATTTGCTTTCGTCCTCGACACAAAACAGGCGATACGCTCAAATGAAAATCCCATGAGGTTCCTTGATATAGTGGGCAGCAAGATAGCCCATGTTCATATCAGCGACTCGGGAGAAATGGGCGACTGCCTTCTCATCGGAAAGGGCAGGTTCGATTTCAGAAAATTCTTCGATAAGCTTGCAGGCTATAACCCTGACTGCAGCGTCATACTTGAGCTGTACAGAAGCGGTTGGAGCGGCATCAGCGACCTTGTTTCCAGCTATAATATACTTACCAGAATGACTGAGTCTTATTGCGGGGAGCAGAAGCTATGAAGTGTCCATACTGCGGATATGAAGATATAAAAGTAATAGATTCGCGTCCTGTTGACGATAAGACCAGACGCAGACGCGAGTGTTCAAGATGCGGCGAGAGATTTACCACCTATGAGGCTGTTGAGGTGCCGCTGCTCATGGTCGAAAAGAGGGACGGAAGCGTCCAGCTCTTCGATAAGGCAAAGCTGATAAACGGCATAGTCTCGGCAATAAAAAAGAGACCTGTCTCCGCTGAGAAGGTCACCGAGATAGCTAACTATGTGGAAAATTACTACGCCAACGCACTGAGAACAGTTGCAAGGTCTGCGGAGATAGGAGAGCTGGTCCTTGAAAAGCTCAGGGATATAGACCCTATCTCATATATCAGGTTCGCTTCCGTGTATAAGGACTTCACGGATATTGACAGCTTCGTTGCCGCAATAAGCGAATTTGACAGAAAAGAGTCAAAAACGGAAGATAATTCCGAAAATAAAAATACGGAGGTATGAAACATGAATGATTTCCTTGAGCAGTTCAATGACATCAACACAGAGCAGACATTTGTACAGAATGAGGTAGAGAAGCATAAGGTGTTAGCAATTCTTGCATATTTTATTCCTATTCTTTTCTTCCTTCCCGCAGTGGCAGGAGACAAGAACTCTACTTACTGTAAGTTCCACTCAAATCAGAGCCTCACATAGCTCATCACACTGGTTGTGCTCAGCATTGTAAGAGTTATCCTTGCACTTATCCCGATACTCGGCGTTCTTCTCAATCTCGTTATCACACTTGCTCTCGTAGCTGTTCTTGTTGTTCTTATCATCGGCGCAGCTAAGGGCAAGGCATACAGAATACCCGTTGTAGGCAATCTCCTCAACGTATTCTGATCTAACTAACAGGCATTTTTATACTGCCGCTGTCCTCACTGTAAACCATTGAGGCAACGGCAGTATTATCACAGACAAGCAGCTCTGCAAGCATTTTTTTGCTGTCGGGGCTGTAATTTTTTACCTCATAGGTGAAAAGCCTTGCATTTCTCCCAGCGTATTTTCTCAGGGGAAGTCCCTGTCTGTCCTGCATGAGGGCGTATTCCTCATACACAGCGGAAAAGCTGCGGGGGATAGTGACGGACTGCTCCGATACCTCCTCCACCTCCCAGCCGTGGGAGGCAAAATAGTCTATGCGCTGAGAGGGCTCTCCCGCAGCTATTGCCGCGTCTGAGCTCTCTCCCTTTCCGCCGCAGGCTGTCAGTGCAAATGCAGCCGCCGCTATGAACATGAATGTGAGTTTTTTCATCATATCGCTCCCTTGTGAAAGATCAGCGGAAAACTCCCCGACTGTAAATCTTATTCCGTTACAGAGGGGGATTATTACTAAAGGAGCAGCTATGGCATCGGTCAGACTTGATAAATTCATCTCCGAGAGAACGGAGTATACCCGCAGTCAGATAAAGGAGCTTGCCGCAAAGGGAAAGATAACCATTGACGGTGCTCCCGTGAAGCGCTGTGATGTGAAGATAGACCCCGATACAGTTAATGCGGAGGTCTGCGGAAGGGCTGTGGGAAACAGCAGATTTCGCTATATATTGCTGAATAAGCCCCAGGGCTATGTGTGTTCTACCGACGACAAGGACGGCGAGACCGTGCTGAAGCTCATACCTGAGGAAATGCGCACAAAGGGTATGTTCCCCGCAGGCAGACTGGACAAGGACAGCATGGGCGCTCTGCTGCTCACAGACGACGGCGAGCTTGCTCACCGTATGCTCTCACCGCGCAGGCACATACCTAAAGTTTATATTGTGAAACTTGCCAGACCATTTGAAAATAATTATGTTAACAAATTTAGTGAGGGACTGACTCTTGCCGACGGCGAAACTTGTCTCCCCGCTCGCGTGAAAAAGGCTGAAAACAGCGATAATCTGGCGTTTGTGGAGCTCTGTGAGGGAAAGTATCGTCAGGTGAAAAGAATGTTCGCCTCTGTGGGAAACCATGTTGAGGTGCTTATGAGAGTTTCGCTCGGAGCTCTTGTTTTGCCCGAAAAACTGGCAATCGGAGAGTGTATGGAATTATTGCACAAAGATGTTGAAAACTTGTTTAAAGAAGCGGATTTTGAACTCTTTTGCCGGCGTTTTTCCGCTGTTTTTTCGGCAAACTTTCTAATAAACCTCGATTAACTTTGGCAATTTAGAGACTTGCAATATTTTTGGAAATGTGGTATCATATTATCATAGCCGATACTGTAAAGAATAAATGATTGGCACTATATATTGAACTGGAGGACTGGATTAAATGGCAGGCTTAACACTTAAAGGCATTTATAAGAAATATCCCGGCGGCGTAGTTGCTGTTTCGGATGTTAATTTAGAGATAAGAGATAAGGAGTTCATCGTTCTCGTTGGACCTTCCGGATGCGGTAAGTCAACTACTCTCCGTATGATCGCCGGACTCGAAGAGATCTCTGAGGGTGAGCTTTACATCGGCGACCGCCTTGTAAACGACATCGCTCCCAAGGACAGAGATATCGCGATGGTTTTCCAGAACTACGCTCTTTACCCTCACATGACTGTATTCGACAACATGGCTTTCGGACTCAAGCTCCGTAAGGTTCCCAAGGCAGAGATCGAGAGAAAGGTAAACGAGGCTGCTAAGATCCTCGACCTTACACACCTCCTCGACAGAAAGCCTAAGGCTATGTCCGGTGGTCAGAGACAGAGAGTTGCTCTCGGTCGTGCTATCGTACGTTCACCTAAGGTATTCCTCCTCGACGAGCCTCTCTCAAACCTCGATGCTAAGCTCCGTGCTCAGATGAGAACCGAGATCGCTAAGATCCACAAGAAGCTGGGTACTACATTTATTTACGTAACTCATGACCAGACAGAGGCTATGACAATGGGTGACAGAATCGTTTGTATGAAGGACGGTTTCGTTCAGCAGATCGATACACCTCAGAACCTCTATGAGAACCCTGTAAACAAGTTCGTTGCAGGCTTCCTCGGATCACCTCAGATGAACTTCATCGACGCTGAGCTGAAGGAAGAGTATGGTCAGTTCATCGTTGAATTCGGCGCATCAAACGGCAGAGGAAACAGATACCAGATCATCGTTCCCGAGTCTGAGGTAAACGAAGACCTCGGCAGCTATGTTGGCAAGGAGATCATCCTCGGCGTTCGTCCCGAGTCTATCCACGATGAGGAAATGTATCTCTCAAATGCTTCTACAGGCGTTATCGACGCTAACGTTGAAATTACAGAAATGATGGGTGCTGAGACATACCTTTACCTCCTCTGTGAAGGTATCCCGCTCACAGCACGTGTAAGCCCGAGATCAACAGCAAGACCCGGAGATGACATCAAGGTTGCTATTGATCCCAACAGGATCCATATCTTTGATAAGGAAACTGAGAAGGCTATTGTGAACTGATTAATTCTTTTCATATTTATCCTTTCTTTCTTGGTACACACCGTCGGGAGACGTTGTGTACAAGCAAATTGCCGCAGTACTCCTACTGCGGTTTTTTGCGTTTACAGGCATTTTTCGGCGGTATACCGCCATTCGTCAAGTATAAAGGAGACTTTAATGAGCAATATCAGAGATTATCTTGAAGCACATAAACAGGAAATGATCGACCTTCTCAGCGCACTTGTGGCGATACCCAGCGTTCAGGGCAAGGCTGAGGAGGGGGCTCCCTTCGGAAAGGAGCCTGCCGAGGCTCTTGCGCTTATGCTGGATAAGTGCAGGGAGTTCGGTTTTACTGTTGACAACGTTGAAAACTACGCAGGCTCCGCAGATGTGAACGATCTTCCTGTGGGTCTTGCTGTCCTGAACCACCTCGATGTGGTGCCCGTCGGCGCAGGCTGGACCACGGATCCCTTCGTTCTGCGCTATGAACCCGAAACCGACAAGCTGGTGGGACGCGGCGCCATCGACAACAAGGGTCCAGCTGTTGCGGCACTTTTTGCGGCAAGAGCCGTCAGAGAGCTGGGACTTCCCCTGAAAAAAGGCATTCGCCTTATCTTCGGCACCAATGAGGAAAACGGCTCAGCCGACCTCGAATACTACCGCAAGCACAGGGAGCTTCCTCCCATGGTGTTCACTCCCGACGGCGAGTACCCCGTTATAAATGCGGAGAAGGGAATGCTGAGAGTGTGGTTCTCCTCGGACTTCGACGATGACGAGATACTGGATATACAGGCAGGAACGGTGATCAATGCCGTTCCCCAGTTCTGCACGGTGAACATAGAAAATGACGAGGGAGAGCCTGAGGAGGCTGTTTATGAGGGTGTTTCCGCCCACGCTTCAACTCCCGAAAAGGGCGAAAACGCAATAACAATGTTTCTTGACAGCTACTGCGGTGAAAATATGCTGATACGGTCTCTCGGGGAGCTTTTCCCACATGGTGAGTTCAGCGGCAGGAGCTGCGGACTTGGCTTCCGCGACGAGCTTTCGGGTGATATGACCTGCGTGCTGTCAATGCTGAATACCGAAAACGGCAGGCTTTGCGGTGCTGTGGATATCCGTTTCCCCCTTGACCGCACAAAGGCTGAGATAAGCGGTATCATATGTGAGGCTCTTGAGGGCGCAGGCTTTTCTGTTGACAGCTGCGAGGGCGTCGAGCCCCATTGCACCGATGAAAACAGCGAATTCGTCCGCGGTCTTCTCCGCGTCTATGAGCGTGTGACAGGGGATAAAGCCCACTGTATAGCCATAGGCGGCGGCACCTATGTACACGATATTGAGGGCGGAGTTGCCTTTGGTGCGGAGTTTCCCAACGAGGACGGCCGTATGCACAGTCCCGACGAGTTCATAACTGTGGCAAATCTGCTGAAAAATGCGGAGATAATGGCAGAGGCTATGGCGGAGCTTTGCGGCTGATTTTCAACAATTTCAGGTAATATGTTGAAAAAAACTGCTTATGAATAGGATTTCAAAGGGTTCACAACTCTTTGTCAGAGTCCGGAGGCGGCGCCCCTTGCAACAAACGATCACGAAGCCCCGAGGCAATGCCCCGGGGCTTCTTTTTGTCATTCCCTTTTACTTTTTCGGGAGGTAGTTTCCTCCTCGTCATGCTCCTTGTCGCCGTCAAGTCCGTCGATAATATCGTCCGCGGCGTCCTTAGCCCCGTCGATAGCCTCCTTGCCCGCGTCACCTGCGCCGTCGATGATGTCTTTACCGGCGTCACCGATACCGTCGGCAGCGTCGTCAACACGGTTCCGAAGGTCATTGTCAGCTGTAGTCTCGTACTTTTTACCGGTGGTGGAGTCCTCTATGACAGTGCCGTTTCCGTCGTCCGTATAATGTCCGTCGTTATTATCGCCGCAGCCTGTGAGAGTTGCACAAACGGTAAAAAATATGGAGCATATTGCTAAAAGCTTTTTCATACAAATCATATCCTTTACAGTGAATTGTTGTGGAGCTGTTTTCCACAACGTATTTTTATTGTTTACTCATTTTCCCTGATTATCCACACCGTTTTCAACTTTTAAGAACTTCCAGAAAGTTAATTCTGCGTTGTTTTCCACTATTTCAACAGAGTTATCAACAATCGAACATATGACTCCACAGTCATTTCAACACCGTGTTGAAAACTTTTCCACCCCTGTGTGAAATATATTTAGGACGATATTGCTGTAAGAATTTGGTTAAAAGTTGTTTCCTCTTGAATTATGTCACAACTTGTGATATAATAAATCATAATTTAGCATTATGTAGGGGACGGCGCAGCAACAGCTGCACGTACCCTCTGTCAGCTTCGCTGACATCTCCCTACACTGTAGGGAGTCACTCGACGTCCCACAAAATTCGTATTATAGTGGCGACTATCATCCGCTCAACCAGGGGACGCCTTCTCTTACAAGGCGTCCCCTCTCCAAAAACAGTCCACCGGACTGTTTTTGGATTCACCCC
>Ga0116174_10000694_pt1 | contig 33212 bp, 31 predicted proteins | sample AD_UKC087_MetaG_FD_89801 | JGI IMG/M metagenome (GOLD analysis project Ga0116174, IMG submission 89801) | Active sludge microbial communities of municipal wastewater-treating anaerobic digesters from USA - AD_UKC087_MetaG | ecosystem: Engineered > Bioreactor > Anaerobic > Digestate | place: USA...
GTAAGTACAGACAACGGATCTACTTATGTTGATCTTCAAACTCTTGGCAAAGACCTTACTCAATATGAAGTGAAGGACGGATTACAAGCCGAGAATGAATATTGGTTTAAATTAACAGAAAAAGATACTGCCGGAAATGAAAGCACTGGTGTGATCGCAAAAGTAAAACTTTCAGAGACTGGTCCTGAATTACTTGGACTACTCCTTGTTTCAGCGGGATTGGGAAGATTTATCACAAGAAAGAAATAATCATCACCTCATTCTTTATAAAAAAGACCTCCAGATAAAACGGAGGTCTTTTTTTACTTCGGATTTTCGGAAATTTCAAGAAATTATTTAGAGAAATTTTAAGTTTTTGAAAGTTTTTTTTTAGGATTTAAGTTTAATATTATTCACGATTATTCACGTGAGATTATTCGTATGAAAAAATATTTTCTGATTATTTTGGGGCTTTGTTATTTTGGGGTTTTTTGGATGTTGAACGAATTGCCTGATGGGAAAATTCATGTTGATTTTTTGGATGTTGGACAGGGCGACGCGGTTTTTATTAAAAGCTCATATGGTCATAATGTATTGATAGATGGCGGACCAAAAAGTGATGTACTTGTTGAATTAAATCGGAGAATACCTTTTTTTATGAAAGAGATTGATTTGATGGTTTTGACCCATCCTCACAGCGATCACTTGGATGGACTTATAAAAGTACTTGAAAGATACAAAGTTGAAAATGTTTTAATTACCGGAGTTGAATATAAAAATTCATATTACAAAGAATTTTTAAAAGATATCGCTGAAAAGGCGGGGCAAAATTCACTCAAAATTCATTTTGCTGAAGCCAATTTTGATTTTGTTGTTGGAGATATTTATTTTGACACCATCTATCCGATTAAAAGCATTGTTGGAAAGAATTTTAAGAATATAAATAATTCATCTATCGGGTTTTTAATTAAATTCTCGGATAAAAATGGAGGAATCCATCGAGTCTTATTAAACGGAGATAATGAGAAAGAGGCCGAAGAGGAAATTCTAGAAAATTACCCTGGCGATTATAAGGATATTGAAATTTTCAAAGCTTCTCATCATGGGTCAAAGACCGCGAACACTATTGATTTTCTACAAAAATTTCGTCCGAAAAACGTCATAATTTCTTGCGGTGAAGGAAGTAGTTTCGGGCATCCTCATCAAGAAGCTTTATTAAATTTTCAAAAAATCGGAGCTGCTGTTTTCAGAACAGACTTAAGCGGTACCATTCAATTTGAATGGTAAATGAGCATTAGTTGAATAATAACTGAGTGTTAGCAGATTGGAGTTTTGCACTACTCAACACGTTGAATGTCTGCACCAAGTGCGCGAAGTTTTTCTTCCAATTTTTCGTATCCGCGATCTATGTAGTTGATATTACCTATTTCGGTTTCGCCTCTGGCTATCAATGAAGCAATTATCATAGCGGCTCCGGCTCTTATATCGTAGCTTGATATTGGAATACCTTTTAATTGTTCAGGACCAATTATTATAGCCTGATGAGGATTTAAAATTTCAACCTTCGCCCCCATGTGTTCCAATTCCGCTAAATAATTAAGTCGTCCTTCAAATAAAGTTTCGAATACTTTTGAGACACCTTTTGCTTGAGTCAAAAGCACGGCGAATGGAGCTTGGAGGTCTGTCGGGAAACTCGGATAAACCGCTGTACGAAGCATTTTTGTCGCTTTCAGTTCTTTATAGCCGAATATTTGCGCTTCATTATGTTTTAATGAAAATTTCACACCTATCTCTTCCATTTTTTGCCAAAAAGAATCCAGCTGGTCGGTTTCAAATCCTTTTATTACAACATTCCCGTTTGTTATCGCTGCCGCAATCGCGAAAGTGCCGGCTTCCAAGTAGTCACCTGTAATTTTGTGAGTTGCTCCGTGCAAAGATTTCACGCCTTCTATCTTCAATGTGCTCGTTCCAATTCCAACTATTCTTGCCCCCATCTTATTTAACATTCTGCATAAATCTTGAACGTGTGGTTCGGCCGCTGCTAGTTTTATAATAGTTTCTCCTTCCGCAAGTACCGCCGCCATTAATAAATTTTCTGTGGCTGTAACCGATGATTCCTCCATAATAATGGTAGTGCCATGAAGAGTTTTTGCTTTCAGTCTGAGATATTTCGAGTCCTCGATTATTTCGCATCCTATTTTTTTCAATGCGCTAGTGTGTGCGGAAACCGATCTTTTCCCCAATATACATCCTCCCGGAAATGCCATTTCCGCTTTTTTGAAACGTGCTAAAAGTGGTCCCAACAATAATATTGAAGCCCTCATTTTACATACCTTTTCATTTAAAGGTTTTTTCGAGCTGACTTTTGCCGGGTTTATTTCAATCGTATTGTTTTCAAATGTGATTCTTGCTCCTAAATCTTCCAAAATGGCGATCATTGATCTGATGTCCGCGATATCCGGAACGTTTGTTAAAACACTCTTATCTTCAGTTAAAAGACATGCGCACATTATCGGAAGAGCTGCGTTCTTCGCGCCTCCGACTTTTACTTCGCCGTTCAAACGGCGCCCTCCTTTTACGATAAATTTTGACATGTGGACGTTATACTAGCATTTTTTTTATTTTTAGCAAGCGGTAACAGGAGTACGAGCGTTGAGAAAGAGGCGTTTTTTTGGTATAATGCTTGGATTCGTTTAAGGACAAAATGTCCTCAAAAACAAAAATGAAAAACAAAAAATATTTACTAACTTCGCTATTGGCTTTGATTGTGACCGCAGGGTTTTCATATCATTTTGTAAATGGTGGAGATTTCAAGGTAAATGTTTTGGGAGCAATCAATAATTATGTATTTGGTGTTGATGAAAATACTCCGGATATCGGGATCAGTAATATATATGCGACAAAAATTGATGAGCCAAAAAAAGACTTTCCTTACTACAAATATCGAGCAACTGTAACTTTGAGAAATTACGGTGCCACTTATCAAGATTCATCCTTAATTCTCAATGCCGGTGAAAATCAAAAGACTGCTTTTGTTCGAAATTCTGTAGATGGTTTTACGTTGGCGAAGGGAGAAATTTTTACATTTGATGATTATGAATTTTTGATGGATGCAAAAGCGAATTATGCCGAGCTTACATTCAAACTGGAATCTAAAAACAATATAGATGGTGACTCCAACAATAATTCTTACACTTTAGCTGTTTTCGAACTTCCTGCGAGTCTTGGGACTTTGTCCGTTAAAGATTTTGATGGAAAAAATCTCACGGTAGAATCGGCTTATAATTTGGATTTTTCCGAACATCTTGGAAATTTAACAAAAGAAATTTGCAGCCTAAAAGTGGACGACACTGAAGGGCTTGGTGACTTGAGATATGCTGAAACGGATACCTCAAATGATGTTTTCAGTTATTACAAATTAAAAATTTCCAAAGATCTTTTAATGAATGAAGATTTAAATTGCGAAAAATCTTTTGAGATCGAAAGTACGGAGGAATTTGAACTCTTTTATGATGACGATCGTGTGTATTTTTTAATGGCTAGAATTGATGATAATTCTTTTGCATTAAGCAATGCAATTTCCCTTCCAAAGCAAGAATTTATTGATAAACAAAGTTTTGCAAAACTCTTTGTTGAGCTCGCTGAAGTGCCTCAAATTACTGCAAATTCTTATTATCTCGACGTACCATTAAATTCTGAGTATTCGACTTATGTGCAAGCTATGTATGACAATGGTTTGACCTCTGAATCTATGCAACTTGAGGATAAAACATTTTCTTTTTATCCGGAAAAAGTTGTAACAAGGGCAGACGTTCTAGAACCTTTATTGAATTATTTTGACGTTGATTTAATTGAAGGCGACGGGGCTCCTCATTTTTCCGATATAGATAATTTATCAAAAATTTATTATTTCGTTGAGGCTCTGTATGCAGATGGGAAAGGGCGTTCTTTCTCACAAAAATTTTCGCCCGAGAAAAGAGCTTCCACTGAATTTGTAAAATATCTAATTAATGAATTTAAAGATGCGTAAAATAAACTTCAATGTGCGTGGAATAATTGTAAATCCTAAGTCTGATAAAACGAGTGGAGTCTTTTTAAAAATCGTGTTTGCGTGCTTGGGGGTGTGTGCGCTTTCATTATTCGCTATTGTTAATGGCGGATTTTTCTCAAATACTTTTTCTTCTGTTATTAATGCTTTCAATAATGTTGCTTTGACTGCGGAACCTTTAAATATCGAGAAGGTGACATTAAACAAAAATTTTGTATTTTCTTATAAAAGTGCGCCTATTCCGTATGTGATACCGAATGCAAAAATAAATAATGTTTTAAGTTTTTCATTCAATAATCCTGTCGATTCTTTCATTTTCCAAGAAGTCAGCTTTGTGGTTGATGCTGGATCATGTCAATTTATTGCCCGAGCTGAGCTGGAAAGTGATGACGGAGACGTGTCTCGCGGAAGATGTAAGAATGATCGCCTGGAATTCAATCATATAGATGAATTGATTTTCCAAAATACAACTAAGAATTATGTTTTGAGCGTGTCTCTTACAGATGCTATAAAAGTTGGACAACACTTGAATTTTTCAATTAATAGTCCTCGTGATTTGGGAATTTTGATAAACGGTGAAAGCGCATATGTCGATGGGGTTTACCCAATGAAACTTGCGACTATTTATGTAGTAGGATTGAAGTATTTGTTAAATTAGTTTTCTTTTTTTCTGTACTGAATCGCCTCTAAAATGTCTTCTATCGTGATGGAATTTCTATTTTCAATATCAGCCATTGTTTGAGCCAGTTTGATTGTTTTCAAGTAGCCGCGATTGGAAAGTTTTAAATTTTCAGCCGCCTTGTCCAGCGTCTCGAGCGCACCTTTTGAAAACGAACAATGTTTTTTTATATCTGTCGCTTGTAGGTTTGTATTCAACATATAGTCGCTTGAATAACGTTCTTTTTGTCTTGCTCTTACAAGTGCGATTTTTGATTTAAGTTCTTGGAATGATGTTTTTGGTGACTGATTTTTGCCTTGCATGAAGCCTCTTAATGAAATTTGTGGAGTTTCTATAAACATATCAAATCTATCAATAATAGGGCCTGAAATTTTATTTTCATATTTTTTAATTTCCGAATAAGTACATTTGCACCTGTTTTTTTCATCAGAACTTTTGAGCCCGCATGGGCAATTGTTCATAGCCGCGAGCAGAATAAACTGACATGGAAATTTGACTGAGTTTTTTGCCCTACTGATAATAATAAATCCGTCTTCAAGCGGCTGGCGCAGAGACTCTACAACGTCTCTCGGAAACTCTGAAAATTCATCCATAAAAAGCACTCCTCTATGTGCGAGTGTTATTTCTCCCGGTCTTAAATTCGCTCCTCCGCCTATGATTGATATTTTTGAAGCTGTGTGGTGGATCTGTCGAAATGGCGGGGTTGTAATCAGAGGACTTCCGTGATCTGTACCATATAATATTGAATATATTTTGGTGACCTCAAAAGATTCTTCTTTTGAAAGCTTTGGCAGAAGGGACTGAAACGCGCGCGCCAAAATCGTTTTTCCCGTTCCCGGTAGCCCTTTCAATAAAATGTTGTGTCCGCCTGCGGCGGCGATCGTGAGCGCGCGCTTTGCTTTTTCCAGTCCGACTATAGAATCAAATGTGTATTCTTCTGTTCTTTCTTTGGGTAGCGTATTATTTTCTTCGATGTTTTCTTTTTGAGTGAATGACAATTCTTTTTGTCCTTTGCAAAAACCCACCAAGTCTTTCAAATTGTCCGCGCCGTATGGAACGATCCCATCGACCAACAATGCTTCATGCATGTTTTTCTTTGGTAGAAAAATTCTTTTAAATCCCTTTTCATGTGCGAAACGCGCTATCGCTATCATGCCTTTTATTGGCTTTAGTTCGCCACTTAATGAGAGCTCTCCCACTACCATGGATCTATCGAATATTTTTTCAGTGATCTGTCCCGAAGCACACAAAATCCCTATTGCAATGGGCAGATCGAACATAGATCCTTGTTTTTTTATTTCAGCCGGAGCGAGGTTTACGGTTTTTTTCGTGATCGGGAATGTAAGCCCGGAATTTTTTATCGCCGACCGTACGCGTTCTTTTGATTCCTGAACCGAAGCGTCGCCCAGTCCGACTATTGAAAACGAAGACAACCCTCTGGATATATCCGCCTCGACTTCGACGAGCTCACAATTTATTCCAACCGTACATGCTGAAAATATTTTTGCAGGCATTTTAAAAAATTATACATTAAAATTATCTGCAAAAAATATAATACTCATACCTTAAATAAAGTTCTCAAAAAAATAATTTTTCTCTTAAAAAATCCTTACAAAAATTTAAAACACTATTTCGTATTTTTCCTCACCCGAATCAAAGAAAACGGTATTTGTTTTATCGCTCACTTTGATGTTTCTTGGAGCCAGGTCCCCAATCATGGTATCTGTTGTGAATAGAGTTCTTTGATTTAAATCTGCCGGATTATATTCTTCAAAAATATATTTAAAAGTGGTAACACCATCGTCATCAGTGATGCTTTGCTCATACCAAATCACCAGTGTGTTTTTCAGTGTCCAATAGCTGTTTTTTATATCTTTCAATTCATTTATCATAGTAAAACCTGATTGATTTGCCGCAAATATATTTTTTTCGCGAGTCTCCAAGATGAAATATTTCCCGTTTGGCGAAACGCTCGCTTTTGCAACCGCAGTAAAAGGTTTTGCCAAGGACTTTCTTTCTTTTGTTATAGTGTTTATATAAAAGGCTTTACCGTTTTGTATATTTTCCACAGCCAAAACCGCGTCATTTGATCCTATTAAAAACGGCTTTTGCAGTTTTCCTCCGAAATATGAAACGGCCAAATTATATTCGTCGCCTTCTTTGACTATGGCGTAGTTGTTGTGAGAAACATCATATATGAATTTGTATGCTACTTCTTCGGATGTTACTTTTCCTTCCGGGATTTCTTCAACTTTTCTGACATAAGGATCAAGTTTTAGAACAGGTCTTATAGTTTTTGTGCCCCATAAAATTACTTCTTCCTCTATCGCTTCGGCTGTGAAACCCGCTTTGCTTACAGCTATAAATTTTTCTCCTCTTGTAAGTTTTATTCTGCATGGAGATGTGGAACAAGATTCCTCTTTTTCGCCTATTACGTTCACGGAAAATGGAGCTTGTGCCACGACTTCAATATATCCAAAATTTATATAATTCGCCCACACAAAATAAAATGCCGCGAACAATATAACCGCGCCCACTACAAGTATTCTGCGCCAATACAATTTGCGCTCTTCTTCAATTTCAAACTGTTGAGGAGTTTGCTGTTCCTCCTGTTCATCATATATTTCGCTCATAGGATTTCTGTGAGGGTAATTTTATGCGAGCGGTGCTGCGCTGCTAGACCGAGTGGTGTATTCGGATAGATCGGTGGGGTAATGCCGGTCGGTGTATGCGCGTCGGCCTGTGCATACGTGTAGGTCGGTCTTCCCAATATTATTCCAATAAGTGAGATTCTCCAACTTTTTCTTCCGTATTCGTGGTGATTTGAGTTGAGCGTTTTTTGAAAAAAAATCTGCGCAGTTTTTATGATTCTAGTGATTTTTCTTTGTGTTATGGATTCTTCAGGTTGCGTGAATGAGTTTTCCGTCCTCGTTTTAACTTCAAAAAAATAAATAGTTGAATCTTTTTCCGCAATTATATCTATCTCTCCAAACTGTGAATGAAAATTTCTGTGCAGTATATTATAAGAATTTTTTATAAGATATTCCGTGGCTATATCCTCCCCTATTTTACCTATTTTTTTAATAATTTTTTCTCTGTTCATTCCCTCTATATAGCCCAAAATGTATTGTTACGCATTAAATTCAGGAAATGTTAAGGAAAATTTAAGTTTTTTTTGAGGTTTTTGGTTGTAAAATCCGGGTCTGTGTGCGATATTTGAAAACCCATAGGGCATGGGATTAATATTTTTTGGAACGTTATGTCTAATGCTGTAAAAGATTACAGTTTTGCTGGCAGGAATGCCGGCGGTTTAAAAGGCTCCAGTAAGGATGGCTCCGGTTTCATGGTTCCTCCGCATAATCTCGATGCTGAAAGATCAACTATCGGATCACTACTTGTAGACAAGGATTCGGTATTGAAAATTTCCGATTTTTTGAGAAGTGATGACTTTTATCATGATTCCCACAGATTGATTTATGATGCGATTCTTTCGCTTTATGACAAAAGAACTCCAATCGATATCGTGACTTTGAGCAATTATCTCGAAGAACGCGGACAATTGCAGATGATAGGTGGCGTTTCTTATCTGGCTGAGTTAGCAAATGAAGTACCAACTTCCACACATATTTTTCAATACGCTTCTATAGTGAAACAAAAAGCAGTATTGAGAAAATTAATCATTGCTGGAGATACGATAAAGGGCTTAGGCTACAAAGAAGACACTGAATTGGATGAGCTTATTGATAACGCTGAGAAGTCTTTATTCCGAGTTTCCCAAGAACACATTAAGGATAAATTCGTCCACATCAAGGATATTTTGAATAAGACCTATGAGAAGATTTCAGATTTGCATGATCCTGATTCCAAGGATAAATATCGTGGTATTCCGACCGGGTTTCGTGATTTGGACAATATTTTGTCCGGTTTACAACCTTCGGATTTGATTATTTTGGCGGCCAGACCTTCTATGGGTAAAACTTCTTTTGCTTTGAATATCGGTCAGAATGTCGCAAAGCGTGGATTTAGTGTTGGCGTGATTTCTCTGGAAATGGCGAAGGAACAGTTGGTGGAAAGAATGTTCTGTTCACTACTCGGTGTCGATAGCTGGAAAATGCGTACCGGTAAATTATCGGATGATGATTTCGCAAGAATCGGAAATATTATGGATGAGTTGAATAATATGAAAGTTTTCATCGATGATTCTATCGGTGGATCTATACCTGAATTGAAAGCTAAAGCGAGAAGATTGAAGATGGAGCATGGACTTGATCTATTGATTATCGACTACTTGCAGTTGATGAGCGGAAGTTCTTCAGGCTCGTTCCAGTCGAATAGAGTTCAGGAAATATCTGAAATTTCGAGGTCTTTGAAAGAATTGGCGCGCGACCTTTCGGTTCCTATTATTGCATTGTCTCAGTTGTCACGCGCGGTCGAAATGCGTCCTTCAAAAATCCCTCAATTGTCAGACTTGCGTGAATCCGGCGCGATTGAGCAGGATGCCGACGTTGTAATGATGATGTATCGCGAGGATTATTATGAAGAAGATACTGATCGCGTTGGCGTTACCGATTTATTTATCCGCAAACACAGAAACGGTCCTACCGGAAGAGTTGAATTGGCATTCAAGAAAGAACAGATGAATTTCATGAGTATTGAAAGAGATAGGAAGGCGAGTGATTATGCGATGGAGTAGATAGCTCCAGAGCTAACTGTTTGAGCAGTTTTCAATTTATGGTTTGGCTTTTTAGCTGTTTTTAATCTATAATTGCGGCACAAAAGGGCCGGATTTGGGCAATGAAAGTTGCCAACTTATGGGCCGACTTAAGAATTTAACTTTTACATTATGTTTTGGGTAGATGAAATGGTCGATGAAATAATCGCAAAATATCCTGGGAAGGAAGAGTTCATTATAAGGGATGAGAAAACTCCGTCTGGAAGGGTGCATATTGGCTCGCTTCGTGGCGTTGTTATTCATGGAGTTGTGGCTCAGGCTCTCAATGAGCGTGGGAAAAAGGCTCGTTTTATTTATGAATTTAATGATTCCGATCCGATGGATGGGCTTCCTATTTATTTAGATGAAGAGAAATATCGTCCATATATGGGGAAGCCTTTGAAAGATGTGCCGTCGCCACATGAGGAATTGGGCGGTGAGCCGGCTGACAATTACGCTGTATATTTTGCCCGTGAATTCCTGAAGGTTATCAATGATTTGGGCTTCCAGCCTGAGATAATTTACTCTTCTGATTTATACAAAGCGGGTCATTATGATGAATGGATCAAGAAAATTTTGGAGAAAAAAGATACTGTTCGCCAGATATATCGCGAGGTAAGTGGTAGTGAAAAACCTGAAGATTGGTATCCGTTGCAAGTCGTGTGCGAAAAATGTGGAAAGACCGGGACGACGAAAGTGACTGGATGGGATGGTACGAATGTGACTTATGAGTGTATGCCGAATATGGTTGAATGGGGGGTTGGATGCGGACACAAAGGTTCATGCACGCCATTTGGCGGTCAGGGAAAATTGCCTTGGAAAGTTGAGTGGCCTACGAAATGGGCTTCGATGAATGTGGATATTGAAGGTGCTGGAAAAGATCACGCGGCCGCAGGTGGATCGCATGATATCGCTGAACGAGTTTGTGCCGAAGTGCTTGGCACACATGTTCCTTTTAATATTCCTTATGAATTTTTCTTGTTTGGTGGAGCAAAAATGAGTTCGAGCAAAGGGAAGGGAGCTTCTGTAGTAGAAGTTTCTGAGCTGATTCCCGGTGAGCTGATGCGGTTTCTCATGATTCGCAAAAAACCAAATCAACCGATTGATTTCAATCCAGATGGACCAACTATTCCCGTTTTGTTTGACCAATACGACGAGACAGCTTCCTATTATTTTGAGAAAAAAGGTGAGTTTCCAGACCTCGAAAGAGCATTCCATTTTTCACAAGTTTCGGGCGGAGCTGAAGCGGTCGAAAAGCATTATTATCCAAGATTCACACGCATCGCGTTCTTCGAACAAATTCCTCATGTGGATTTGTATGAAGAAGTTGCAAAATTAAAAGGCGCAGAATTAACTGATGCGGATCGTGCCGAGGTCGACTTGCGAAAACATTACGCTTCGCTTTGGCTCAAAGACTTCGCGCCGGATGCTTATCGATTTACTGTTCAGGAAAATATGCCTGCAGGTGCATCTGCATTGTCGGTTGGTCAGAAAAAATTCCTCGGGGATATTGCGGCAGTTTTGGCTGAGAAAGATTGGACGGGAGATGAATTGCACGGGAAAATTCACGAGTTAAAAGAGGCTTCAGGCATGCCACCAAAAGAAGCTTTTGGAGCTATTTATATGGCTCTGCTAGGCAAAGAAAGTGGTCCACAGGCCGGATGGTTTTTGGAGGCTTTGGATAAGGAATTTTTGATAAAGAGGTTTGGCGAAATTGCTAAGTCTTAATATTTTATTGCAAAATTTATGGATAAGATTGCGGTTTTGGATTTCGGAGGACAGTATGCGCATCTCATCGCGAATCGCGTGAGAAGGCTCGGTGTGTATAGCGATATTTTTGACGGTGAAGTCGCGGCTTCCGAACTTCGCGATGGCGGGTACAAAGGAGTGATTTTGAGCGGCGGACCGCAGAGCGTTCATGCTGATGATAGTTTGAAATGTGATAGTGCGATTTTTGAATTGGGAGTTCCTGTGCTTGGACTTTGTTATGGGCATCAATTGATAGCTCAAACTCTCGGCGGAAAAGTTGAAAATGGGAAAGTGAGAGAATACGGAAGCGCTGTCGTTTCTTTGAATGAAAATGCTTTGAAAGATGGAATTTTGGCCGGACTTGGTGGCGAAGAAAAGGTGTGGATGAGTCATTTCGATCAAGTCGTTTCGGTTCCGGATGGATTTGAAATTACGGCTTATACTAAAGACTGTCCGATCGCGGCGATGCAAAATTTGGACGCGCGAATTTTTGGCGTGCAGTTCCATCCCGAGGTGACGCACACCGAACACGGCATGCAGATTTTGGAAAATTTTGTTCGCATTACCGGCGCGGCGAAAGAATGGAGTATTGATAAATTTATTTCGGCTGAAATAGAGTCGATCGTTCGCAAGGTCGGCGACAAAAAAGTGTTTATGATGGTTTCCGGCGGAGTGGATTCGACTGTTGCTTTTGCTTTGCTTGAGAAGGCTTTGGGGAGTGAACGCGTTTTCGGGCTTTTTGTGGATACCGGCTTTTTGAGAAAAGATGAGAGGACGCAAGTTGCCGGAATTTTTAAGACGCTTGGTGCTGATAATGTTCGCATTGAAGATGCTTCCGCGGAGTATTTCGAGGCTTTGAAAGAGGTCTATGAGCCGGAGGAAAAGCGCCAAATAATCGGTTCGAAATTTCTAGATGTTCAAAGAAGAGTTTTTGCTGAAATGGGTTTGGATAGCGACGAGTGGATCCTCGGACAGGGAACTATTTATCCGGACACTATCGAAACAGGCGGAACCAAACATGCTGACAAAATAAAAACTCACCATAATCGTGTTCCTGAAATTCAAAAAATGATCGAAGAGGGTCGTGTGATAGAGCCGATCGCTCAGTTATACAAAGACGAAGTTCGCGAGGTTGGAATTCGGCTTGGACTTCCTGCTGAAATGGTTTGGAGACATCCTTTTCCGGGACCTGGATTGGCGGTGAGGTGCTTGTGTTCGAGTGAGGAAATTCACAGTGACACCTCTGCTTCTTCTGAATTTGAAAAAGGTTTAATTGATGCTGTGAAATTTGGTTCGTATGACGTGAAGGTTTTGCCTATAAAAAGTGTTGGCGTGCAAGGCGATGTGAGGAGCTACAAACATCCTGCGGTTTTTGTCAGCGGGATGCGCGATTTCGAAAAATTGGCTTTGGCTTCCACGACTGTGACAAATGGATTTCCCGAGGTGAATAGAGGTCTTTATTTATTATCTTCGAGTGTTGTTAAAAGTGTGAATTTGTCAAAATCTTATTTAACTCCCGAGCGAATTTCAGTGCTTCAGGAAGCCGATAAAGTCGTTATGGATTTTATTAAAGAAAAAGGAATTGATAGAGAAATTTGGCAGTTTCCCACTGTATTGATTCCTGTGTCCGTGAATGATAAAGCTGGTGAAACTATCGTCCTCCGTCCTGTGGAAAGTGAGGAGGCGATGACTGCGAATTTCTATAAAATGAAATGGGAATTGTTGGAGGAATTGGTTGAGAAATTGGTTGCTTTGAATGGCGTTTCCGCCGTGATGTATGACATCACAAACAAACCGCCTGCAACTATCGAGTGGGAGTAGAAAAATCTTAAAGGCCTTGTTTCCCATAGCATTCACTCAAAAATCCTTCTAGTAACATTCGAAGTGATTTTTGACTACAAAGTCTTTCCGGAGCGCATATTGATAATGCCGCTTCTACGGAAGCTCTTTCACATTCCGTTATTTTGGCTAATTGTTCTGCATCTTGTATGCGATCTGTATCCACTAATATATTTTCGCCAGTATGTCCTTTTAATCTCAAACAATTTAAATTTTCTATACTTCGAAGTCTTTCTGCACTCTGTCCTAATTCTCCTTTTGTTCTGTAGACTGTTGCTGCGAATGTAAGTCCTCTTTTATCGCATTGATCCATGTCAGAACCTGGTTCTGGTACATTGCCAGCAGCACAATCCTCCTCAATTATTTTTGTTACATCTTCCAACATATATCGACTACAAAATATTCGTCCACAGACATCCAAAGCTCTGTCATGTGCGTAAGTAGCACATGTATCGACTTCTTGACTTTCCGGATACGGATCTACGACTTCTTGTTCCTGAGCTTCTACACAAGCTAAAGCTCCTGATAAAACTGCTGCTGCTAAATTTAAACCTTTTCCCATATAATTGTTTGTTTAAAAGTTGGGGCTTATTCTGCCTTTTTCATCTAAAAATGTCTAGAGGATTAGATTGTTGTAGCAATCTTGACAATAAATTATATATCCGCTTTTTGGGTCGAATGTTGTTTTTGTTGATTGTCCGCATTTTGCGCAATTGATGTCCCAGAAATGTTTTGGGTTTCTTTTTTGTTGGCGGTGGACATGTCTGCATGTTGGGCAAATTACCGGAACCGGTGCATTTATTTGCCTATAAAATTTTAATTCTTGAGCTGTGATTTTGTAATTTTTGCTACACTCTTCGCATGCTAAAATTTCTGATGTGATTGCATCTGGGACGGCTTGTATGTCTGCGGGCACGTTGTATATTTGTGGAAAATTTGTTCGGTCTTTGTCCGTCCACTTAAATCCTTTTTTTAAGGCTTCCTCTTTTGTTAGAGGAAAATAATCCATAGCTATTGTTTCATTGTATCCGAACACCTCCAATTCCTGCGGAAAAAATTCACCATACTCCCCTGTTTCACGCATGTGCTTTATGATTTTTTCTTTTAATTTTGAGTAATCTTCTTTTGTGTATTGTTTATTGAATATGCAGTATTTTTTACTTTTTAAACCAAAGCATCCAAAACAATCGCTGGAGGTAACGCATTGTTCACAGTATTCGCAATCATGCACATCCCTGACACATGTCGAACAAAATTTCATATTATAAACTTTGTCTCCGCAAGCCGAACATTGATATATTAATTCTGCTCCTATGCCCCAGCCGTTGTAATCCATACAATCTTTCACATTTGTTGTAACTTTTGCACAATATTTGCAGTCCTCCAAATCCTTGCAGTCAAAACAATATGTTGAATTTTTTGCGTTATATAAATGATCTCCAAATGAATTTTCTAAATGTTCCTGCTGAAGATGTTTGTGAGGTTGAGTTTTGAAAAATTTCTGAACCTGATTTGAAAAAGTTTCTATATTTGCCCTCACCCCTGAATTAAATTGTTTCGCCATTTTTTCATACTCTTCTTTCGTATATTGTTTATTAAAAATCATGTATTGCTTCTGGCGTTGATTGATACACCCAATGCAGTTTTTGCACGATTTGCAATCATATAAAAACATGCTGTCTCTGCAAGTAATACAGTCCTGTGAATATTTGAGATTGTAGCAATTTTGGCAGTCTATACATTCATAACAAAGCTCGGATTCATAACAAATTGAACAATCCACTACATTCGTACAATGAACCAAACGATTCGCATAATAGCAATCTTCATTGTAATCCGACTCTCCTATTAAGTAGCAATTTTTTAAGTATCCGGCACAGTTTGTATATTCGCTGTTTTCCATCGTGCCGTCGACGGTGAATGTCGCAAAATGTGGAACCGCATCCTGCAATTCTTTGAACTGTTCGAAAAATGGTCGCGTGAAATCAAAATCCTTTCCGTAATCCAAAGCATCCCATTTATCGCTCCACCAATATTCTGATTTATATACCGGGAATTTATGATCGGAATGGTATGGAGAAATTATATTTTCACCTGTCGCATCACATTTTCTTGCGTATAAAGTTTTGGCGTTTCTGACTTCAAGACGACGAATCAGCCGACAGTCCGGACAATTCTTTGGGGTTGGAACGTCGATGCGATCGTAAAATTTCAAATCTTCATCTGTAATTTCAAATTTCGATAAGCAAGTTTTACAGATTTTTATTTCCATTAGATGGATTTAATGAGTATCCGATTCTATCACCTATTTCTTTGCTAGTGAAACCTTTTCAGGAGATTTGATCTTTGCACCTATATATTTTTCCGCGAAAGATTGTAGGCGTTTCGGGTCGTCTGTTGTGAGAAATGTGCAGTGGGCGTGAAGTGGCTGAGATTTTGACTGGGCTTGAGACTTGTTTGAGAGTGTTGATTTGGCTTTTGTAAGCTTGCTCTCGATTTCCGGGTGACGTGAGAGGTATTCTTTTAATGAAGAAGCTACCACTTCGCCCGTGTCGAAAACTTTTACTTTTTTACCCATTATTTTTTCAAAACTTTTGTGCATTAGAGGGTAGTGAGTGCATCCGAGAATGAGAGTATCTATGTTGCAGGATTTGAGCGGTTTCAAATATTTTTTCAAAATTGAAATCGCTTCCGGCTTTGTTTGCCAGCCTTCTTCGATGAGTGGAACGAGTAGAGGGCAACTTTGAGAATATACTTTGATTTCGGAATTAATTTTGTGGATTTCGGTGGTGTAACTCTGAGAATTGATAGTGGCTCGAGTTCCGACGACCCCTACCCTACCTGTTTTTGTCCGATTTGTGACTTCTTCTGCGAGCGGAATCAAAACTCCAAGAATTTTCCGATCTTTTTCGTCTTTGCCTTTGAGGTATTTTTGTTGAACATGTCTCAGCGCAACTGCCGATGCTGTATTGCACGCAAAAATTATGAGCTTCGCTCCCCTATTGAATAAATATTCCACCGCTTCTTCTGCAAATTGTTTAATTGAATCTTCTGTGCGACCACCATACGGACTTCGCGCCGAATCCCCCAAATATATGTATTCATATTCCGGAAGATTTTTTAAAATCGGTTTTAACACCGTAAGTCCGCCTATTCCTGAGTCAAAAAGTGCGATCATAGTCGGTTTGTTATTATTGGCTGGTTATTTTGAAAGGATAAGTAGCCAGATCGGCTGTAGAGCAAGGATGATTAACAAAACTGTGAACAGGACTTTCTTATTATATTTCTCAAATTTGAGCTTATGACTGATTATTTTGATAGTAGAGTCGGCTTGCTCGAGTTTTTCGATCATACGGGCCTTTTCCAATTTCTTCTCGGAGGATTCTCTGTGATATTCGAGCAGTGGAATTGAGTTTTTGAGCTGAGCTTCTAGTTGTCCGACGCGATAGTTCGCGATTTCGAGGCGTTCTTGTTTCTCTTTTAACTCCTCACGAGTCTCTTCGTAGAGTTTTTTGTAGAATTGGCTTCCGGATGCGCTTTTGACATTTTTGAAAGTTTCCGAAGTAGACATTTCTTCATCTTCTTCGGTCGAGCTGTCACCTAAAATGTCGATCGACATCGACGGAGTAGACTGGTAGACAGGCGTGTCGCTAGTCGATGGTTCGTAAAAAACGGGCTGAGACGCTTCAGATTCGTATGAATTCGCTTGAAACTGTCCATTAATCGCTTTCCCGGTTCCCAGTTTTACTACGTCTTCTTTATTTAACCATATTCTTCCACCCACGCTTTGTGCTGTAAGAACCTTTTTCTTTATATAACGATCGACTGTTCTTACCGAAACCTTCAAAAGTTTACTCGCAGCCTTTCTGTCTATATTGTATTTCTGTGTGAAGTTGTCCATTTTTGTCTTTTAGTTGTCGTTTTGATGTCTAGATTTGTCACTAGACAGTGTATTGACAGAGTAGACTCGTGTCGATAGGCATTCTATTCCAAAAAAAAAGAGAAGTCTAGTTTTATTTCAAAAAAATAATGATATAATTTGCTTAACCTTTTTCTATGAATAATGTTCAAATTACCCTTTAAAAATAGGAGTAAACTGACTGCTTTTCTTTCTGTAATGTCTATAGCTGTCGTGTCTTTTGTCGATAGTGCTTCTGTTTTGGCCTTTCAAACTTATTATAAATCTGACCTGACTACTGAATTATATAAGGTTGAATTTTTAGGAGAAACTGCCGGTGAGCAATTCGGGTCCAGTTTGGCGACAGGTGACATTAATGGTGACAACATTGACGACCTTGTCGTTGGGTCCCCTTTTTATTCATCTGTTGATAAGACATGGAATGGCAAAGTTTCGGTATTCCTCGGAAAGTCTGTTATAGAAAAAAATTCTTTTGATCTGAAATTCGATTCTCCGGATGTAGAAATATATGGTAGGGGAAATGGAGATCAGCTGGGAATGGCTGTAGATTGTGGGGATTTTAACAGAGATGGATATGACGATATATTGATTGGAGCTTATAATGCTTCATCTGGTGACAACAGACCTGGAAAAGCCTTCTTGATATTAGGTTGGGGAGATGTTGCTTCTTCCACTATAGATCTTGTTTCCGGATCTGCCGATATGGAGTTCACAGGTGACAATAATGGTGATGCTTTTGGAATGGCTGTGAAGATGGCTGATATTAATCATGACAACATTGATGACATATTAATAGGAGCGCCTTTTGCGTTGTCTACTGTGATGACAAATAATCCTGACACAGGAAATGTATATGTTTATTTCGGGTCAAAAGGCTATGTCAACATTGTCGATGGTCCTATAAATTTTATTGGAGAAGGGAGTGCCAGTATTGTCTTTCACGGACAAAAAAAAGGTGAAAGGTTTGGTTCCGATATAGATGTTGGGAATTTCATCGGAAACACTTTTGATGATATTGCAATTTCCGCTTATTTTGCCGATGGAGAAATCGGAAAACAGGCTGGAAAAGTTTATCTATATTCCGGTATGAGGCGTTATAAAAAAGATATTGTTACTTATGATGATGTTCTCGAAGGATCTAAAAAATATGGATGGTTTGGTTTTTCTATAACTTCAGGGGCTATAGGAGGAGATACTTATTCCGATTTATTTATATCTTCTTTTCCTTATGCCGATAGATCTCAAAGAGGAAGTGCTCATGTTCTTTTTGGTAGGGATCATTTTTCTGAATGGAATCCTGATGGTTTAACAAAGAATCCATTTATTGTAACTTTTGAAAATTCTGACTATGGGTTAAAGGGTGGACGAGGCGACAGTTTTCTAGGAGCTTCTGTCGTGGTAGGGGACTTTGACAGAGATAGACGGGTTGATTTTGCTGTGGGATCTCCTGGAATTGGCGTTCCGAAGGCCAATGATCCCGGAGAGTTGTATATTTATCACACAGGCAAGTTCTCAAACAGAATGCCTCTTGAGGCAAAAAAGGATGATTATACGTCTTTGGTTGTAGGGGATTATGCCGATGACTGGTTTGGGTCTAAATTGTTGGTTCTTGATTATAATCATGACGGATATGACGATTTAGCTGTTTCTTCGAGATATTTTGATAGACGTGATCCTTTAACTTACAAAGTCTCCGAATCCAGTAATGGAAAGGTGACTATTTTACTCGGGCATTCTCAGCCTTTTGGAAGTATTATTGCCAAACCAGAGCCTGGGTCTGAGCCTGTAACGAGAGGGGAGTTTGTTTCAACTGTTGTTGAGAAATTTAATATCAAAGAAAGTAGAAAATCTTTTATTGATAATTGCTACAATTATAGGGAATTTTGTTTTTATGCATTTATGGGGTTTTCAAATTTTGATGGAATCAAATTGGCTCCGGATATAGTTTTGTATCCTGATGTGCCGGTGGGAAGTGAATATTATGAGCCTGTTACAATAGCAACTCTTCTCGGTGCGGTAAGTGGAAACGGGGGAGAACCAAATACTCCTTTTAAACCAAAAGATCCTATTACAAGAATACAAGCTCTGAAAATTCTGCTCGGAATAAATCAGCTCGTAAAACCTATGTATAAATTTGAACTTGTAAGTGAATTGGGTGGAAATGTTGCCCTATCTAGTCAAAGAAGTGCTTACAGAGATGTTGACCCTACTGTACCGGGCAATTGGTGGTATCCTCGATTTACCAATTTTGTTTATGATAACAATCTTATCAATGACAAAATTTACTTCAGACCGGATGATGTTTTGACGAAAAACGAAATGAATGATTTGGTTGCTCGCACATTAGGAATTTTAGGACAATAAACATTATGAGAAAAAAATTTCCAATATATGTAATTCTTGAAAATATTAGAAGTCTTTATAACGTTGGGGCAATTTTCCGAACTTCCGACGGCGCCGGCGTGGAAAAAATTTTTCTTTGCGGAATAAGCGGTCAGCCTCCTGACAATCCTGAGATTGCCAAAACGGCTCTGGGCGCCGAAGAATCAGTCGAATGGGAATATGAAGAAGAGGCCACAGATGTCGTGAAAAAATTGAAAAAAAAGGGTGTTCAAATAGTCGGAGTAGAGATTTGCAAAGGTGCTGAAAATTATTTTGAAGCTGATGTTGATTTTCCTATTGCGCTCGTAGTAGGCCATGAAACCGAAGGTGTTTCTCAGGAAGTTTTGAATCTTTGCGATAAAGTTGTTTTTGTGCCAATGCATGGAGTAAAAGAATCATTGAATGTCGAGGCCGCTTTTAGTACTGTTGTGTATGAAATGGTAAGGAAGTTTAAATATTCTTAAAGGATGAGAAAGAAGTATAAAAAATGGGTTTTATATTCTGTTGTTGGGTTTTTTTTGTTGATTGCAATTTTGTTCTGGATATTCATCGTTGGTATAAAAGCCAGTGAAACCGGAAAATTTTTTAATCAACAAAAAAATGCTGTCTGGATCGCGCATGAGTGGGTAGATACCGTAAAGACTGATACTGAAGTGAAGGCTTTGGTTGCGGATTTGAAGGCACATGACGTAAATACTATTTTTGTGCATGTTGGACCGCTTTCTGAAATTGGAGATATTGCTCCTGAGGTTTATAGCGAGGCTTTTAATTTTGTGGATATGGTAAAAGCCGTCGATCCCGACATGAGGATTCTCGCGTGGGTGGGCCAAATAAGAAATAAAATAAATCTTTCCAGTGTGCAGGTGAGACATAATATTTTGCAGATGTGTACGATATTTACCGGAGTTGTGGGGATGGATGGCGTGCAATATGATATTGAGCCGGTTTGGGATGAGGACGAAGATTTTATTTTGTTATTGGAAGAAACCCATGAATTGTTTGAAAGCATGGATAGAAGACCTATTTTGTCTGTGGCTTTGGCTGAATTTATTCCACGTACTTTTGTATGGCTTAGCTCCGGATTTTTGAATCTTCAAAATTACAATACTGAAGTGAACTATCGAAATGTGTCGAAATATGCAGATCAGGTCGTAACTATGGTGTATGACACCGGAATCGAGCGAGGTTGGATGTATAGATGGCTTGTAAAAGAACAGGTTATTTGGCTGACGGACCTCATGGATGAAGTTGAATGTGATAAATGTGTGGGGATGAAGCCTGAACTTTATATAGGAATTCCATCTTATGAAGATGTGAAAAAAGGATTTAATCCTGAAATTGAAAATGTTGGGAATGCTTTGATTGGGGTATTGAATGGATTGAATGATGTGCGCGCTGTACATGAAAATTTGACCGGTATCGCTGTTTACGCACACTGGACGACCGATGACAATGAATGGGATATTTATGATGCTTTATGGAAAAATTAAAAATATACAATGAGGTCTCTGGATTTCGCGTGCCACATAAGGCTCTTTTGAGAGTTTTTGAGAGGTTTTTGAAGAGCGAAAGGGAATTGAGCGGTCTGAATGTTACTGTCGTGTTTATAGGCGAGAAAAAAATGCAGGGATTGAATGAAACTTGGAAGGGAGGAATCGGTCCGACGGATGTGCTGACTTTTGATTATGGAGATATTTATATTTGTAAGAAAGTCGCGGAGCGAAATGCTAAAGCGGATCACATCCCTGTCGTTATTGAAATTTTAAATCTTTTTGCGCACGGACTTTTGCATTTAAAAGGCTATACTCACGAAACTGATAAAAAATATGCTGTGATGATGGAGAAGATGAAAAAGATCGTTGGTTAGTTTTGTTTTAACATTGACTTTTTTCGCTTTGGAATAGAGAATTACTTCCTTTTTTAAATTTTTAATCTAAAAAATATGCCTACAGAATTTCAAAGACTTACGGACTTCCCGGATGGAATGTATCCTGATGAACACCCTTATTCTGAGAAAAACGACCCAGAGCACTCAAAACTACTTCAAGGAACGACCGCCAGACTCCCTGCTTTGAAAGATTCTATTTTTAATATGCTTTCTGTTGTAAATCCAAGTTTGGAAGAATTAAAACCTCTTAAAGGTAGTGAAACTGATAGAGTAAATTGTATTTTGGGATTATTGAAAAGATTTTTTGCGATGAAAGATAGAGGGACTTTGAGTGACCTTGCTCAAGGAGGAAAAAGAATCTCAGATTTCCAAATTTTGGCTAGTGTTAGAGATGCTGAAGAATTACGCAATACAGATAGTTTTGTATATGATGCGCTAATCCTGATGATAGATGACAATTTCGCTGTACCAAAAGGTATGATGTCTACAAGAGATAGTTTTGCTCAAATCGTGGAGAGTAATGGTAGTGCTGACGGTGCTGGTAGTGCTGATACAGAAAATGTGAGTGCGGAGGCTTAAATGGTTATATCGTAGAGGCGTCTTTGAGAACTTCTTCCGCGTGCTCTGAGGGTTTTACTTTGTCATAAATTTTGGCGATGCGGCCTTGGCGATCGATAAGAAATGATGCTCTTGTCGTGCCCATGTATTCACGCCCGAGAAATTTCTTCTTGCCGAAAACGCCGTATAGAGTGACGACTTCTTTTTTTGAATCTGAGAGGAGCGTGAATGGTAAATTGAATCGCTCTGCAAATTTTGTATGACTTTCTATTGAGTCGGTGCTGACGCCTAAAACAACTATTTTATTTTTGGTAAATTCGCTGTAAGAATCGCGGATTGTACACGCTTCCAAGGTGCATCCAGGAGTTGAATCTTTTGGGTAAAAATAAAGTAGAACGATTTTGCCTATGTATTGTTTGAGGGAATGTGTTTTGCCGGTTTGGTCGGGGAGAAGGAAATTCGGGGCGAGTGAACCTATTTCCGGAATTGAGTTTTTTGCTGAACCAGATTGAGATGTAATCATGGTTTTTTGTTAATTTTTTGAGGCTTTAATTATCTGATTTATCCACATTCCTTCTTCTTTGATTATTTTTTCTTGGTCGAGAGTGAAGAATGAATGGTCAAGAGATTCCAAGACGTGCCGTGGCATGTGATGGAACGATTTTATTACGATTTTTTCTGTCTGTGAAAGTTTTAATTTTGGAGCGTGCCGCTGATGAATATTGGTGAATAAAAATATGCCGCCTTTTTTGAGAACGCGATAGACTTCGTCGAAGAATTTGTCTATGTCGCGTATGTGGACAATCAGGAATGAAGCGATGACAATGTCGACACTTTCATCAGGAAATGGGAGTGTCGACGCGTCGGCTTGGACTGTCTGAATTTCGGGATAATTTTTCTTCGCGATTTTTAGCATTTCTTCGGACAAATCTACTGCTGTTATGTCTAAATTTTTTAGACTTTGTCGTTTTTTTATGTGGCCGATCACGCGACCGTCGCCAGATCCCAGATCGATGATTGTTTTGCCGGATAGATCTCTCGGTAGCATGCGAATTAGCTCTCCATTTTCAAATGAATCCAGATGTTTGTGGCTTTTTGCATATTGAGAGGCATAGGCGTTGTAGCCTTGCTCGGATGTTCTGAGTTTTGAAATTTGTCGATTCATTTTTGATTGTTGGAAATGGTCGGGGTGACAGGACTTGAACCTGCGGCCTCAAGACCCCCAGCCTTGCGCGCTAGCCAACTGCGCCACACCCCGATTTTTTTACGTCGCAGTTATATTATTCACCTTCCTCAAGAAAAGCCAGAAATTCTCTATGAAGCGGGTTCGAATTATCAAATTCTATTTCATCAAGAAATTGTTGGCGTTCCTCATCTGAAAATCCTTGAAAAACCTCCCTTGTGTCCGTGTTGTTTAGCACTTTACGGGGCAATTTTGGCATTGCAAGAATTGATTGGAAAAAAAAACCTCTTTCCGGTGAAGTCCTAATCATAGGATATAAAGTTAATCTGACGATGCCTCTTTCAAAAAGTTTTTCCAAAAGCATTAAATCATTCACTCCGTGATATTTTTCCATAAAATCTATAAGTAGTATTTCAGCTCTTTCCCTATCTGAAATTCCTGTTCCACTAAAATTTCCTTTCCATGCTTTGCATGTGAGCAAAAGCGGATGATCTTTTTTGTCCTGCACCGAACATCGAAAAATTCCTTCTCTTGTTTCAATTAAATGCCAACAAATCGTCCCCGGTCCTTTGAATCTTGTTAATACACTTTCATCTTCAATACTTGCCGGAGCTTTTTCAGGAACTTTGTGCGAGAATGCCATACAACAAAGTCCGCATCCTACGCATATACCGTCTCGGCTACATTGCTGGATTTCTTCCGGCGTGAAGACGTGCTTTCCTTCGTCGGGACTATTTATAAGATCTTCATTATTCATTTAAAATTTCACTTTAGAACAAGGATGTATTTTAAAATATATTCTCAAATTAGTCAATCCAAGATTTGGGTGGAATTGGTCCTAATTTTGAGGCGGTTTTTGCGTGTCGTGCCTGTTGACAAGCTTGTCGACAATTTTGTTTTTGTCAGATGTGTCGATGCGACTTTTCAGGACTGCGCGACGCAAAATGTCTATAGACTGGTCATAGGTCTTCGTATCGACCGGGTAGGGGGTTGCGTCCTTGCCACCGTGGGCGAATGAGTAGCGAGCGGGATCTTTGTATGATGCCGGTGCACCGTGGAGAACTTCGGAAACTAGACTGAGTGCGCGGATGGTTTTTGGGCCTACCCCTTCCATGGCGACGAGATGTTCGTATGAGTCTGGCTGACGGTCGCAGATTTTATAAAGAATTTTTTCCAAGTATTTGCTTTTTGAAAAATTTTCAAATTCGACAGGATGATGATGGAATTCTTTATCTTCAAGGTTGAGGAGGGTGATCGAGTCTTTTTCAGATCCTGAAAATTGATTTGAAAATCCCGGAAGTTGTTGTTGGCCTTTTTCATTTTGGGAGATTTCAAATTTCACCATTTGCGATAGTGAGGAGAAATGCTTGCGCACGAGATTTAAGTCTTTCATCAATGTGTAATAGCTGGAGTGTGTTACTAATTCGAGTGAGGTTTTGCGGTTTTCGGCGGAATCACTAGAGGTCATATTGAGAACTTTTGTGTCTTTGAGAACTTTGTCAGCGATAATACCTGTGTGTGGTTCGTTTATGAGATCTTTTGGGCTGTCCCCGTACCAGTGATAACGGCGGGCTGTGAGACTTTCTGTGTTCATGCCTTGTTGGATCACCGTCCAAGCGCCACGGCGCGAGAAGAAAAACGCATGGTGATAGAGCTGATAGCCGTCTTGAATGAGGCCTGAATCCACTTTTGCGCTCATTTTTGAATTGTATATTAGACGGCGCGCCTTGGAGTCTGGGAGTGATAGGCGAGCGGACCAATTCGCAATTTCGTCAGGGGTTTTTAAAGATGTTTTTCCTTTGCCTCCGCAGATGAAGATACCCAGGTCTCGTTCCATGCCGCGGATTGCTTCCTTGAGCGCGGCGGTAAGGATCGTAGTGAGGCCGGACGCATTCCAATCAAATGCGAGGACCGTGCCCAAACTCTGAAACCAGACCGGATCCGCTATACGCCGTACGAACTCGTCCGGCCCATATTCCGCGACTAGAACTTGAACTAGGCTACGACTTAATTTCACCATTCTTTCGAAGAGCCATGGTGGGCATTTTCCGTAATCGAGTGTAAATGTAGCTATTCCGCGATGTTGCATATTGTAGCCCGGGGTAGAATTTTAAAAGAGGCCCTAATTATAGGACCTCTTTTGGGATTGTGTACTAAATGCGATTGCGCTGTGAATAAAATTTGCGCAAACTCTTATTCTTTATTTCAATTTATATGTCAGTGTAACCGTCAATGCGACTTCTTTTTGACCCGGTTCAATTACAGGGGCAGCACTCTCACTCATACCTCCTCCTTCAGCCATATACATACCACCTTTTCCATAATAATCGTATGGAGAAGTCATGTATTCATAATATCCGACCATTTTACCAACTTTTAATCCTGATTGCTCAGCAATTGCTTTTGCCTTTTCTTTTGCTTTTTCGATAGCTATTGCGCGAGCTTCTGATTTTGCTTTTTCGAGATCATCGTTTGTGAAATTAACTCCACTTACGACATTTGCGCCAGCTTTTGTAGTAGCCGCCAAAATTTCACCAACTTTTGTGAAGTCTCTGACTTTTACCAATACTGTTTGGTCGAGTGTATATCCGTCTTGAACAGAGCCTTTGTCTTCTGTCCAGTTGTATTTTGGGTTGAGATAATAACCTGTTGTTTGAATGTCCTTTTTATCAATGTTGAATTTTGCAAGTTCTGTCATTACTGCATTCATCTTCTTTGTGTTTTCGGCAATTGCTCCGTCGGAAGTTTTTGCTTCTGTGTTTACGCCAAGAGTAATCTCAGCCACATCAGGAAGGACATATGCCTTACCTTCTGCATCAACTGAAATTTCGCGTGCGTAGTTTCCGTTCGCATTTCTGTAGATCTCATACATTCTGAAAGACCAGAATCCCATGAGGCCAACTAGTAACACTATCAGCATGATAAAGACGCGCTGTGAGACGTCTAATTTTCCATCATGTGTCATTGTTATTGGGTTAAATTATTTTATTGTTTCGCAACTTATGTGCGTATTTTTTATTGTATTTCTCTGTACGTATTTGAGCAATAAATCTTACGCTTTTTGCATTGCAAAAGAGTGGAAAAGTTATAGGAAATTGATGTGAATTGATGGTAGAAATTTATAATTACAATTTTTCTACCTTGAAACCAGACAGATAAAAGATTTCAAATATGCGCCCTCCGGAAAGTACATCGATAGTGGATGGTCTGCGGACTGGGTGACGCGATCTAAAATCGTGAGCGTGACTTTTGATTGAATGGAAGCTTTTTTCAAAATAAGAAGAAGGTCGTCTTCCGTGAGATAGTGCGAACAGCTAGATGTGACAAAAATTCCGCCGTCTTTCGTCGCGCGGATGGCTGCGCGATTCAAGAAGTGATAGGCCTTCATGCCTTCTTCTTTGTCTTTGTTTGATTTAATTAAAGCTGGTGGATCGATTATAGTCATGTCGAATTCCGGTTTTGAATCAGGCGCTGAAAATTTTCCTAAAAACTGAAAAGCGTCTTCTTCTACGTTTGTATATTTTGTTTTCGGAATTTTGTTTAGTTTGGCGTTTTTTTCGGCTTGAGCTAGGGCTTCTGCTGATGAGTCGACGTTTGTTGTTTGAGAGGCTTTTGCTTTTAATGCATAAATAGAGGCTGCGCCTGAGTATGAAAATACGTTTAAGACATTTCTTTTGGCTGCGTACTTTGCGAGGCGTTGGCGAAGGTCTTTTTGATCTAGGAAAAATCCTGTTTTTTGGCCTTCAAGAAGGTCTGTTTCGAATGTAATACCGTTTTCTTGGAAGGGTACAACAGTGTTTGTGGAAGCGTATTTTTTCGAACTTGCTTCGGCTGATTTTGTTGCTGCTTTTTCGTAGAGAACTCCTTTGAATTCTTTTAATCCTTCTTCGTGGCGAGACTGAATATCGCTACGTTCGACGATAAGAGTCGGCTTAAAAACGACTTTAAGAGCTTCAATAATCTCTGCTTTGAGATTGTCTATACCTTCTGTTGAAATTTGAATAACAAGTGCATCACCATAGCGATCAACTATGAGTCCTGGGATGCCGTCCGATTCCCCAAAAATCAATCTATATGCTGTAGTGCCAGCCTCTTCGTATCCTAGGAGTTTGCGTTTTTCTGCGGCCGCTTTGAATCTGTTTGTGAACCATTTTTTATCTATTGTTGCAGCGGTTTGCTCTGCCGGTGGAGTGAAATCGAGGATTCGTACCGCTATCATTGAATGATTTGAAAACGTACCAACTCCAAGCGTGTTGCCTGGAGCATCTTTCAATACTACTAATGATCCAGATTTTAGGTCTTTTGGCTTAGTATTCTCGTCCAAAGCGCCTGAAAAAATCCATGGATGGAGATATGAAACCGGAAGTTCTTTTCCTGGTTTGAGCTGTAGTTCTGGGTATGTTTTAACTGGTGACATTTTCGTATTGTTAATTTGGCTGGATCGGTTTAGCAGGGGGATTGTGGACTAAAGGGAGAGGGTTTGTAAAGGGGAAGGAAGAATTTCTGATCTTCGTGACCTTAAAAGCTTGACTTCTATATTTTTTATGCTAAAGTATTCGCCTTTAGTTAACTTAAATCAAAAATGAAGATAGATAGACAAGAACTGGAAGAACTGGTGTGGACGGAAGATGTGCGACCGGTTTACGACAAGTATTGGGCTAATAAGGATCCAAATGCCGATCCTGAGGCTGGATCTAATGCTGATTCCGATGATGAAGGTTATTTTGAAAAATTTTCCAGAGCTGTCGTGTCTCCGGAAATTTTTGCAGAATTTGGGTCGATCGGGAGACGTGTTGCAATTGGAAGTTTAGCTGAGTCGGACAAAATTAAAAGTGCTCATACCGTGTTATATACTTCCGGAGTTAATATTCAAAAAGGCAATTCAATGAGAGTTAATCCTTCCCAATTACTTGATTTTGGTGAGCTGATAGATGCTACAGCTCCTCATGACCCTGAAATAACAGATGTACTAGAAACTGTTAACGCTCAAATACTTTTGGCTGCTACTTTATCTTTGTGGTTTGAAGATCTCAATAGTTACGAAGAAGGTCATGAACTTTTGAAAATGATTGAAGAAACTCACGGAGCAGAGGCTATTTTAAATCAAGCTGTATTTAATTCATGGATAACTTGTTGCATAGCTGAGGGTGGAGGATTAAAGCCAGGACGCGAATATCCAACAATTGAACAGTGCGTGGCTATTTTGAGAGAGATGCAAAAACGTGAAATTCCTATTGGGGCTAACACATATATGGCGCTTTTGTCTGTTTTAAAAGACGAAAAAATGCAAACTTTTAAAGCTGAATACGGTTTGGAATTTAATCTTTTTGATGCGGCTATAAACCCTGAATCGTTTGCCATTCTTTTTCAGGTTTGTTCTTCATTTGATGAATGTGTAATTCTTTATAAAAAAATGTGTATGGAGAAAATTGCTGTTTTGCAATCAGTGTTTATGAATTGGTTGAGATGTTGTGAGACTGCCGAACAAGATACTGTTGTTTTTGACAGACTTTTAAATGGCTCGCGTGGAGAGATGCCTGAAATATTTTTGAAAGAATATTTGAAAACAACATTTGAAGATCCGGAAAGATTCGCTACTGCTGTTTATAATTTGTATAGGGTGAAATCTTTATCTAAAATTTTCACTTTTGAGACTTTTAGTTTCGTTGATTTTTCGCCTGAGAATGCTCTAAATGCCGCTCGTTGCATGGAAAAACATGCTCCAGATTTAAGAGGAACTTATAAGTTTTTTACTGCAAATCCGGGTGCTAAAAAATATTCCGGTACTGAATTTGGTGCTTTGATGAGGGTTTATGACTATTTATTGAGCGAAGCGAGAGATTTACCTGGAGTGGAATACGTGGAAGCAAAGGATTTGGAGAAAAATGCTGCTTAGATTTCGCCTGCCTTAGACTTCATCTTTCTTGTATTTTACCTTCCAGATCATACTCGGTCGCTCCTGTGATTTCGACTTTTTGGAATGTGTTTAATGGAAGCTTTTTTGGTGATCTTTTTGAGACTTTTATAATGGTTTCACCGTCGATTTCGGGGGCGAAACGGTGAGAGCGAGCGATGTATATACCTTCGCCATTTTTGCCGGCGTTTGGATCGTATTTTTCTATCAATGCGGTGATTGTTTGGCCAATGAATTTTTTATTGTTTGCGAGGGAAATTTTTTGCTGAAGAGCCATCGCTTTTTCTTTGCGGAGTTTTTTGGTTGCAGATGAAATTTGGATATCCATGTCGTACGCTAAAGTGCCTGGCTCGCGTGAATATTCAAAAACACCGACGTGGTCAAAATTTATTGCTTTCATGAATGATAGCAGATGTTCAAAATTCTCGGTTTTCTCACCCGGGAAACCTGTGATAAATGTGGTTCGGAGTGTGATGCCGGGAACTTTTTTGCGAATATTTTCAATGCGTTCGAGAACTTTTTTTGTATTACTGAAACGGTTCATTTTTTTTAAAATTTCATCGTCTCCATGCTGTAGCGGAATATCTAAATAACGACAGATTTTTTGGCTTGAAGCCATGGTTTCCAAAAGTTCGTCCGTGATTCTTTCCGGATACACATAAAGAACTCGCACCCAAAAGTCACCCGGAATTTTCACTAATTTTTTGAGGAGAAGAGAAAGTGTAGTTTTTGCTTCACCCAAATCGCTTCCATAAGCCCCACAATCTTGAGCAACTAATACCAATTCTTTCACTCCGTCTTTTATCAACGACTTTGCTTCTGTAAGGATTTCATTCATCTGACGACTGCGAAATCGGCCTTTTAATTTCGGAATTAAGCAGTAGCTACAGCGATTATTACAGCCTTCCGCGATTTTTATATATGCATATGATTTTGGTGTGACGAGAGATTTGCCGAAAGTTTTGATGAATTTGAGAGGCTCTTTTGCGACCTCGTATGACTTCTTGTTTTTTGTAATTGAGTTTAGTATTTGCGGAAGTTTTTTGTAATTTACTTCCGTAGCTACAGCATAGATTTGTGGATATTTCTGCATATCCTCGCGAGTAAATGAGCCTGCCAGACAGCCCAAAATCACGACACGTTTTTTCGCAAATTCCTCTATATTTTCGTAAACTTCATTTCGAGCGGCTTTCAAAAATCCACACGTATTGATGAGGACTATGTCGGCGTTTTCAGGAGAAGAAAGTTCTAAATTTGGCAACTTTGAAATCAACAGCGAAAGAATGTTTTCCGTATCTGCTGTGTTTTTCGGACAACCGAGTGAAACTATACCTAAATTAAAAGTTTTTGTTCTCATTTTTTAAATGGTCGGGGTGCTGGGACTTGAACCCAGGGCCTCCTGGTCCCAAACCAGGCGCGATAGCCAACTTCGCCACACCCCGATAGCGCACAAATCAAGATTCGAAAATGCAGGACTTGTGCGAGCGTATTTTACACTGCAATTTCTTTTTGCCAAGTTTTTTTGTATATTTCTATTATGGAGTATGAATATTCAAAGATTATAGGGTTGCCGGTGTTCGAGGCTGAAATAGCCAGGCCTGTGTTTTTGATAAATGATGTCATCATAGATCCAAACAACGGACGTATCATCGCTTTTTTGACTCACGGCAAACAAAAAATGGTTGTTACCCCTCATGATATTTTAGCTATAAAACACGGTATTTGGATCAGGGACGCCGGTGATCTTGGGACTGTTGAAGATGTTTTAAGAGTCGCAAAAGTCGTAAATGATTTTGGCAGTTTTTTTATGAAAAAAGTGTTTACCGAAGAGGGAAAGTACTTGGGAAAAATCCTGGATATGTATTTTGATTCTCAGATAATATGTTTGACCAAAATTTTGGTTTCGAAGACTTTTCTTGGTTTTGTTCAATATGATTCCAGAGTTTTACCTGCTAAGAACATAATTGATACTACAAAAGATTCAGTCATAGTTAAAAGTGACGACACAAAAAACAAACTCCCCGAGGCTGTGAGGGCCAGAGTGAAATTAGAAACAGCTTAAATTTAATGCTGTTTTGATGCTATTAATTCAAAGTCTATAAACCTGCTCCTCCAGATGAAGCCGCTCCTCCCGAAGCAACTCCAAGAACAGTGTTTATAATAGCGAATGACAATAGGATGATGATGATACCCACTATTGAGTACATAAGAATCTTCTTTCCTTTATCAACGCCTTCTTGTTCACCAGCTGAAGTAACATAAAGAAAACCTCCGTAGATAATCATTATGACAGCGACTAAACCAAGAAATCCTAGCGCATAATTCACGACCTTCAGAACTATGCCTCTTAAACTGCCTTCACCTCCTGTCGCTCCTGCGATTTCTGATGGATTGTCCTGTGCTGTGATAAGAGCCGCAGACGCAGATGGAATCGATGTAATCAGAAGTAGTGCAAGTGTCATAAGCCCAAAAACTGTCAGGCCTTGGTAGATGGTTTTCTTTGTAATCATATAATAGATGTTACTTGAATGAGTAATACTTACGGGCATTATACAAAATGCATTTTTGATTGGCAACGAAAAAGCCCCGTTTCAACATAAACGGGGCTTTTGTGAATTAAAGTTTCTATACTCTTATACTTTCTATTACATAGCTGGAGTCGTAGTCGCCGGTGCTGTAGTAGCCGCTGGAGCTGGAGTATCTCCACCACCCGCTACACCTACTACTGTATTTACGATTGCGAAAGACAATAAGATGATTACTATACCAACGATAGCGTAAAGAATTGTCTTTTTTGCACTGTCTACAGCTTCTTGTTTACCTGCAGCTGTAACGTATGTGAAGCCTCCGTAGATAATCATAATAACTGCAACCAATCCAAGGAATCCAAGGAAATAGTCGATGACTTTTACGATGATTGCTCGAAGTGAACTTTCTCCACCTGTTGCCTCGCCGAGGTTAGATGGAAGATCTCCTGAGCCGATGATCGCAGCTGATGCTGTCGGGATCACTGATAAAATGGTGATCGCTCCTACCATTAAGCCGAGCATAATTAGCGCCTGCTTAACGAACTTTTTTGTAATCATAGGAAATATAGGTTAAGTTTTTTGATTCGCTGTTTTTAATTCTAGCAAAATTAAAATCAGTAAACAATCGTTTAGGGTGTTTTAGTTGACTGATTTTATAATTATTTTTTAAATTTCTTAGGTGATTTTGGGGAGTGTGGGACTATTTGGACCTCTTCCTCAAGCCTGATTTTGAATTTTTTGTAAACCGCTTTGCGAGCTTTTGTTGCCAGGGCGAGAATGTCTTTTTGGGTTGCGGGATTGAGTGGATCATTGAGATTTTGGAAGAAGTTTGCGTGTTTTTCAGAGATAATCGCGCCATCTATGCGTGTACCTTTTAGACCACATTGATCGATGAGGTAACCCGCTTTGAATTGGTCGGGCGTGAGGGTTGGGTGGTTTGATGGATTTGGATTTTTGAAAAAAGAGCCTGCTGAAAGCCCCCAAGGCTGAGTTTCTTTCCTTCTATTTGAGAGCTTTGCTATGAGCTCGGATTTTTCTTCCGCTTCTTTTTTTGAGAATTTTTGAAGTTTTAATTTAGCGCTCAAGACTATTAAATGAGGATTCTTTTTTATATATGAATTTCTGTATGTGAATTTGAGTTGCTTATTCGTGAATGTTTTTATTGCGCCGGTTTTTGTGTTTAGAATTTTCGCGGAGACAAGGACGTCTTTTATTTCAATACCGTTCGCTCCGGCGTTGCCGCGAACGGCGCCTCCGAGCGTTCCCGGTATTCCTGCAAATTGAAGAAGGTTTTGGAAGCCCTTTTCATTGGCTTGCTTCGTGAGGAATTGAAGATTCACACCTGACGAAGCCTCTAACCAATTTTGTTGATCTGATTTTATTGAGATTTCGTTTGCTGTGATTTTCACCACAACTCCCCGGAAACCTTTGTCATTAAAAAGAACATTCGATCCGCCTCCCAAAACAAAAAATGGAATATTTGATTTATTCAAAAATTTAAAAAGTGAGGTTAGATTTTTCCGTGACCTCGCGTCCAGTTTCTTAATTTCAATAAATGCGTCTGCAGGGCCACCAATGCGAAAAGTACAGTGATTGGCTAAGATTTCAGAGAAACGCACTTCCGGAAAAAGAGATACTAAAAATTGTTTTTGAACTTTATTCATCCTCTTTATCCTAACCTATATGAAGCTATTTTTCTACATTTATTCGGCTTGCTCGGATTTCACTCCCAATGCTTGCAAAACTAAATCTCTTGTTTGAACGAATGTATCTTCAGCTCTACCTTTAGCAACAGGATTGTGTAATATTTCTTGAGCTCTGTCGCTCTCGGGAGA
>Ga0116174_10000696_pt1 | contig 33119 bp, 34 predicted proteins | sample AD_UKC087_MetaG_FD_89801 | JGI IMG/M metagenome (GOLD analysis project Ga0116174, IMG submission 89801) | Active sludge microbial communities of municipal wastewater-treating anaerobic digesters from USA - AD_UKC087_MetaG | ecosystem: Engineered > Bioreactor > Anaerobic > Digestate | place: USA...
CGCATCCTCGAAGCAGCGCTGTAAACACAGGGCCCTGCCGGACCCGGCGTGGCGGAGCCGGTCAGGGCGGGGCTCGGCAGGTGCGGGGTACCGCTATCCGCCCCCGCCACGGCGCACTTCGCGCCGCGCATCTGCATCCTGTCGCAGACTGCTGGAACGCCCCACGGGCGCCTCCTAAAATGCCGTCATGCTGTCCCCTTGGGCGGCCTTTGACGAAAGGCGCACCGTGATCTCTACCTTCTTTCCAGCCCTTGACTCCACCCGGCGCCAGGCCCGCGCGCAACTGCTGGCCGCTGGCATGGCCCTGCTGACCTGGGCCACGCCCGCATCGGCCCAGCACGCTGGACTGCGTACGCTGGTGGTGCCGGGTGTCCAGCCAATCACGGTGGCGCTGTTCTACCCCACGCCTGCCGTGGGGCGCACCCTGCCGATGGGCCCCTGGCGGCCCGTGGTCACGCCCGGCGCGCCGGTGGCCGCCGCGCCGCTCAAGGGCCTGGTCCTGATCTCGCACGGCACGGGCGGCCATGAGCTGGGCCACCACAACCTGGCCACCCGCCTGGCGGCCGACGGCTACCTGGTGGCGGCGCTGCGCCACCCGGGCGACAACTGGGAAGACCGTTCAATGATCACCTCGGGCCGCTACTTCAGCGAACGCCCGCGCCAGGTGAGCCGCGTGCTGGACGCCCTGCTGGCCCAGGCCGAATGGGGCCCGCGCATCCCGGCCGGGCGCATTGGGGCCGTGGGGCACTCGGCGGGTGGCTACACCGTGCTGGCCCTGGCGGGTGCGCAGGCCGAGCCCGCCCGTGCGGCGCAGCACTGCCGCAGTGTCTCGGACGACCCTGGCTTTTGCAGCCTGGGCAAGATCCCCAGCCGTTCCCCGTCAGGCCAGGCAGGACCGGCGGCTGCTGTCGCTGCGGCGCCTATGCAGGGCTCTGCCGCCGGGCAAGACGGCGCGTTGGTCTCCGTGGCAGACCCCCGCATCCGCGCCGTGGTGGCCATGGCGCCCATGGCGGTGGTGTTCACGCCCGACAGCCTGAAGGCCATCCGCATGCCGGTACGGCTGATGGTGGCCGAGCGCGATGCCGTGCTCACGGGCAAGTACCACGGCGGTTATGTGGGGGCGAATTTGTCTTCTGCACAGGCCAGCACGGTGCCGGGCGCAGGCCACTTCGCCTTCATGGCCCAGTCGGTCTGGCCCCTGCCTTCCGATGCGGGAGACGCCGCCGCCAACCCCGAAGGCTTTGACCGGGTGGCCTACCACGCCGGTTTGGAGAACGAGGTGGCCGATTTCTTTGTGCAGCAGTGGCGCTAAGCCAGCGTTTCCGATGCCTCGGCCATCTGTGCGCATGGTCCCAGGTGCTCGGCGTACTGAATAGGGCCAAAACGGCCTTGAGGTCCCGGTTTTAATTGCCATTGATGCTATTTAATAAATAGCAAATTGCCGTTGGTAACCACAGCTCCGTCGGCCGTGCGTCGGGACACGACTGATCGTTGCATGGGATGGCCGCCCCACGCTGCCCGGCACGATTCCGATGGAGTCCGTTGTACAGGCCTAACGCGCTGTCTCCGCCGCAGCCATCCCCGCACGGCTGTCTGGCGCGGCAGGGTCTTGTGCCTCCACTTGTACCAGGCAGTCATAAAACGTGGGTGCACGTCCCAGGTCGGTCAGGGCCTGGCTCGTGACTTCATTCACGTTGGTGCCGCCCAGCCCCAGCTTGCGCCACCAGATGCCCAGGCCATTGACTACGCCCGGGCGCGCGCGGCGCGAGACGCTGGCGTGGCACAGGTAGCTGCCCCGGTCGTTGAATACGCGCACCACGGCGTCATTGGCAATGCCGCGCGCCTCGGCATCGTCGGGGTGAATTTCCAGAAGGGGGCGGCCTTCGATGTCGCGCAGGCTCTGCACGTTCACGAAGGTCGAGTTCAGAAAGTTGCGCGCGGGCGGCGAGATCATGGCCAGCGGGTAGCGGGCCGAGCTGCCCTGCAACTCATGGTTGGGCAGGTGGTCCGGCAGGCCGTCCAGGCCCTGCGCGGCCAGGCGGGCGCTGTAGAACTCGCATTGGCCGCTGGGCGTGGGAAAGCCACCCTCGGCAAACGGCGCGTCGGGCAGGGCCAGCGTGGCAAAGCCCTGGGTTTCGAGCAGAGCGTAGTCCACGCCGCTGCCAAAGGCCTGCCGGCACAGGGCCTCGTCGCTGTCGCCAAAGCAGGGCTCGGTGAAGCCCATGTGTGCAGCCAGGTCGCGGAAGATCTGCGCATTGCTGCGGGCCTGGCCCTGGGGCGCAATGGCCGGGCGGTTCAGCAGCACGTCGGTGTGGCCGTAGGACAGGTGCACGTCCCAGTGCTCCAGCTGCGTGGTGGCGGGCAGGATGAAGTCTGCGTAGTCGGCCGTGTCGGTGCGAAAGTGCTCCAGCACCACGGTGAACAGGTCTTCGCGAGCAAAGCCCTGCACCACCTTGCTGGAGTCGGGCGCCACGGCCACGGGGTTGCTGTTGTAGACCACCAGGGCCTCGATGCGCGGGCCGAAACTGGGCGACGCCTCGCGCAGCAGCTCGTCGCCAATGGTGGACATGTTGAGGGTGCGCGGCACGCCCCCCTTCACCCATCGAGGCATCAGGTCGGGCCGCTGCAGCACCGTGCGCTGCACCGGGAACTGGCCCGAGCTGGACAGCAGCATGCCGCCCGCACGGTGGCGCCAGGCGCCCGTGAGGGCGGGCAGGCAGGCCACGGCACGCACGGCATTGCCGCCGCCGCGCACGCGCTGCATGCCGTAGTTCAGGCGGATGGCGGCGGGTTGGGTGGTGCCGTAGTCGCGGGCCAGCTGGCGGATCTGTTCGGCAGGAATGCCACAGACCTCGGCCGCGCGCTCCGGCGGCCACTGCAGAGCGCGCTCGCGCAGCGGCTCCCAGCCCAGCGTGTGGCGGGCGATGTAGTCATGGTCCAGCCAATCATGGGCAATCAACTCGTGCATCAGCGCCAGGGCCAGCGCGGCATCGGTGCCGGGGCGCAGGGCAATGTGCTCGTGGCATTTGTCGGCGGTTTCGGTCTTGCGCGGGTCGATGCACACCAGCCGCGCGCCATTGCGCTTGGCCTGCTGGGCATAGCGCCAGAAATGCAGGTTGCTGCCGATCGAGTTGCTGCCCCAGATCAGGATGAGCTGGGCCTCGCCAAAAAACTCCACCTTCATGCCGACCTTGCCACCCAGGGTCTGCACCAGGGCCTCGGCACCCGCGGAGGCGCAGATGGTGCGATCAAGCTGCGATGCGCCCAGGCGGTGAAAAAAGCGCCGGTCCATGCTTTCGCCCTGCACCAGGCCCATGGTGCCGGCATAGCTGTAGGGCAGGGTGGCCTCGGGGGCACGCGCTGCAATGGCAGTGAGGCGCTGCGTTATTTCGGCCAGGGCTTCGTCCCAGGTCACGGGGGCGAACTGGCCGCTGCCCTTGGGGCCGGTGCGCCGCAGCGGGGTCAGGATGCGCTCGGGATGGTAGCTGCGTTCGGTGTACCTGGACACCTTGGCGCACAGCACGCCCTCGGTGTGGGGATGGGCGGGGTTGCCCTGCACGCGGGTGGCTTGGCCGTGTTCCACCGTGGTGAGCAGTGCGCAGGTGTCCGGGCAGTCGTGCGGGCAGGCTCCGCGCACCTGGGTCGGTGCAGACTTCGGGGTGTTGGTGGCAGAAGTCATGAAAATCCGGTGGGTTGGTCGTTAAACTGGCATGCAGGGTGGGGGCCGCCGGGCAGAGTTTGCGCAGTATCCAGGCAGGCGGCCTGCCGGCAGCGCACAGGGGTTGCACGTGATTCACAAGAGCAAAGATTTCACCATGAACCAAATGGCATTGGGGCGCAGACAATTTTCCGTGGGCCTGGGCGCCGCAGCGTTGGGCGGTTTCAATGTGGCGCGGGCGCAGGGCGAAGGGCGCATCGTGCTGGGGCAGTCGGCCCCTTTCACCGGCCCGGCGGCCCAGCTGGGCATCCAGTTCCATCAGGGCGCCAAGCTCTATTTCGACCGGCTCAACGCCCAGGGCGGCGTGGGCCGGCGCACCGTGGAAATCCGCACCCTGGACGATGGCTACGAGCCCGACCGCTGCGCCGAGAACACCCGCAGGCTCATTGCCGACGATGTGTTCGCGCTGTTTGGCTACATCGGCACGCCCACCAGCCTGGCGGCGCTGCCGATTTTTACCCAGGCCAAGGTGCCTTTTTTTGGCGCCTTCACGGGGGCCGAGGCGCTGCGCCAGCCGTTCAACCGCCTGATCTTTCATGTGCGCGCCTCGTATTACGACGAAACGGCGCTCATCGTGCGCCAGCTCACCCATCTGGGGCTCAAGAAGATCGCGGTGTTCTACCAGAACGACGCCTATGGCAAGGCGGGGCTGGACGGCGTAACGCGGGCGCTCGCCGAGCTCAAGCTCGCCCCGGTGGCCACGGCCACGGTCGAGCGCAATTCGAACGATGTGAAAGCGGCTGTGGGCAAGCTGGTGCCCGCCATGCCCGACGCGGTGGTGCAGATCACGGCCTATGCCTCGGCGGCGGCCTTTGTGCGTGCAGCGCGCAAGGCCGGTTTTGGCGGCACCTTCCACAACGTGTCGTTCGTGGGCACGCAGGCGCTGGCCGATGAGCTGGGCAAGGACGGCGCGGGCGTGGTGGTCTCGCAGGTCGTGCCTTCGCCCTACCAGCCCTCGCGTCCGATCACGCGCGATTTTCTGGACGCCATCAAGAAAGGTGGCGACAAGGTGCAGGCCAACTATTCCAGCATGGAAGGGTTCCTTGCCGCCCGCGTTTTCACCGAGGGTCTGCGCCAGGCGCAGGCAGGCGGCAAGCTCACGCACAACAGCCTCATTGCAGGCCTTGAGTCCCTGGGGCCGCAGGTGATTCCCGGGTTTCCGCTGTCCTACAGCGCTACGGACCATTCGGCTTCGAATTTTGTCGAAATGTCGATGCTGACGGGCGACGGGCGCGTCAAAACCTGACCTTGCCTGCCGAGGCGCTTCGCAACCCGGAGCCGCCGCCAGCGCCCCCAAGCCGCGCCGGCGGCCCTTTGGTTGGCAGGCATTGGCCTACCGGGCTAGACTGTCAGGCCGTAAGGATGCAAACCATGAACGTAATCGATTCCATCGTCACCCAGGCCGCCAGCATGGCCGCCGTGCGCCGGGACATCCATGCCCATCCCGAGCTGTGTTTCGAAGAGCTGCGCACCGCCGATGTGGTGGCGCAAAAGCTCACCGAATGGGGCATTCCCATCCACCGCGGGCTGGGCAAGACCGGCGTGGTCGGCATTGTGAAAGGGCGCGATGGCGGCGCCAGTGGCCGGGCCATCGGTCTGCGCGCCGACATGGATGCGCTGCCCATGCAGGAGTTCAACACCTTCGCGCATGCCAGTCAGCACCCCGGCAAGATGCACGCCTGCGGCCACGACGGCCACACGGCCATGCTGCTGGCGGCGGCGCAGCACTTTTCCAAGCACCGTAACTTCGATGGCACGGTGTACCTGATTTTTCAACCGGCGGAAGAAGGCGGCGGTGGCGCGCGCGTGATGATCGAAGACGGCCTGTTCGAGCAGTTTCCCATGCAGGCCGTGTTTGGCATGCACAACTGGCCGGGCATGCCCATGGGCAGCTTTGCCGTGAGCCCCGGGCCGGTGATGGCGTCCAGCAACGAGTTCAAGATCACCATCCATGGCAAGGGCGGCCATGCGGCGCTGCCGCACACCGGCATCGACCCGGTGCCGATTGCCTGCCAGATGGTGCAGGCCTTCCAGACCATCATCAGCCGCAACAAGAAGCCTGTGGATGCTGGCGTGATCTCGGTCACCATGGTCCACGCCGGCGAGGCCACCAACGTGGTGCCCGACCACTGCGAGCTGCAGGGCACGGTGCGCACCTTCTCCCTGGAGGTGCTGGACCTGATCGAGGCGCGCATGCGCCAGGTGGCCGAGCACACCTGCGCGGCGCACGAGGCCACCTGTACGTTTGAGTTTGTGCGCAATTACCCACCCACAGTGAATTCGCCCGCCGAGGCCGACTTTGCGCGCCAGGTCATGGCGGGCATCGTGGGCGAGGCCAACGTGCTGGCGCAAGAACCCACCATGGGCGCCGAGGATTTCGCCTTCATGCTGCAGGCCAAGCCCGGAGCGTACTGCTTCATTGCCAACGGCGATGGCGCGCACCGCGAGATGGGCCATGGTGGCGGCCCCTGCACGCTGCACAACCCCAGCTACGACTTCAATGACGACCTGATTCCACTGGGCGCCACCTATTGGGTGCGGCTGGCCGAGCAGTGGTTGGCGGCGGCCCCCGCCTGAGCAACCAGCCCCTGTCTGTCAATGCCGCCTACCGCGCAGTGGCCCCGCCGCTGCTGCCCGGGTGCTGGCCATCGCAGGCAGGCCATGTGCAGGCTAGGCTGTGCAGGGGCTGAACAGACCCTACGATACAACGGAGGCAGCCCTTGCCGACACCGTTTTCTCTTCACATACTTTCATCAAAGGAGCCAACGACATGGCCGACCTGAACGCCGGTTTCGAAGCCGCTGTGGCCCATTCCAAGGACCTCAGCGAGCGCCCTGACAACGTCACACTGCTCAAGATCTATGCGCTCTACAAGCAGGCCACGGCGGGTGACAACACCGAAAAGAAGCCCAGTTTCTCCGACATCGTGGCCCGCGCCAAATGGGACGCGTGGGAAAAGCTCAAGGGCACCGATGCCGACGTGGCCAAGCAGCAGTACATCGAGCTGATTGAGTCGCTGAGCTGAGAGACAAGCACCGATTCAAGAAACAAAGCGGCCCCAGGCCGCTTTTTTCATAGGGCCGCTGCGGCCGGGCATCAGTCGCGCCAGGTGACGCAGTCGCCTGGATCGGCGCGCTGCGTGCGAAACCGGTTGGCGGGATGCTCCGGGTCGGCCAGTCCGAACGAGATGCCGCAGACGATGCTGCGGTCTGCGGCAATGCCCAGCACCTCACGCAGCACCTGCGGGTAGGCGGCCAGCGCTGCCTGCGCGATGGTTGCCACGCCCAGGCTCTGGGCGGCCAGCAAAAAGTTGCCCACATAGGCGCCGCAGTCCACTGCGCCGTACACGCCCAGGGCTTCGTCGCTGGTGACGATGGCGACATGGGACGCTCCGAACATGGTGAAGTTCTCGGCTGCCTGTCGCGCAGAGGCCTCGCGGTCGCCCTTGGCGATGCCCAGGGCCTCGTACAGACCCCAGCCGCATTCGCGCCGCCGCTCCTGGTACACGCCGCGGTACTCGCGCGGCCAGGGCAGATCGGGCGCCGGGGCCGCGCTGGCCACATGGGCCTGCAGGGCGCTGCGCAGGCGGGTCAGGGTGGCACCGCTGGCGATGGTGAGTTGCCAGGGCTGCGCATTGCACCACGACGCCGTGCGCTGGGCAGCCGCCAGGATGCGTTCGATGGTGGCGCGCTCCAACGCCTGCGGCAAAAAGGCGCGGCAGCTGTGGCGTGCGTGCAGCAGGGTGGACAGCGTCTCGTAGGCGGACGTGACTGCGGCGCCAGGCGGTGTGTGCAGGGGAGGCATCTCAGGCCTCGCGGACGGTGGTGGGGCCGTGGAGCAGCGCATCGAGTTGTGCGCCGATCTCGGCTTCGATGCGCTCCTTGAAAGCGCCAAACAGAAAGCCGAGCTCGGCCTTCATTTCAAACTGGCGGGAATCCACCCGCAGGGTGCCTTTCACGCCGGCGCGGCTGAAATACAGGGTGTCCTGCGTGGCGCCTTCTTCGTAGATGCACTCCATGTCAAACTTTTTCTCGGCCTGCTTGGCCCAGGACAAGCCAACGTTGCGGGCTTCGGTGAAGCCCAGGTGGTGTTCGCGGTGGATGTGGATGTCAGGCACCGGGGGTCTCCTTGGGTGTTGGTAGGGCGCGCAGGCTCTGGTGGCGTTGCGGCTCAGGCTGCTGCGCTAGTTGTCGGACGGCATCATAAAACCGGGGCCACTGGCGGCCCTCGCGCTCGAAAAGGGCTTCGAACGCGGGCACCCATTCGTCGTAGGCGGCCTGGGCGGCAAAGCTGGCGTTGTTGGCCCGTGCCACCCAGCGGTCGTAAGCTGCCAATTGGGCGGCAGGCAGGGCGCCGGGCTGTCCTTTCGGGGCCGCCAGCCACCCGGTCCGCAGGGCCGCGTAGTCGTCGCGAAAGCGCTGCATTGCTTCATTTTTTATAGCAATAAGTGCCTGTTCTTCAATGGCTTGAGCCGTGTTTTGCTCATAAATTGCCGCCAGCCGTGCCCGGGTGGTGCGCGCCAGGGCGCGAAAAGCGCTGCGCCGTTCGCTGCTTTCGGCAAAGGCCGCGCGGGTCTGCGCGCTGGCCTCTGTGGACAGCCACTGCGCACTGCCCAGCCTTTCGACGGCGGTGGCAAACGATTCATTGAACAGCGTGTCGTCCGGCGCATAGACCACCTGGTGCGCGAGTTCGTGGAACAGCAGGCGCACCAACTCGCCCTCGGGCCAGGCGATGAAGGTGGAGAGCAGCGGGTCGCCGCCGGCCCAGTTCATATAGCCCAGGGTGGAGTAGGCGGGCACGCCATACACATCCACTTCCAGCCCCTGCGCGGCCAGCTGCGCGGCCTCGGCCCGCGCATCGGCTTCGGCAAAGTAGCCGCGGTAGCCAATGCAGCCCGTTACCGGGAAACACCAGCGGTGCAGCGTCAGCGCATAGGGTGGCGCGGCCACCACGTTCCACACGGCATAGGGGCGCTTGAGGTCAGCATAGCGGCGGTAGCTGGCGTTGTCAGGCAGGCCCAGTTCGGCCACGGCAAAGGCGCGGGCGCGCTGGGCCAGTTGCAGGCGCTCGCGCAGGGGCGCGGGCGTACTGTCCCGGGCGATCCAGTCGTCCAGCGGAGCTGCGGCCTGCATCATCTGGAAATGCCCGCGCACCGATTGCCAGTAGTAGCCCAACATGCTGCCCTGGCTGGCGCAGCCCGGCAGCGCCAGCACCAGGAGGCACAGCAGTGCCAGGCGTTGCAGAAGCGAGAGTGGCATGTCGGCAAGAAAAGCAGGGGAGGTCTGCAGTGTAGACACAGGGCCCGCCGGTGAGCACCGAACGGTTGCTCAGCCGCCCGGTGCGGCTCGGCGCCCGGGCCGCAGCACCCACAACGCCCCCAGCGCCGCTACGCCCAGCAGTGCCGTCAGCCACAGCGCAGCGGCACCGACACCATCGAGCAGCAGGCCGAACAGCAGCGGCGCAAAGGCCTGCGCCACGCGGGCGGGCACCATCAGGAGCCCCTGGCGCTCGCCATAGCCCGCGGGGCCGAAGAGCACCAGGGGCAGGGTGCCCTTGGCAATGGTGAGGATGCCGTTGCCCGCGCCGTGCAGCACGGTGAACACCGCCGCGGCCGGGCCGCCCAGCACCATCAGCAGGGCCGCGCCCACCGGGTGGGCTGCGGCGGCCAGCTGGGCCGAGCGCAGCGGGTGCATGCGGCGCAGCAGGCCGAATTCGAGCAGGCGCGCCACCACCTGGGCGGGGCCCACCAGGGCGGCCATGGCCACGGCCGCCTGCAGTGAGGTGCCGCTGGCCTGCAGCAGGCGCGGCAGATGGGCCGCCATGGCCGTGCTGGTGAACCAGGTGACGGCAAAGACAAACGACAGCAGCACCGTGGTACGCAGGGCGTGGGGGGGATCGGATGGGGTGGGTGCCTCGGCGGGTGTGGCCTGCGCGGTGGTCGAAGGAGTGACCTGGGGCGCTGTGGTGTCTGCTGGCGCTGTGCTTTCCGTGCGCGGCAGCCAGCCATTGAGCGGCAAACCCACCAGCAGGTGCAGGGCCGCCCAGCCAAAACATGCGCCGCGCCAGCCCCATTGCACTTCCATCCAGGCCGACAGCGGCCAGCCCACGGTGCTGGCAAAGCCGGCAATCAGCGTGATGCCCGTGATGGCGCCGCGTGCATTCTGGCCGTACAAGCGCACCAGCGAGGCAAAGGCGGCCTCATACAGGCCCGAGCCCATGGCCACACCCATCAGCACCCAGGCGGCGAATAGGCCGATGGGGCCCTGCGCCAGGCCCATGCCCGCCAGGCTGGCGGCAAACAGCAGGTTGGTGGCCATCAGCACCGGGCGGCCACCATGCCGGTCAATCGCCCGGCCCGCCAGGGGGCCGAGCAGGGCCGAAACGATGAGTGCCGCCGAGAACGCTGCAAACACCATGGGCGTGGCCACGCCCAGGTCGCGCGCCATGGGCAGGGCCAGCATGGCCGGCAGGTAGTAGGACGAGGCCCAGGCCAGGGTCTGGGCGCTGCCCAGGCGGGCCACGGTCCAGCGCTGCGAAGTGGGCCTCATGGCGCGGGGTGCCACCGGGCGCGCAGAGGTGGCGCGGGATCGGCGGCGGGCGGCGCGATGGCTGCGTCAGGCGCGCTGGCCTTGGGCATCGATGACCACCTCGCCGTCTTCCTTGGTGAAGGCCCCCTGCTGCGGTTGGGGCAGGATGTCCAGCACCGCCTCCGAGGGGCGGCACAGGCGCGTGCCCAGCGGCGTGACCACGATGGGGCGGTTGATGAGGATGGGATGCTGCAGCATGGCATCGATGAGCTGCCCGTCCGTCACGCTGGGGGCTCCCAGGTTCAGTTCGGTAAACAAGGCTTCCTTGCTGCGCACCAGATCGATCACGGGCTGGCCCGTGGCGGCGATCAATGCCACCAGGGTGTCGCGGCTGGGCGGGGTCTTGAGGTATTCAATGACCTCGGGTTCGACGCCGCTGTTGCGGATCATGGCCAGGGTGTTGCGGGAGGTGCCGCAGCGCGGGTTATGGTAAATGGTGATGGAGGTCATACATCGGTACTGTGCCAGGGAGTCCATGCGGCGGCCATGGCCGGGTTCAGACGGGCCAGCCGGGCAGTTGCTGCAGCGCCTGCAGCAGGGCGCGGCCCGCATCGTCCAGGGTCGTGTCGTTGTGCACCTGCACGGCAGCGGCGTGGGGCGGGGGCTGGAAGGCCGCGGCCCGCTGGACCCGTGCTTCGATCTGCTCGGCGCTCTCGCGTCCGCGGGCCTGCAGGCGCTGGCGCAGCACGTCGGGGCTGGCGGTGATGTGCACGGCGACCAGTTCGGGAAATTTTTGCAGCGCCTGGGGCAGGTAGGCGCGCGAGCCGTTGACTAGCACCCATTCGCCCCGGCCCAGCGGCTCCAGCTGTGCGTGCCGCACCCCATAGTGCAGGCCATTGGCCTCCCAGTGCAGGGCAAAGGCCTGGGCGTCGCACAGCTGCAGGAAGCGGTCTTCATCCACGCTTTCGTGCGCTTCGCCGCCGGCCTGGGCGGCGCGGCTGATGGTGCGCTGCGCCCAGTGCACGCCACCGGATGCGGGCAGGTGCTGGCGCAGCCAGTCGAGCAGCGAATCCTTGCCCGCGCCCGAGGGGCCCATGCAATAAACCAGCCGGCCCGTCATGCGCCCATCTCCAGGTGGTCCAGTAGCACGAAATCGGTCCCCGGTGCGGGTTCGGCGAACAGCGCCAGGCTGTTGAACTGCAGGGGCGGCAGGTCGGCAAAGAACTGCTCGGCGGCATCGTGCACCAGGGCCTGGGTGTCGGCATGCACCAGGCCCAGGGGACCGGTCAGCGACAGATGAAAGCGGAACTCCTCCAGCACAAAAGGATAGCCCCAGCGCTGCAGCAGTTCTTCCTGCCGGGGCGTCAAGCCACCCGAGCGCCGGCGGGCCAGCTCGGCCGGCGGCAAAGGCGCTGCCAGCGGCTGCAGCTGCGTCACGCAGGCCGCTGCGGCCGCGTGGATGGCCGCCTCTGCGGTCGGTGATGCCATGGGCACCAGCGCCAGAAAATCGTCGAGGCGTTCGACCTGCATGGGCGGCAGGGTGAAGGGCTGAAGACTGCTGGCGATGGATTGCACGGTCTGGTGCAGGGTGGCCCAGTCCACGCCGGGCGCCAGCACGAAGGGTGCCTTGAGGGTGCCGTGCCAGCCATAGCGCCGGGGCGCTGCCGTGAGGTGTTGCAGGTCTTCCTTCGAAACCCCCTGGATGTCCAGCTGGGGCAGGGCTTGCAGCTGTGCCGCGCAGCGGCCCAGCCAGTGGCTGCCGGCCAGCCAGCCCAGGGTGCCGGGGGCGGGTGCGAAATACACCGCGTAACGGTGTGCGGTGGTGGGTTCAGTGTTCATCGTGAGCAATGGTGAGTTTGACGCGGTCGCCCGCGAACCAGGCGCGGGCCCATTCGATGGGAACGCCTGCAGGGTCCACGTTCAGGCTCTCGACCAGCAGCACGGGGCGGCTGGCGGGCTGGCGCAGTTCGGTGGCTACTTGCGCATCGGGCAGCTCGGCGGTGATGCGGCTTTCGCGGCGGGTGTAGTCGGCGATGCCTTGGGCCGCGAAGCCCGCGGTGATGGAGCCGGTGTCGCGCACGGCAGCGGCCAGCCCCTCGAAGCGGGGCAGCGGGAAGCAGCGTTCGCTGATGTGCAGAGGCTGTCCTGCGGCCTCGCCCATTACGCGCAGTGCCAGCACCTTGCTGCGCACGGGCACCTGCAAGGCCTTGGCCATGGCCGCCGTGGCGGGCACGACCTGTTCATGCAGCACCACCAGGCTGCCGCGCAGGCCGGCCTGCGCCAGACCCTGCTGGTGCCTTGTGCGCTTGCCTAGCACCAGGTCCACCGCAAAGTCTTCGACATAGGTGCCGCTGCCCTGCGTGATGCGCACCAGGCCCTGGTTGCACAGGCTGGCCAGGGACCGGCGGATGGTGTGTCGGTTCACGCCGAACTGCTCGGCGAGCGCGTGCTCCGAAGGCAAGCGCTGCCCCGGCGCATAGATACCGCTGCCGATGGCCTCGGCCAGCTCGGCAGCGATGCGCGTCCAGAAGCTGTCGCGGGCTGGGCGCGCCGGGGCAGCGGAGAAAAGCGGGATGGAAGGGCTGGCTGTCATGAAACCTACATGAGCGCTCTTTAAGCTGGCGCAAGTTGTTCAATTTGTCTATACAACTTTCAGGGTATCACTTTCATGTTTCAAGCCTTTGACAACCCCGGTGCCGGCAGGCCGATTGAGCGAGCGCACTGGATGGCCTTGCTGGCCCGTGCGCCGCTTGATCTGCTCGAGCCCGCGTTGCGCGAACACCTGGCCCTTCCTGCCCGCTGGCTGCGTGCCCCGGAAACCGGGCTGATGATGGTCCAGGGCCGCGCCGGCGGCACGGGCGAGCGCTTCAACCTGGGGGAGGTCACGGTCACCCGTTGCGCGCTGCGCGTGCAGGCCGAGGGGAGCGAGGCCACCGTGGGCGTGGGCTACGTGCTGGGGCGTTCGCAGCGCCAGGTGCACCTGGCCGCGCTGGCCGATGCCTTGCTGCAGGACCCCGCGCAGCAATCCCGTCTCGATGCAGTCCTGCTGGAGCCGCTGCGCACGCATCTGGCACACCAGCAAGCACAGCGCCAGGCGCGTGCCGCCAGCACCAAGGTCGAATTTTTCACGGTGGCTCGCGAGAGCGGAAGTGATGACGAGGAGGAATCGCAATGACAGCCCATGCTTTGTCCGCACTGGGGGCGGGTTTTTCTGATGAGGCCCTGGGCAGCCAGGCCGTGTTCCGCGCCGTCTTGCAGGCGCTGTCGCAACCGGGCGCGCCGGTGCGCCTGGACCATGATGCACAAGTGCCGCAAGCGGGCCACGGCGCTTCGGCCGCTGCCCTGCTGGCCCTGCTCGACAGCGATTGCACGCTGTGGCTTTCGCCCCGCCTGGCCGCCAGCAATGCCGGGCAGTGGCTGCGCTTTCATACGGGCTGCCAGCTGGTGGACACACCGGCGCAGGCCCGCTTTGTCTGGGTGGCGCAGGGGGATGCCTTGCCACCCCTGCAGACCCTGGCGCAAGGCAGCGATGCCTATCCCGACCAGTCGGCCACCTGTGTGGTCGATGTGCAAGACCTGGCCGCAGACTCCGCTGCGCCCGACGCCTGGCAGCTGAGCGGCCCTGGCATCCGTGCGGTGCAGCGCCTGCGCGTGACCGGCATGCCGGCGGGCTTTGAGCCGCAGTGGGCCGACAACCATGCCGCCTTTCCGCGCGGCGTGGACCTGGTGCTGGCCACGGCCACCCACCTTGCGGGCCTGCCCCGCACCACCCGCATTCCATCGGCACAGGAGGCCTGAGCATGTACGTTGCCGTCAAAGGCGGGGAAGCCGCCATTCTCAACAGCTACCGCCTGCTGGCCGAGCAGCGCCGCGGCGACACCGCGCAGCCCGAGCTGTCGGTGCAGCAGATTCGCCAGCAGCTCAAGCTGGCGGTGGACCGCGTGATGACCGAAGGCTCGGTCTACGATCCTGAACTGGCTGCGCTGGCCATCAAGCAGGCGGCGGGCGATCTGGTCGAGGCCATCTTTCTGCTGCGCGCCTACCGCGCCACGCTGCCGCGACTGGGCACCACCTGCCCGCTCGATACCGCGCGCATGGCGCTGGACCGGCGCATTTCCGCCACCTTCAAGGACCTGCCCGGCGGGCAGGTGCTGGGCCCCACGTACGACTACACCCAGCGGCTGCTGGATTTCACGCTGCTCGCCCAGGGCGATGCGGCAGGTACGCCGGCAGGGGCGGCCCCACAGGTCGCGGCACAGGCGTCGGCGTCCAACCCCCGTGTGGTGGATCTGCTGAACCAGGAGGGGTTGATCGAAATCCGCCCGGTGCCTCCGGGCGACCCCTTGCCCAAGGATCTGACGCGCGAGCCACTGCGTTTTCCGGCCGACCGCGCCACGCGGCTGCAGAACCTGGCGCGTGGCGACGAGGGCTTTCTGCTGGCCATGGCCTATTCCACCCAGCGCGGTTATTCGCACTCGCACCCCTTCGTGGGCGAGGTGCGCCTGGGCCAGGTGGCGGTGGAGATCGAGCCCGAAGAGCTGGGCTTTGCTATTTCGATTGGCGACATCGAGATCACCGAGTGCGAAATGGTCAATCAGTTCGCCGGCAGCAAGACCCAGCCGCCGCAGTTCACGCGTGGCTATGGCCTGGCGTTTGGCCACAGTGAGCGCAAGGCCATGGCCATGAGCCTGGTGGACCGCGCGCTGCGCGCCGAAGAGCTGGGCGAGCCCATCGAGTCGCCTGCGCAGATGCAGGAGTTCGTGCTGTCGCACAGCGACAGCCTCGAAGCCTCGGGCTTCGTGCAGCACCTGAAATTGCCGCATTACGTGGACTTCCAGGCCGAGCTGGAGCTGGTGCGCAAGATGCGCGCGGTTTCCCTCGCGGCCATCCCCGAAACCGTGCCAGGAGACGAAGCATGAACGCGCACCCTCAGCCCCCCGTGATGCCCGCCGAGATACCCGGTGGGACAGGCCTGACAGGGGATGCGGCCCCTGTCGACGGTCATTTCAACTTCGCCTACCTGGACGAGCGCACCAAGCGCATGATCCGCCGCGCCATCCTCAAGGCGGTGGCTGTTCCCGGCTACCAGGTGCCTTTTGGCTCACGCGAAATGCCGCTGCCCTATGGCTGGGGCACGGGAGGCATCCAGGTGACGGCCTCCATCATCGGGCCGCAGGACTGCCTCAAGGTCATCGACCAGGGCTCGGACGACACGGTCAATGCGGTCAACATCCGCCGCTTTTTTGAGCGCACCACGGGCGTGGCCACCACCACGCGCACCCGCGAGGCCACGCTGATCCAGACGCGCCACCGCATCCCCGAAACACCGCTGGCCGAAGGCCAGGTGCTCGTCTACCAGGTGCCGATGCCTGAGCCCATGCAGCGGCTGGAGCCGCGCGAGACCGAAACCCGCACCCTGCATGGCTTGGCCGAGTACGGGCTGATGCATGTGAAGCTTTATGAAGACATCGCACGCTACGGCCATATCGCCACCACCTACGACTACCCGGTGCTCGTGAACGGCCGTTACGTGATGTCGCCGTCGCCGATTCCGAAGTTCGACAACCCCAAGATGCACATGAATCCGGCGCTGCAGCTCTTTGGCGCCGGCCGCGAAAAGCGCATCTATGCCGTGCCGCCCTACACCCCGGTGGAGAGCCTGGGCTTTGAAGACCACCCCTTCGAGGTGCAGCGCTGGGATGCCGCCTGCGCGCTGTGCGGTGCCACCGACAGCTTTCTCGACGAGGTTATCACCGACGACCAGGGCACCCGCATGCATGTCTGCTCGGATTCGGACTATTGCCAGGAGCGCCAGTCTGCGCTTCAGCAAGAAACACCCGTGGGCGCCGGCGCGGCGCAGGTGCCATGAGCATCACGATCCGCCAGGCCACCGAGGCCGATCTGGAAGACGTGCTGGCGCTCTACGAGGGCATCGAAGACAGCGCGCAGCAGGTGCTTTCCCTTGAAGAAGCCCGCGCCATGCTGGCCCAGTTTGCCCGCTACCCCAGCTACCGCCTGTGGGTGGCCTGTGACGTGGAGCAGCGCGGTGCCGTGGTGGGCAGCTATGCGCTGCTGGTCATGCACAACCTGGCGCACCGGGGGGCTCCCTCGGCGATTGCCGAGGACGTGGTGGTGGCGCCGGGGCGGCAGGGCCAGGGCATTGGCCGCCAGATGATGGCCCATGCCGTGCAGCAGGCGCGCGCAGCTGGTTGCTACAAGCTGGCCCTCTCGTCGAATGCCAAGCGCGTTGCGGCGCATGCCTTTTATGAATCCCTGGGCTTTGCGCAGCACGGCCTGAGTTTTGTCATCGAGACCTGAAATATGGATACCCCTGATTCCCAATCCCCTTTGCTGAGCGTGCGCGGCATCTGCAAGCGCTATGGTGAGCGCGTGGCGCTGCAGGATGCATCGTTTGACCTGTGGCCCGGCGAAGTGCTGGCCGTGGTCGGTGAATCCGGCTCGGGCAAGTCCACCTTGCTCAATGCGGTGGCGGCGCGCAGCGCACCCGACGCGGGCAGCGTGCAGTTTCGCGGCCGCGACGGTGCCTTGCAGGATGTCTTTGCCATGACCGAAGCCCAGCAGCGCCTGCTGGCCCGCACCGACTGGGGCTTTGTGCACCAGAACGCAGCGGACGGCCTGCGCATGGATGTGTCGGCCGGTGCCAATGTCGGCGAACGCCTGATGGGCCTGGGCGAACGGCACTATGGCCGCTTGCGCAGCACGGCCGCCGAGTGGCTGCAGCGCGTGGAGATCGATCCGGCACGCATCGACGATGCGCCCCGCACCTTCTCGGGCGGCATGCGCCAGCGCTTGCAGATTGCCCGCAACCTGGTCACCCAGCCGCGCCTGGTGTTCATGGACGAACCCACCTCGGGCCTGGATGTGTCGGTGCAGGCACGCCTGCTGGACATGCTGCGCCAGCTCACGCGGCAGATGCAGCTGGCCGCCATCATCGTCACGCACGACCTCGCGGTGGCGCGCCTGCTGGCCCACCGCATGGTGGTGATGCAGCGCGGCCGCGTGGTCGAGTCGGGCCTCACCGATCAGGTGCTGGACGACCCGCAACACCCCTACACCCAGCTCCTTGTCTCTTCGGTACTGCAGCCATGAACCCCAGCATTCTTCAGATGAAAGGGGTGGCCAAGCGCTTCACCCTGCACCACCAGAACGGCATCGAACTGCCCGTGCTGGGCAACGTGGACCTTGCCGTGAACCCCGGCGAATGCGTCGTGCTCGATGGCCCTTCGGGCATGGGCAAGAGCACGCTGCTCAAGATGATCTACGCCAATTACCGCGCCACCGAAGGCAGCATCACCGTGCGTTCGGCCACTGGCGCACTGGTGGATGTGACCCAGGCCACGCCCCGTGCGCTGGTGCAATTGCGCCGGGACACCATCGGCTACGTGAGCCAGTTCCTGCGCGTCATCCCCCGCGTGTCGGCGCTGGACGTGGTGGCCGAACCGCTGGCCGAAGATGCCGCTGGGGATCCCATTGCGCTGGAGGCTGCCCGTGAGCAGGCGCGCCAATGGCTGGTGCGTCTGCGCATCCCTGAGCGCCTGTGGCACCTGCCCCCCGCCACGTTCTCGGGCGGCGAACAGCAGCGCATCAACATTGCGCGCAACATGATCAAGCCCAAGCCGTTGTTGCTGCTCGATGAGCCCACCGCGTCGCTGGATGCAGCCAACACAGAAACCGTGATCGCCCTGATCCGCGAGGCCGTGGAGCGCGGCGCCGCATTGGTGGGCATCTTTCACGACGCCCATGTGGGCGCTGCCGTGGCCACGCGCCGCGTGAATGTGGGCGATTTCCGGGGGGTGGCCGCATGACCGCCACCGTCTTCAAGAATGCCCGCCTGGTGCTGCCGGGCGAGGTGGTACAGGGCTCTTTGCGGGCGGATGCCGGGCGCATCGCGTCGGTGGCTGCCGGCGCGACATCGGCCCTGGAGGGCATCGACCTGGGTGGCGACTACCTGTTGCCCGGCCTCGTGGAGGTGCATACCGACAATTTCGAGCGCCACCTGATGCCCCGGCCCAAGGTGCAATGGGCCGAGATGCCCGCGCTGCTCGCGCACGACGCCGAGATTGCCGCGGCGGGCATCACCACCGTGCTCGATGCCCTGGGCGTGGGCGAGGCCGACGCGGACAGCCTGCGCGGCAGCGCCTGGAACCGCGTGCTCGACACCATTGACGCCTGCACCGAGCGCAATCTGCTGCGCGCCGACCACCACCTGCATGTGCGCTGTGAGCTGCCGGCGCCCAATACCATCGATCTGTTCGCGCCGTTCCACGGCCACCCCCGCCTGTCGTTGATCTCGTTGATGGACCACACGCCGGGCCAGCGCCAGTGGGAAGACATCGCCCAGGCGCGCACCTACTACACCGGCAAGAAGGGCTGGAGCGCTGAAAAGTTCGAACGCCAGGTGGCGCATGCCGCCACGCTGCAGGCGCAATACGCCGAGCCGCACCGCGCGTATTTTGTGGATTACTGCCGCACGCATGGCATATCGCTGGCCAGCCACGATGACACCACGGTGGCGCATGTGGAGCAGGCCCATGCCGAGGGCGCCGCGATGTCGGAGTTTCCGACCACGCTGGCTGCTGCCCGCGCGGCCCATGAGCGCGGCCTGCTCACCGTGATGGGCGGGCCCAACGTGGTGCGCGGCGGATCGCACTCGGGCAACGTGGCCGCGGCCGACCTGGCGCGCCACGGGCTGCTGGACATTCTTTCGTCCGACTATGTGCCCGGCAGCCTGCTGAGCGCGGTGATGCGCCTGGTGCAGGACGGCATCCTCACCCTGCCGCAGGCGGTGGCCACGGTCACGCGCAACCCGGCCCGGTCGGCCGGCATGGCAGACCGGGGCGAGTTGGCGCCGGGGTTGCGCGCTGACCTGGTGCAGGTGCACATGGCCGATCTGCCCGATGGTTCGCAGCAGGCCGTGGTGCGTGCGGTGTGGCGCGAGGGCATGCGGGTGCTCTGATGCCCTGTGTGACACCCAAACTTCTTGCAACTGTCAAATCCGTGTCACGAGGCCATCGCACACTGGGTTGTCTAGACGACTTAAGGATCCTGTGATGTCCACAGCGCTTCGCATTCAACAACTGAACAAGCATTTCGCCAACGGCAAGCACGCCTTGCGCGACATCAATCTCACCGTGCAGCGCGGCGAGATGGTGGCACTCATCGGAGCCTCGGGCTCGGGCAAGTCCACGCTGCTGCGCCATGTGGCGGGCCTGGTGGTGGCCGATGGCGCCAGCGACTCGCTGATCGAGGTGGACGGCCGCTGCGTGCAGCAGGGCGGGCGCATTCACCGCGACATCCGGCAGGTGCGCTCCCAGGTGGGCTTTGTGTTCCAGCAGTTCAACCTGGTCGATCGCCTGCCGGTGCTGATGAATGTGCTGGTCGGGCTGCTGCACCGCACGCCGCGCTGGCGCGGCTGGTTGCGCATGTTCAAGCCGCATGAACGGGCCCTGGCGCTGGAGGCCCTGGCCCGCGTGGGCATCGCCGATTGCCATGCGCAGCGTGCGTCCACCCTGTCGGGCGGGCAGCAGCAGCGCGCCGCCATTGCCCGCACCCTGGTGCAGGGCGCCAAGGTGGTGCTGGCCGACGAGCCCATCGCCTCGCTCGACCCCGAGTCATCGCGCAAGGTGATGGACATCCTGGCGCGCATCAACCGCGAAGACGGCAGCACCGTCATCGTGTCGCTGCACCAGGTCGACGTGGCCATCAAGTACTGCCCGCGCGTGGTGGCACTGCACCAGGGGCGCGTGGTGTACGACGGACCGTCCGCGGCTCTTACCCCGGCGTTGCTGCGCGAGCTCTATGGCGTTCAGGCCGACGAGATTCTGGCGGGCGCCAGCCCGCTGGCGGCGGCCCCCGCAGCCCCCGCAGCGCAGCCGGCCAACGGCTGGATGCCGCCGCAGCTGGCGCAGGTCGCCTGATTTTTCCTTTCACTTTTCCATCTCCGGGAGTTTTCATGATCAAGAAACTGTGTGCGGCCCTGGCCTTGGGCCTGGGCATGACGGGCGCCATGGCCCAGGACATCAACTTCGGCATCATCTCGACCGAAGCCTCGCAAAACCTCAAGGCCGACTGGCAGCCCCTGCTGGACGACATGGCCAAGCAGACGGGTCTGAAGATCCGCGCCTTCTTCGCGCCGGACTACGCCGGCATCATCGAGGGCATGCGCTTCAACAAGGTGCAGGTGGCCTGGCTGGGCAACAAGTCGGCCATGGAGGCCGTGGACCGCGCCAATGGCGAGGTGTTCGCCCAGATGGTCAACGCCGATGGCACCCAGGGTTACTACTCGCACCTGATCGTGCACAAGGACAGCCCCTTGGCCAGCCTGGATGACGTGCTCAAGAACGGCAAGTCGCTGAGCTTCGGCAATGGTGACCCCAACTCCACCTCGGGCTTCCTGGTGCCCGGTTACTACGCCTTTGCGCAGAACAAGATCGACACCAAGACCCACTTCAAGATCGTGCGCAGTGCCAACCACGAGACCAACGCCCTGGCCGTGGCCAACAAGCAGGTCGATGTGGCCACCAACAACAGCGAAAACCTCGACAAGATCAAGGAGCGCCAGCCCGAGAAGTTCAAGGACATCAAAATCGTCTGGACCTCGCCGCTGATCGCCCTGGACCCTCTGGTGATGCACAAGGAGCTGCCCGAGGCGACCAAGACGAAGATCAAGAACTTCTTCTACAACTACGCCAAGACCGATGCGCGTGAGAAGGAGGTCGTCATGAAGATCTCCAAGCTCTCGGGCTTCAAGCCATCGACGAACGCGCAACTCACCCCCATCCGCCAGCTCGACCTGTTCGGCAAACGCAACAAGATCGAAAACGACAACACGCTGGCAGAGGCCGACAAGAAGACCCGTCTGGCCGACATCGACCAGCAACTGGCGTCCCTGAAGTAAAGCGTTTCATTTCCCCGCCGGTGGCGGTGGGCTGAGAACCTTGTGTTTTTGCCCGCCGCCCTGGCATTGCAGGTATTTCCATGTCTTCTGCCCTGACTCCTTCGCTCACGACCCTGGCCCAGGCCACCGCGCCCAAGCGCAGCCTGGCCTGGTATCTGTCCTGGGGCATCCTGCTGGTGCTGCTGGCAGCTTCGTGGAATGGCGCCGACATGCGCCCGCTCGATCTGCTGAGCGATTCGGGCAACATGGCCCGCTATGCGGCAGAGTTTTTTCCTCCCAACTTTGCGCAGTGGCAGCTCTATCTGCAGGAGATGCTCGTCACGCTGCAGATCGCGCTGTGGGGAACGGCGCTGGCCGTGCTGACCGCCGTGCCGCTGGCGCTGCTGGCCTCGTCGAACATCGTGCCCTGGTGGGTGTACCAGCCGGTGCGCCGTGTGCTCGATTCTTTCCGTGCGATCAACGAGATGGTGTTCGCCATGCTGTTCGTGGTGGCCGTGGGCCTGGGTCCTTTCGCTGGCGTGCTGGCGCTGTGGATCCACACCTCGGGCACCCTGGCCAAGCTGTTTTCCGAGGCCGTGGAGGCCATCGACCCCCAGCCTGTGGAAGGCATCCGCTCCACCGGCGCCAGCGCCCTGCACGAAATCATCTACGGCGTGATTCCGCAGGTGATGCCGCTGTGGATTTCGTTCACGTTGTACCGCTTCGAGGCCAACGTGCGCTCGGCCTCGGTGGTGGGCATGGTGGGCGCGGGCGGCATCGGCGTGGTGCTGTGGGAGATCATCCGCGGCTTCCAGTATGCCGAGACCTGCGCCGTGATGCTCATCATCGTGGTCACCGTGAGTGCCATCGATGTGGTGTCGGCGCGCATTCGCAAGGCCCTGGTCTGACCCGGGCACAGGAGTACACCATGGCTTTGACCTTGAACGAGATCTCGCAGGTGCTGGTGATGCGCGGCGCAGAACAGTATGGCGGCGAAGCCGTCAGCCAGCTTGAACATGCGCTGCAGTGCGCCCATCTGGCCGAGCTGGCCGGTGAAACGCCCGAGACGGTGGCTGCGGCGCTGCTGCATGACATCGGGCACCTGCTGGCGCCCGAGTGCGGGGCCGCGGACAGCGCGCGCCGTGACGACCTGCACCAGTATGTCGCGCTGCCTTTCCTGCGGGCCCTGCTGCCGCCCGCGGTGCTCGAGCCCGTGCGGCTGCATGTCGATGCCAAGCGCTACCTGTGCGCCATGGAGCAAGGGTATTGGGAGGCCCTTTCGCCCGCGTCCAAGCACAGCCTGGATTTGCAGGGGGGGGTGTATTCGGTAGAAGAGGCCGTGCAGTTTGTGGCACAACCCTTTGCCCATGAGGCCATCCGCCTGCGCCGCTATGACGATGCTGCCAAAGTGGCGGGCCGGGCGACACCCGATTTTGCGCATTTCATGAAAACCCTGACCGCCGTGGCCGACCGGCATGACCGGGCCAGGCAGGGGGCCGCCGTGGTGCCTGCCTGACGCGCAGGATGTCGAACCGTGGCGGCGCCTGGCTCGCGCCACCCTGCTGACGCGCTCTTGACGTGCTGACCTGCAGCTTCAAGAATGCGCAACCATGAAGCATTTGTTGCAGATCCTGGAGGGGCGGCTGCAGGCGCTGCCGGTCCCCATGGCGGTCCAGCTGCCTGCGGGGCAACTGCTGGGTGCACGCCAGCCGGCCATCACGCTGCGCATCCAGGATCGCATGGTGCTGGTGGCTTTGGCTTCCGGAGAAATCGGCCATGTGGGGGCGGCGATTGTCGATGGGCGGGTGGCGCTGGAAGGCACTGTGCGCGACCTGATGGCCGCTGCCGCGGGTTTGCTGGTACGCAGCCCGGTGCAAGACCCGCGTTCGCATTGGTGGCATCTGGCGCTGGCGCGCGCCAGGTCGATGGCGGTGCATACGCTGCAGCACGATGCGCGCTATGTGCAGTTCCACTATGACCTGTCCGACGACTTCTATGCCCTGTGGCTGGACCCGCGTCGGGTGTATTCCTGTGCCTATTTTCGCGATCCCGGCATGACGCTGGCGCGCGCGCAGGAAGCCAAGCTCGATCTGATCTGCCGCAAGCTGCGTCTGCAGCCGGGTGAGCGCTTTCTGGATATGGGGGCCGGATGGGGCGCCTTGCTGCTGTGGGCCGCGCAGCACTATGGCGTGGACGCGACGGGCATCACCTTGTCGCGCAACCAGCATGCACATGTCCAGCAGCTCATTGCGGCGCAGGGGCTCCAGGGGCGGGTGCGCATGCAGCTGTGCGACTACCGGGAGCTGCAGGCGGATGAACCCTTTGACAAGGTGGCATCCGTCGGCATGTTCGAGCATGTGGGGCGGGCGCAGATGAAGTCCTACTTTGTTGCCGTGCGCGAGCTCCTGCGTCCTGGGGGGCTGCTGCTCAACCATGGCATCACCGCCGGCGGCGTGGACAACGCGCAGCTCGGTGCCGGCATGGGCGAATTCATCGAGCGCTATATCTTCCCGGGCGGCGAGTTGCTGCACGCCAGTGCTGTGCTGCATGACCTGGCGCAGGCCGGACTGGAGATGGTGGACACCGAAAACCTGCGCCCCCATTACGCCCGCACGCTGTGGGCCTGGTCGGATGCGTTGGAAGCCGCGCTGGCGCCGGCCCGCCAGGTGCTGCTGGCGCAGGCGGGAGCGGAGCGTGCGGACAAGGCGCTGCGCGCCTATCGTCTGTATCTGGCAGGCAGCGCGCTGGGGTTTGAGCGCGGCTGGATGGCATTGCACCAGATACTGGCCGTGCGCCCCGACGGCAACATGGCCTCTGGCATGCTGACCGGCGCACAATCGGCTTATCCGTTCACGCGCGATTACATGTACCCCCAGGAATCCACGCCATGCTCTACAAATTCAAGTCCCGGTCCGCACCCGATCTGATCATGCTCGAACCCCATGGGCGCCAGATTCTCCAGATCGTCGGCAAAACGCCAGGCGTGAGCGGCATCATCACGGCCACACAAATTCCCGCTGCCATGGCAGCGCTCGAAGCCGCCGTTGCGGCCGACGATGCTGTTCTGGCCGAAGCGCAGGAGGCCGCCGACGAGGAGGGCGCGGAGCGCCCGGACACGGTGCGCCTGCGCCAGCGTGCAGCGCCGTTCCTTGAAATGCTGCGCCGCTCGGTGGCCGAAGAGCACGATGTGGTGTGGGGGGCTTGAAGCGGCACCCGTTTCCACCCCGCCTGCAGGCCCCACCGGGAGCCGGTTTCGTTACCCCTGCGGACGCGATGGCCGCACCGGGAAACCATGAAAAAAGCCGCCTGGCCCCAAGGCACAGGCGGCTGGCCGAGCACAGGCAGCGCGCTGCGCCGGCTCAGTCGGCGTAGGTGCCGGCGGCCTTGATGACGGCGCCCCATTTGTCGATTTCAGCCTGCACGAATTTCTTGTGCTCGGCAGGCTCGACGCGCTTGTCGGTCACCACCACGGCACCCAGCGCCTCCTGCTTCTTGATGAAGTCAGGGTCTTTCAAGGCTACCTTCAGGGCGTCGTTGATCCTGGTCACGATGGGGGCGGGCGTGCCCTTGGGGGCGTACAGGCCGTGCCAGATGGTCACTTCGAAGTTCTTCAGCCCCGATTCGGCCAGGGTGGGCAGGTCCTTAAGCGCCGGGGTGGTCAGTCGTTTGGACGTCGTCACGGCAAAGGCCTTGACCTTCTTGCCTTCGATCTGTGATGTGGTGTTGGTGGTCTGGTCGCACAGCAGGTCGATTTGGCCACCGATCAGGTCGGTAATGGCCGGTGCCGTGCCTTTGTAGGGCACCGTGGTCATTTCGATGTGCATGGCGTTCTGGAACATCAGGCCGCACAGGTGGGATGCAGCGCCCAGGCCGGCGTTGCCCAGGTTGATCTTGCCCTTGTTCTGGTTGATCCAGGCCGTGAGCTCCTTCATGTTGTTCGCAGGGAGGTTGGGCCGTGCGATCAGGGTCATGGGAACGTCGTTGACCAGGCCCAGGTATTCGAAATCGTTGGGCACGCTGAACGAGAGCTTGCGGTACAGCGCGGGCATGGTGGACATGCCGATGTGGTTGAGTAGCAGCGTATAGCCATCGGGGGTGGCGCGGGCCACACGGGCCGCGCCGATCGAACTGCCGGCGCCTGCGGTGTTGTCTACGACCACATTGGCCCCCAGCGGCTTGCGCAAGGCCTCTGCGAGGTCACGTGCCACGCGGTCCGTGGGGCCGCCTGCGGTAAAGGGAACGACCAGGGTGATGGTTTTGTCCTTGGACGGATAGTCCTGGGCATGTGCACCCAGCGCAGCGGTTGCAGCGATGGTGACCAGAGCGAGTTTCAGCAATTGGTTCATGAAGACTCCTTTATTTGAAACGCCATCATAGCGGGAGCGCCTGAGGCATTGGCTGCGCAATTCATGCGGCGAATGAAGTGGGCTCATTGGTGTCGCATCGACTGACAGCGTAATTTTTACAATGGTTTTTCGCTATAAATAAAATAGCAAATCAATCGTCCAATCTGATTGGATTGATCGGGTTTTGGCTGCGACTTCACAGGCCGTTGTGTTGGCTTCAAGAAGGCAGGCGGCGGCGTTTCAGCGGTAGCTGCGCGCATCTTCTATGACGCGGCCATCGTTGGGCAGCGTACCGGGGGCCACCATCTGCACCTCGCCGCGCAGCTTGGTCACTTCGCGCACGACTTCGGCGAGCTGGTGCGCCAGGCCCTCGGCGGTTTCGTGCGTCTCGACCTGCAGCACCATCTGGTCGTTGGCCATTTCTCCGCTGACCACCAGTCTGGCCCGCAACACCTGTGGAAACCGGCGCGCAATGGCGGCGATCTGGCCTGGGTGCACGAACATGCCGCGCACCTTGGTGGTCTGGTCGGCGCGGCCCATCCAGCCCTTGATGCGGGTGTTGGTGCGGCCCGTGGGGCAGGGGCCGGGCAAGATGGCAGACAGGTCGCCCGTGCCGAAGCGGATCAGCGGGTAGTCGGTGTTGAGCGTGGTGACCACCAGCTCGCCCACCTCGCCCTCGGGCACCGGGTCGCCCGTGCCGGGGCGCACGATCTCGACGATCACCTGCTCGTCGAGCACCAGGCCTTCGCGGGCGACGGTTTCGTAGGCGATCAGGCCCAGGTCGGCGGTGCCATAGCACTGGTAGCCGGTGATGCCGCGCTCCAGGAACCAGTCGCGCAGCGAGGGCGGGAAGGCCTCGGCCGAGAGCAGCGCCTTGGTTACGGTGGGCAGGGGCACCCGCATCTCGTGCGCCTTTTCCACAATCAGCTTGAGGAAGCTGGGCGTGCCGATGTAACCCGCGGGCCGCAGCTCGGCCATGGCCTGGACCTGTTGCTCGGTCTGGCCCGTGCCGCCGGGGAACACCGTGCAGCCCAGGGCGTGCGCGCCGCTTTCCATCATCGAGCCCGCCGGCACGAAGTGGTAGGAAAAGCAGTTGTGGATGAGTTCACCCGAGCGAAAGCCCGCAGCGTACAGTGCGCGCGCCATGCGCCAGTAGTCAGGCCGGATGCCTTCGGGTTCATAGATGGGCCCGGGGCTGGCGAACACGCGGGGCATTTGCGCGCCAAAGCCGATGGTGGCAAAGCCGCCGAACGCGTTCTGGTTGCGCTGTGCCTGCTGGCGTTCCAGCAGTTCGTGCTTGCGCGTGACGGGCAGGCGGGCGAGGGCGGCGCGACTGGTGATGTGGGCCGGGTGGACGTCGGCCAGGATCTCGGCAAATGCGGCCGACCGGCTGCGCGCATGCGCCACCTGGCCGGGCAAGGCCTGGAGCAGGTCGGCCTCGCGGTCGGCCGGAGCGCGGTTTTCCAGTGTGTCAAAAAAGGAATTCATGGCGAATGGGTGTAAGAGGTTGGATGGCTCGGTAGGAACCTGTGCAGAGGCCCACCTGGACGCAGCCAGGCGGTTGAGGCCTTGGCGCGCGCGGGTCAGGCCAGCCAGCGCTTGCGGCGCTTGTAGCTCTTGACGTCCTTGAAGCTCTTGCGTTCGCCGCCGCCCACGCCGAGGTAGAACTCCTTCACGTCTTCGTTGCTGGCCAGGTCGGAAGAGACCCCGTCCATCACGATGCGGCCCGATTCCATGATGTAGCCGTAGTCGGAGTATTTCAGGGCCATGTTGGTGTTCTGCTCGGCCAGCAGAAAGGTCACTTTTTCTTTGGTGTTCAGGTCTTTGACGATGTTGAACACCTCTTCCACGATCTGCGGTGCCAGGCCCATGGAGGGCTCGTCGAGCAGCACCATGCTGGGGTTGGTCATCAGGGCGCGGCCAATGGCGCACATCTGCTGCTCGCCACCCGAGGTGTAGGCCGCTTGCGAGGTGCGGCGTGTCTTCAGGCGCGGGAAGTAGTTGTAGACCTTCTCCAGGTTGGCGGCGATCTCGGCCTTGCTTGAGCGTGTGTACGCACCGGTCATCAGGTTTTCTTCGATGGTCAGGTGAGCGAAGCAGTGGCGCCCTTCCATCACCTGCACCACGCCGCGCTGGACCAGGTCGGCCGGCGCGAGGTTCTCGATGCGTTCCCCGCGCAGTTCAATGGTGCCCTTGGTGACCTCACCGCGTTCCCCCTTGAGCAGGTTGGAGACGGCGCGCAGTGTCGTGGTCTTGCCTGCACCGTTGCCGCCCAGGATGGCGACGATGCTGCCCTCGGGCACCTGCAGCGACACGCCCTTGAGCACGAGGATCACGTGGTTGTAGATGACTTCGATGCCGTTGACGTTGAGAACGATGTTTTTGGAGTCCATGGTGTTGCCTTCGCTTTGCCAATCGGGAGGGCTGCGCTGGCAACCCTCTCGGTTGGCGGCTGCATTCACAGCCGTTAAAAACTGGCGCGACGCCTTCGCCAGGGACACCGTGGAACGGGCTTTGCCCGGCCACTGGTGTCGTCCCCCTTCCCGCAGCGCGTAGCGCCAAGAGAGAAGGGGCTGAGGGCCTCGGCTCCAAGCCTGCCTGCGCAGGCTTGGACGGCCTCGAAGAGCAGCCGCCTCTGGCGGATGCACCGAGGGGCATCCCTCAGGGAGATGTGCCGAATCAAGACTGGCAGTCCGCTGCGTCGCGGCGTGTCATCTTCTTGTCGGCCAGGTACTTGTCGGCACCGGCCTTCACCATGGGCTTGAGGATCTGCTCGTCTGCCTGGTACCAGTCGGATGAGAAGTTCCATTTGCCGCCATCCCAGGTGTGCACGCGTGCCCAGGTGGAGCCCATGTGGTCGGCGCAGCTGGTGGACAGAGGACGCATCAGGTCCTTGAAGCCCAGTGCGTCGAGCTTCTTCTGGTCGAGTGACAGGTTTTCCATGCCCCAGCGTACCTGCTCGCCGGTCATGACCTTGCCCTTGCCAAAACGCTCCTGCGCGCGGCGCACGGCCTCCACGGCCAGCATCTGGATGATCACGCCGCGTGTGTACAGCACCGAGCCCACTTCATCCTTGGGGCCCGTGCCCTGGCCTTTGCCGTGCACGTTCTTGAGGATGTCCTGGATGACCTTGGACTGCGTGCCGTAGCCGTTGAGTGCCAGGGCGTGGTAGCCCTTGGCGCCTTCACCCACGTCGCGCACATCGGGCTCGGCGCCGGCCCACCACACGCCATAGAGCTTGTCGCGCGGAAAGCCTGTGGCCTGCGCTTCCTTGAGGGCGGTGGAGTTCATCACGCCCCAGCCCCACAGCAACACGTAGTCTGGGCGGCTCTGGCGCACCTGCAACCAAGTGGCTTTCTGTTCGACGCCGGGCGCGGTCACAGGCAGCATCTGCAGCTCGAAACCGTGCATCTTGGAGCGCTCCTGCAGCAGCGGGATGGGCTCCTTGCCGAAGGGGCTGTCGTGGTAGACCAGCGCGATCTTCTTGCCCTTGAGCTTGTCCAGGCCACCTGCGGTCTTGCCGATATGCTGGATCAGGATGTCGGCACCGGTCCAGTAGCTGCCCATGTAGGGGAAATTCCACTTGAAGGCCTGGCCGTCCTGCGCGACCGACAGGCCGTAGCCCAGCGTCATCAGCGGAATTTTGTCCACTGGCGCCTTTTCTGTCAGTGCGAAAGTGATGCCGGTGGCCTGGGGGTCGAACAGCGAGACGCCGGGTTTGCTCTTGAGACGCTCATAGCATTCCACGCCGCGGTCGGTGGCGTAGCCGGTTTCGCATTCTTCAAAGGTGAGTTTCACGCCGTTGATGCCACCGTCGCGCGCGTTGATCATCTTGATGTAGTCCTGCTTGCCGTTGGCCCATGGCACGCCGTTGGGTGCGTAGGGACCGGTGCGGTACGACAGCAGCGGGAAGAACTGCTCCTTGGCTTGCGCGAAGGCAGTGGTCGTCATGGACGAAGCGCCTGCAGCGACCACGGCAGCGGCGATCACGATTTTCGAAAGCTTCATGGATGTCTCCTTTAATGAATGTGTTGAAGCACGAGCGGGAACTTGAACCTTGGATCGCAGTGGGCGCGGCCCGGCGGCCCGACGCCGAGCAAGGGCCGCCCCGCAGCGAGAGAGGGGGGTGAAGGCGCGAAGCGAATCGGGGTGGCCCATATCAATGCGGGAAGGGCCACAGCCGCAGCTTTTGTTTGGCCGTGGACCACAGCTTGGCCAGACCGTGGGGCTCCACGATCAGGAACCAGACGATGAGGGCGCCAAAAATCATCAGTTCGGCGTGCGACACACCGGCGGTGGAAATCTCGATGCCAAACATGCCCAGGAGGGCGGGCAGGAACTGGTTGAGCACGATGGGCAGCACCACGATGAAGGCCGCACCAAAAAAGCCGCCCATGATGGAGCCCAGGCCACCAATGATCACCATGAACAACAGTCGGAAAGAAATTTCGACGGAGAACGCGGCCGGCTCCCAGGCGCCCAGGTGCACGAAGGCCCACAAAGCGCCCGCCATGCCAATGATGAAAGAGCTCACGGCAAATGCACTGAGTTTGGCGTACATGGGGCGGATGCCAATCACGGCAGCCGCAACGTCCATGTCCCGGATGGCCATCCACTCGCGGCCGATGGCGCCGCGCACCAGGTTCTTGGCCAGCATGGCCACCACCACCAGCAAGGCCAGGCAAAAGAGGTACTTGCTCGCGGCGCTGTCGATGGGCATGCCCATGACCTGCAGGTTGTTCACCGACACCGAGCCGGAGTCGGAGTTGTTGGTGAACCACTTGATGCGCAGAAACATCCAGTCGCTGAAGAACTGTGCCGCCAGCGTGGCCACCGCCAGATAAAGGCCTTTCACACGCAGGCTGGGCAGTCCGAAGAGGATGCCGAAAAAGGTGGCGCACAGCCCACCCAGGATGAGGGCCGGGATGAGTGGCAGGCCCGGGATGCGCACGAAGAAGTTGTATGCGCCATAGGCGCCCACTGCCATGAAGGCACCCGAGCCCAGAGAAATCTGCCCGCAGTAACCCACGAGGATGTTCACGCCCAGGGCCGCCATCGACATGATGACCAGCGGGATCAGGATGGCGCGGTAAAAATAATCGGTGGCCAGCATGGGCACCACCAGGAAGGCCACAGCCAGCAGCAGGGCGATGGCGATGCGGTCCTGGGCGATCGGGAAGACCTGCTGGTCAGCCCGGTAGCTGGTCTTGAACTGGCCGTTTTCGCGGTAGAGCATAGGTTCTCTCCTGGTTGTTCTTGGTGGCATTCAGACGCGGTCGATGATCTTCTCGCCGAACAGTCCCTGCGGACGGAACAGCAGGAACACCAGCGCCAGCACATAAGCAAACCAGATTTCGATGCCGCCGCCCACGAAGGGGCCGAGGTAAACCTCGGACAGCTTCTCGCCCACGCCGATGATCAGGCCGCCGAGAATGGCGCCAGGCACCGAGGTGAGGCCGCCCAGAATCACCACCGGCAGTGCGCGCAACGCCACCGTGGTGAGCGAGAACTGCACACCGAGCTTGGAGCCCCAGATCATCCCGGCGACCAGCGCCACGACACCGGCCACGCACCACACGATGACCCAGATGCGGTTGAGCGGAATGCCGATGGACTGTGCCGCCTGGTGGTCGTCGGCCACAGCGCGCAGCGCACGGCCTGTCTTGGTCTTCTGGAAGAAGATGCTCAGTACCACCACCAGTGCTGCCGCAATGCCGGCGGCGATCACGTCTTCTTTGTTGACCAGCACACCGCCTTCGAACATGGATTCCAGCAGGAACACGGGGTCCTTGGGCATGCCGATGTCGATCTTGTAGATGTCGCTGCCGAAGAAGGTCTGGCCCAGGCCTTCGAGGAAGTAGGTGATGCCCAGCGTGGCCATGAGCAGCGTGGCGCCTTCCTGGTTGACCAGATGGCGCAACACCAGGCGTTCGATGAGCCAGGCGACGCCGAACATGAACACCCCCGCGACCATAAAGGCCAGGAAGGCGGCGATGAAGGCGTTGTCGAGGCCGGTCCACTTGGGAATCCACTCGGCAAAGCGCGCCATGGCCAGCGCCGCGAACAGCACCATCGCGCCCTGGGCGAAGTTGAAGACGCCCGATGCCTTGTAGATCAGCACGAAGCCGAGGGCCACCAGCGAATAAAGCATGCCGGCCATCAGGCCGCCGATCAGTGTTTCAAGAAAGAATGCCATTTGCTTGTCTCCCGCCTTAATGGCTGGTGCCCAGATAGGCGCGGATCACGTCTTCGTTGTTGCGGACTTCATCGGGCGCTCCGTCGCCGATCTTCTTGCCATAGTCCAGCACCACGACGCGGTCGGAGATGTCCATCACCACGCCCATGTCGTGTTCGATCAGCACGATGGTGGTGCCGAACTCATCGTTCACGTCGAGGATGAAGCGGCACATGTCCTGCTTTTCTTCCACGTTCATACCGGCCATGGGTTCGTCGAGCAGAAGCACCTGCGGCTCCATGGCCAGGGCGCGGCCCAGGTCCACACGTTTTTGCAGGCCGTAGGGCAGCTGGCCCACGGGGGTTTTGCGGAAGGCCTGGATTTCGAGGAAGTCGATGATGTGCTCGACCTTCTCGCGGTGCGCGATTTCCTCGCGCTCGGCCGGGCCGATGCGCAGCGCCTGCAGGAGGATGTTGCTCTTGATCTTGAGGTTGCGCCCCGACATGATGTTGTCGATCACGCTCATTCCCTTGAACAGTGCCAGGTTCTGGAAGGTACGCGCCACGCCCATCTCGGCCACCTGGCGGCTGTTCATGTGGTCGAAGGTCTTGCCACGGAAGGTGATGGAGCCTTCCGAGGGCGTGTAGACACCGTTGATGCAGTTGAGCATGGAGCTCTTGCCGGCGCCGTTGGGGCCGATGATGGAGCGGATCTCGTGCTCTTTCACATTGAACGAGATGTCGGTCAGGGCCTTCACGCCGCCAAAGCGCAGGCTGATGTTCTTGACGTCGAGGATGACGTCGCCAATCTTTTTCTGGGTCATGGGGTGCTTTCCGGTGTCTCAGGCACTGACCTTGGCAGGCGCATGGGTCTTGGCGTCCAGGATTTGCAGCGTGGCGCTCACGCTGCCGGTGCGGCCATCCTCGAACTTGACCTGGGTTTCAATGAACTGCTCGGTGCGCCCGTCGTAGAGTGCATCCACCAGCACGCCGTATTTCTGTGCGATGAAGTTGCGGCGCACCTTGCGGGTACGGGTCAGCTCGTCGTCATCGGGGTCGAGCTCCTTGTGCAGCACCAGGAAGCGCGCCACCTGCGTGTCGGACATGCCCGGCTCACCTGCCAGATCGGCATTGACCTGGCCGATGCATTCGGCGACGAGCTGCAGCACCTGGGGCTTGGAGGCCAGGTCCACGTAGCCGCCGTAGGGCAGGCCCTGGCGCTCGGCCCAGTTGCCCACGGCCTCGTAGTCGATGTTGATGAAGGCGCAGACCTGGTTTTTTTCGTGGCCGAAGCACACGGCCTCTTTGATCTGCGGGAAGAACTTGAGCTTGTTCTCGATGTAGTTGGGCGCAAACATGGCGCCGCCGGTGAGCTTGCCCACGTCCTTGGCGCGGTCGATGATGCGCAGGTGGCCGTCCTGGTCGAGCACGCCGGCATCGCCCGTGTGGAAGTAGCC
>Ga0116174_10000698_pt1 | contig 33101 bp, 30 predicted proteins | sample AD_UKC087_MetaG_FD_89801 | JGI IMG/M metagenome (GOLD analysis project Ga0116174, IMG submission 89801) | Active sludge microbial communities of municipal wastewater-treating anaerobic digesters from USA - AD_UKC087_MetaG | ecosystem: Engineered > Bioreactor > Anaerobic > Digestate | place: USA...
ATTAAAGCTGTGCTATAATAACAGAAATAAGTTCAAAGAGTTTTCCAGGATTTTCTTGAACAGATCATATCTCAGCACTGCGGTCATGGTCATGGGGAGAGTCTTTATGTCAGCTATAATGATCGAAAGGTCAGAAAAACAGAAACGGAGGCAGGTATGCATATAGAACACATTGCCATGTATGTAAGCGACCTGGAGGCCGCAAGGGACTTCTTCGTGAAGTATCTTGGCGGTAATTCAAATGACGGATACCATAACAGGAACACAGGCTTCAGGTCTTATTTTATCAGCTTTGAGGACGGGGCGAGACTTGAGCTTATGAACAAGCCGGGTGTGGCTTATACAGACAGCTCCTGCGAGCACACAGGCTATGCTCATATCGCTTTCAGTGTGGGAAGCAGGGAGAGAGTGGACGAGCTGACGGAGATACTCCGCGGAGCAGGCTATGAAGTTAAAAGCGGTCCGAGGACAACGGGCGACGGCTATTACGAGAGCTGCATCGCGGTTATAGAGGGCAATACCATTGAGATAACCGTATGAACGGAGATACCGTGAAAACAGACATCAGAAAGCGAAAATACGGCGAGGATCGATCGCCGGATATCTGTCTGAAAAAAGCAGAGAAGAATAAATATGCAAAGGAGAAAATATCATGAGCAAGAAAATAGTCGCAGTAAACGCAGGCCCCCGCAAGGGCTGGAACACAGACACACTTATCACCGAAGCGGCAAAGGGAGCTGAGTCCGCAGGGGCTGAGATCATACGCTTTGACCTTTTCAGGCTTGAGAGATATACAGGCTGTATTTCGTGTTTTGGCTGCAAGCGCGAGAAGAACAAGGGACGCTGCGTCTGTAATGACGGTCTGACTCCTGTCCTTGACGCTATCCGCACCGCTGACGGACTTATAATAGGTTCGCCCAATTATCTTTCCGAGCCTACTGCGTCATTCCGCGCTCTGTATGAGCGCCTCATCTTCCAGAGCCTTACCTATAACGTGGAGACTCCATGCTGCAATCAGAATGTGATACCCGTGCTTTTCATCATGACCAGCAATGCTCCCGATACAATGTACAGCGGACTTGTTCAGAACTATCAGCAGACCCTGGACCGCTTCGTGGGACCCGCGAAGGTCCTCATCAGCGGAGATACCCTTCAGCTGAAGGATTACAGCAAGACCGACTGGCAGTGGACCATGTTCGACCCTGAGTCCAAGCAGAAGCGCCATGAGACCATATTCCCCGAGGAGATGAAGAAAGCCTTTGAAATGGGCGCAGAAATGGTTTAACTAAAATGAAGCCGCAGGATCAGATCCCTGCGGCTTCTTTGTGTCAGAATGGAGCAATTGCATTATTCTGATATTAACTATTGACATTTTTACTTTACAGTGCTATAATGTTAGGGTATGCTAATTTGTATATACTAACTAAAATGAAAGAATGATCCGTAAATGAAAGATGAGCTTATCCTGTATCTGCTTCGTACAGCCGAAGATAACATTCCCCCGGGACTGGCTGACTGTATATGGATGCTGTCGAAGGAGCGCCGCCGCAGAGCTGAACGCTTCCGACATGAAAAGGACAGGATATCTTCACTTATGACTGCTCTGCTCGCAAGATGTATTATTTCTGACGAGCTCGGTGTACCTGCCCCTGAGATACTGTTCGGGCGAGGCAGATACGGCAAGCCCTTTGTTAAAGGGGCTGAGGATTTTCATTTCTCCGTGTCCCATACAGGGAGGACGTCAGTTTTTATAAGCGACGGTATGCCCATAGGCGTTGATGCTGAGGAGGCTGACAGGGATGTCAGTGACTTTGAGGGCATGGCGGAGAGAAGCTTTTCTGAGGCAGAGCTTGCTGCCCTTGAGGAAAGCTCAGATAAAAGGCAGGAATTTCTGAGGATATGGACTCATAAGGAGGCTCTTGTGAAAATGAAGGGCACGGGTCTGAACGTTCCGCTAAAAAATGAAGACAGCAAATCAGCATCGGAAAACATTTTTTAGGTCTTTTTTTATGATAATACCTTTATAACTGTCTGCGGCTCGCCGTCAGGGAAAAGCATAAGGATATGCGAGATCTCTCCCGGGGAACTTATAGAAAAATGCCATAGTCAGGCATTCAGGTGTACAGATGGCTGACGGCAGATAAGATAAAGGGTCAGCATTTCATTTTTTGGAGGAAGATATGGACAATTTAAAATTATGGACAGATGAAAACGGAAACAGCAGCTTTGACTTCCCCGACTTCCAGAAGGTCATGGGAGAAATGGGTAAAATGAGCGGAAGCCAGATGTCTATCTCACAGGCTCTGCGTATCAGGGGCAGGCTTCGTACCGGAAAGCTGGAGGAGGCTATCTCGCTTCTTTACGAGGAAAACGACGCCATGAGATTTGTTGCTGTACCCGTTGAAAACGATATGAATATCGGTATCATCGACGAATACAAATACCATCTTGATATGATATACGCTCAGGGAGCTACCGAGCAGGAGAAGTTTGAATGGGTAAGGGAAAGAATGAAGGAGGACAACAGAAAGCCCTTTGACATCACAGGAGAGCCTACCTACAGATTTTTCGTATATGAGATATCCGAGACAGACCATGTGCTGCTGATAGTGTGCGATCATACATTTGCGGACGGAGCTTCCATAATCCTTCTCATAAAGCAGCTTCTGACGAATTATATCACTCCTTCAGGCGAAAGAACAGCTGTAAAGAAGAACGCCTTTCTTGATTACTGCAAGGAGAAGTGCAGGGAGCAGCGTGAGCGCAAAGATGAATTCACCGACTACTGGAAGCAGCGGGTAAAGGGCTATGAACCGCCTGTGCTTGCTCCTGTAGAAACTCCCGACGCTCCCGATGAGGTAAGATTTACTGTAAACAGAAAGCAGCTTGAGGAGACGGGAAAAAAGCTGAGGGTCTCTCCCTTCGCCATATCCACAGCTGCTCTTCACTATGCCATAACCATGTTTTATGACAGGAACGATACAGCTGTATCCTTTGCGGTGGCAGACAGATTTGACAAGAGATTCAGAGATACTGTGGGACTTGTGCTTGAGTGCGCTACCAACAGAGCTGTCATCGACCCCGATGAGAAGCTCACGGATTTCATCAAAAAGGTCAGCACTGTAGTATTTGAAAATCAGAAATACTGCTCTTATGTGCCTGTTACCGATCCCGAATTCAGAGCGAAGCTCAGACCGCCTGTTTTTGCCATAAGCTTTGAGAACACAGGCGCCGAGATGAATATGGACAAGTTTGAGGAGAAATACGGCGTTTCTTTCTTTGAGACCAATGTTAAGCGACAGACTCAGGGCGCCTTTGTTGTCCACGCAAACAGCCGCCCCGAGGACATTGTCTTCTATATACAGTGTGACGATAAAATGTGGAGCGGCGATACTCTCAGGAGCATAGCCGCATATATGGAGAGATTCCTGAAGGAAGCCGATTACGACAGAGACCCTGCAATGTCGGAATATCTCAGCCTTAAATGAGCAGCGGTATGAGGTATCAGATAGGTGTGCTGGGGTGTTCCGGCACAGTGGGCAGCAGTCTTGCGGAAAAGCTTCTCAGACAGGGATACAGCGTCCTCGGAGGAAGAAGGACCGATGCGGCGCTGTTTGATGAGTATGATAATTTTACCTTCCGCAGAACGGATACTGCTGATGAGCAGGAGCTCATCAGCTTTTGCTGTGACTGTGAGGTCATCGTGAATTGTGTAAGCCCTGTTTACCGCCACAGCGAGAGGATAGCCGCTGCGGCGGCATCGCAGGGCTGTAAATATGTGGATTCCACTGACTATTTGTCACATTGCAGCAGCCTGCCCGAAAACGGGGTATATATCCTGAACGGAGGATACGTTCCCGGACTTGCCGAATTCCTCGTGCTTGAGATATGCAGAAAGGAGTTCGACACCGTGAGCAGGGCTGTGATGTATCAGGGGGACCGAGGTGTGCTCGGAATCAGCTCTTGTAGATATCATTATGAGCGCAGGCAGCTCCGGACACGCGGACGCCTTTTTCAGAAACGGCATAAAGCCGCTTCATATTGGAATGAAAAAGAGGTATCGGCTGCCCGATCTCAGAAATGAAGTGATACTCAAGCCCTTTATAACAGAGTCGGTAATGGCGCTGAGAGAGCTCATACAGGCGGAGGAGCTCTACTGGTTCAACGTCTATGAGGATATGCAGCTGATGGACCTGCTTTTCCGCGGCTTCAGGGCACTCCACGGAGGCGAGGCTGCCATAAGGGAGGCAGTCAGGGCGGCTATGCCCAATATTCCGGAGGTATCGGTCTATGCAGTTTTCGGCGCAGAGCTGTCGGGCATGAAAGGCGGAGCCGAAAAGCATATGAGAACAGGGCTGTATCTGAAAAACTCCTCAAGGATATGCGGCTCTGCACTGGCAGAGGCTGCTGCGGCAGCACTGGGGACAGACCTTGCGGCTGGCAAATACAACGCCTTTGAGCTGATGGCAGGTGACTATATCCTCAGGCTGAGAGAGGAGCTCAGACTCGACGAATACTTCTATATACGCGAGATCGGCGGAGACGAAACGATCAGTACAGACTATGAAAGGTGAATATAAATGAAGAGCAGAATAGCAGTTATCGGTATAAACTTCAGGCTTCCCAATGCAGACAGCCGTCAGCAGCTCCACTGGAACCTGATGAGAAAAAAATCAGCGGTGAGAGAGCTGGACGGCACCAGGACAAGATTTGTGAACGATCCTGTCACTGAGAAACAGTCTCTTGCATTTCTTGACGATATCGACGTATTTGACAATTCATTCTTTGATATATCCAACCGTGAGGCAAGGAATATGTGTCCCGAGATGAGGCTTTCTCTCACCTGTGCCGCAGGAGCGGTGCTTGACGCAGGTTACTCCCTTAAGGAGCTCCGCGGAAGCAACTGCGGAGTCATCGTATCCCAGAGCGATACAAATTACGAGCTGGGCATAGAGGAGCGTGACGGTTTTTCATTCACGGGAAATCTTCCTGCAATGACCTCGGGAAATATTGCCTATTACCTTGACCTCAGGGGACCGAATATGGTGGTGTCAAGCGCCTGCGCGTCCACTCTCCTCGGGGTGCACGAGGCGGCAGTAATGCTTGTGACGGGACAGGCTGACCTTGTGCTTGCAGGCGGTGCAGAGCTGGCAAGGCTTGACCGCGGCTCTGTCAGGGAGGTAAAGGCGTCGGGTATAGTATCACCATCTGGCTGCTGCCGTCCCTTTGACACGGGAGCAGACGGCACCGTTTCCGGTGAGGGCGCAGGTTTTGTGCTGCTGAAGCGCTATGAGGATGCAGTCCGTGACGGCGACCATATCTATGGCTGTATCCTTTCCTCTGCCGTAAACGGCAACGGCGCACGCTCGGGAAATCCTACAGCGCCCAGTGCTCAGGCACAGGCTGAGGTCATAGCAAGAGCCTGGAGGGATGCTGAGCTCACCTCTGATGACATCACCGAGATAGAAGCCCACGGCACAGGCACAAGGATAGGAGACCCTGCTGAGACGGAGGGCATAGCCTGCTGTATGAGCGGAGACCGCCGCGAAAAGCCTGTCTATGTGTCCGCTCTCAAATCCAATTTGGGACACCTTGGCAATATGGCGGGGCTTGCTGCTCTGATAAAGGTGCTGACAGGCTTTGAGAATAATGTATGCTATCCCGTTGCCGGTCTTGAGACCCCCGTATCATCATCGGCTGACCTTGCCTTCCTCAGCTCCCCCGTTATATACAGCGGCGGAGAGCGCCGTATCGCAGGAATAAGTGCATTTGCCTTCAACGGCACCAATGTTCATATAACAGTTGAAAATCACATCTCCGACAGAAAGCCTGCTGAGGTGCTTTCGGAAAAGAACAGGCTCCTGAAGGTCAGCGTCAAGAACAGGGAGCTTGCAGAGAGCTATATCCGCAGTATTTACGAAAGTCTGTCAGAAGGCACAGCGGATATCAACGATGTTGTCTATACCCTTAACCGCGGCCGCGATGATTATGGATACAGGTGCGCATTCACATTTGACAGCCCTGAGGAGTGTTTACAGAAGCTTTGCGCCTGCACCCCTGTTGAATGCGGAAAAATCGCGGTGTTCACCTGCGGAGATGCCGCTCTTGCTGCTGAGCTGTCTGCTCTCGGCGTAAAATTCGGAGAAAACGGCATTGCTCTCCCTGAGGGTATCAGTGACAGTGCAGAGGCTCTGGCATTCTGCTACAGTCATGGTGCTGATATCGACTGGGCGGCATATTATGAGGGCTGCGGCTTCAGAAGGGTATCTCTGCCCTGCAATATCATGTCGGAGAAGCATTTCTGGTACAAGAACGCAGAAGCAGCTCCTGCTGTTACAGCCGACGATGTGAAGGCTGAGGAGCTCAGCATAAGTGAGATACTGCTTGAGGAGTGCCGCAGAGCACTTGATATGCCTCAGCTCGGCGAGAATGATTCCCTCTTTGACTGCGGAGCCAATTCCATGACACTTATGGAGCTGGTGAAGAAGCTTAACAGCAGAGGAATAGATGTAAAGATAGGTGACCTCTACGCTCATGAGACCACAGCCTCTCTCGGGGAATACCTGGAAAACCGCGGAGAGACAGCAGATGAGCCCTCTGAGTCTGCGGATATAACCGGCACTCTCCCTGCGGTGACGGAAGATGACCTTTCGGAAGCGGAAGTGCAGCCTGCAGCGGAAGAAGCTCCGGCCTCCGGAGATAAGAAGGACCTGAAGCAGGCACTTCTTGACTCGTGCAGGAGAGCTCTTGATGACAGCTCACTGACCGAGGACGATTCCCTGTTTGATGCAGGCATAAATTCCATGTCCATGATGATGGTAATAGATGATATAGCCGCATATGACGCGGAGCTCAGTGTTGAGGATTTCTATGAGTGCGAGACTGTAAGAGAGCTTGCAGAGCATCTGAGTAAATAAAAGGTGAGGGTATATGGATAAAAATGTTATGATAACAGGAGCCTCAGGCGATATAGGAGGAGCTATCTCTGAGCTGTTTGCCGGTAACGGATACAGGCTCTGTCTTTGCTGTGTGGATCCGAAAAAGAGAGAGAAGCTTGAGACCATGGCCGAAAGATACAGGAGCAGCTTCGGAACAGAAACCGTGATACTGGATTTTGATGTGTCCGTAAGGGAGCAGTGCCGCGAAGCTGTAAAGCGGGCGGCAAGCAGCCTCGGGACCATAGATGTTCTGGTGAATAATGCGGGCAGGATAGACTACTCTCTGCTGACCCGCGAGCGGGAGGAGGATTACCGCAGTGTTATCGCCCCCAATCAGGACGGTGTATTTTTCATGCTCCAGGAGACGGGCGCGGTGATGAAGAAGCAGCGCAGCGGAGCCATAGTCAATATCTCATCTGTGGCAGGTCTCAAGGGATGTCTCGGTTCATCGGCGTATGCAGCCTCAAAGGGTGCGGTCAATGCGCTGACCATGACGGCGGCTTCCGAGTTCGCACCATACAATATAAGAGTCAACGCAGTGGCTCCGGGAATGATCGACGGCGGAATGACAGGTCTCCTCAGCGAGGAGGCAAAGCAACGTTCCGCACAGGCAGCTGCCATGAGGCGTTTCGGCACACCTGCCGAGGTAGCTCAGGCGGTGCTGTTCCTTGCATCTCCCGCAGCGTCCTACATCACAGGACAGATACTTCGCGTTGACGGCGGAATGAATATATGACAGGTCGGAGGAGTCAGAGCATGGATATAAAAAAAGCTTTTCCGCTTACAGGTGTGGCAATGGCGTATCTCATGGGAAGAGATCCCAGAGCGGACCTTGGCGGCAATGCAACGGGATTTTATTTTGAGTGCGAGGGAGAGTGCGGATATGAACGGCTCTCTGCCGCCCTCCGCAAGGTCATAGAGCGTCAGCCTATGCTCAGGACGGTGATCTTTCCCGACGGCACACAGGCTGAACTCAGGGATATTCCCGAATATACTATCCCCTATGAGGATCTTTCCGGTCTCAGTGAGTCGGAAAGGGAGGAGTTCTTCCGTAGTCTGAGAAAAAAACAGGATCACGAGATCTTTCCTGTGGGACAGTGGCCCATGTTCAGGGTCAGCTATTACGTTCTGTCATCTTCCAGGAGCAGAGTGGTATTCTCCTTCGACATGATGCTTGTGGACAGATTCAGCATTGAGCTGCTCATATCAGAGCTCCATGACTTCTATATGGATACAGAAGTTGAAAAGGAGCCCCTTTCCCACAGCTATGAGCAGTATGTTGAGCTTCTGGGCGAGCAGCGCGCTCTGAACTATGAAAAGGATAAGCTTTTCTGGGAGGAGCACATACCGGATATGCCTCTTGCCCCTTCTATAAAGCTGGCTCCGGGAGATCACAGCTCAGCCCGTTTCGATACAAGGGTAAAGGTACTGTCCGAAGAGGTATACGGCGGTCTCCAGGAGAAACTGTATGATAACAGGATACTTCCGTCGGTGTATCTGCTTTACTGCTACGGCAGCACTCTCAGCCGTTTCAGCGGCTCTGACTCTCTTTCGGTAAGCATGACCGTTGCTGAGAGAAGCCCCATGGGACATATCTTCTCCGATGTGATCGGCGACTTCACTAAGCTCCTGCTCGTGGATATAAAAGAGCAGCCCGCCAATGACTGGAAAGAGGGCTGCCGTATACTCCAGAAAAAAATCAGGAGCTATTTGAAGCATACCGCCTATGACGGCCTTGATGTCATGAAAGAGATAGCAAGGCGCGAGGGCTTCGGCGGAAAAGCCGCCTTCCCCTTTGCGTTCACCAGCCGCCTAACTTCACAGGACGAGAGCTATTGGGACTTCCTCGGCGATATCGTATACCGCATTAGCAGAACACCTCAGCTGGCGGTGGATTGCCAGATATCCGAGACGGGTGGCAAACTTGAGATCCGCTGGGACTATCTTACGGGAGTCCTTCCCGAGGAGCTTATTGACCGTATGTTTGCGTATTTCCTTGATACCGTCGCCTCACTTTACAGGGGGCTCGTTCCCTCCGCAGGGCTCCCCTGCGCTGAGGCTGCAAGGTACAATTCTACGGAAAAGGCTATACCGGCCGAGACGCTTCAGTCGCTCATGGAGAGACAGCTTATGCTCACTCCCGATAAGGACGCCCTTATAGCAGGCGGCACCGTGCTCACATACCGCAGCCTTCACGAAAAGGCAGCAGCTGCGGCAAGCACGCTGTATAAGCGATACGGCAGCGGCAGGACCATAATGATAGACGGCAAGCGCTGTGCAGAAACAGTTATACTCATTCTCGCTGTGCTCAGATCGGGAAATGCGTATGTCCCCTTTGATATGGGATACCCCGAGGCACGAAGGAAAGCCATAGAGGAGAGCTGCCGGGCGGCTGCGGTGCTTACAGCGGATATGCTTGACGAGCTCATAAGCAGCGGAGACAGCTCATTCACCACAGTCATGGGCTCTCCTGATGATACGGCATATATCATATTTACCTCGGGAAGCACAGGTACTCCCAAGGGCGTTGTGATAACACAGGACGCGGTCTGCAATACCATACAGGATATCAACGAGAGGTTCGGCGTCGGCGAAAAGGACTGCATAATAGGCATATCCTCATTCTGGTTCGACCTTTCCGTGTATGACCTTTTCGGAGCACTTACCTCGGGCGCCTGCCTGCTGCTTTCGGAAAAGACCGATATCAGCCATATAAGAGAGCTTATGCAGAAGTATCCCGTGACCCTGTGGAATACGGTTCCCGCTATAATGGAGCTGCTGACAGATTCGGGTGAGCCCTTCACAGCTCATCCCCTCAGGGCGGTCCTTCTCAGCGGAGACTGGATCCCTCTTGAGCTGCCGCGGAAGATAAAAGCCATGTTCCCCTCAGCAGAGGTATGCAGCCTCGGCGGAGCTACAGAGGGCTCTATATGGTCCATATACTATCCTGTAGACAGCGTGTCCGAGAACTGGACAAGTATCCCATACGGCTATCCTCTTTCCAATCAGAGCATATATATCCTTGACGGAATGTCAAGACTCTGTCCCCTGGGAGTTCAGGGCGAGATATGCATAGGAGGACGGGGCGTTGCCAAAGAGTACTGCGCCTCACCCGACGAGACGAGGGCGCATTACTTCGTTCACCCCGAATACGGAAGACTTTACCGCACAGGCGATCTGGGAATTTTCACCGCTGAGGGATATGTGGAGTTCTGCGGAAGAAAGGATCAGCAGGTTAAGCTTCACGGCTTCCGCATAGAGCTAGGCGAGATAGAGTCTGCACTGATGAAAACAGGCTGTGCGGAAAAGGCACTTGCAGCCATAGTGAAAAACCGCAGCGATGTTCCTGTTATAGGAGCCTATATCACTGCGTCTGACAGCGGCTGCCCCGATGAGGGGGAGCTTAAAGAGCTTATAGCCGAGAGCCTTCCCTCATACATGATGCCTGCCTTTATTGTCAGACTGGAGGAATTCCCTCTTACTGCCAACGGAAAGGTGGACAGAAAGGCTCTTCCCGTTCCCGAGACAGAGGCTTCGGAGTATGAGCCACCCGCTACAGCCACAGAGAAAATGATAGCGGAGATATGGTCAGAGGTGCTTGGTATCAGCAGGATAAGCCGCCGCGACAGCTTTTTCTACCTTGGCGGAGACTCTCTTTCGGGACTCAGGACAGCCGATATCATCAGACAGAAAACAGGTCTGCAAACAGACATATCCGATATCTTCGGAAACCCCGGGCTGTGCAGCTTCTGCAGCTGGCTGGACAGCTGTACCCCTGTGGACAGCTCATCAGACATACCTGTTATCGCTGCGGACCCCGCATCAGAAAACGAGCCCTTCCCTCTTACCGATGTTCAGCGCTCATACTGGATCGGCGCAAAGGGAATGCTCAGAATGGGCAGAGTAAATACCCATGCAATGTGTGAACTGCTGTGTACCGGCACGGACATTGACAGAGCCGAGAAGGCGTTCAACAAGGTAATAGCGGAGCAGGGCATGATGAGGGCTGTAGTCAGCGATGACGGTATGCAGAGGATACTGCCTGATGTTCCCTTCTATTCCTTCGACAGATATGATGAAGGCACGGTGACCGCCGATGAGCTGCGCCGAGAGATGGAGCACGAGCGCTTTGACCATGGAAAGTGGCCTCTGTTCAGGGTAGCTGTCCTGAAGGAGGAAAAGGGCGCAAGAATGTTTGTGGATCTGGACAATATGATCTTTGACGGCTTCAGCGTACAGCTTTTGTTCAGAAGGTGGAACGAGCATTACGAAAATGAGCAGGAGTTCAGAAAGCCCACCCTGTCCTTCAGGGACTATGTGCTGGCTGCGGAAAAGCTCAGAGGGACTGAGCGCTATGCTGCGGACAGGGCTTACTGGCAGGAAAAGGTGAAGTCGATGCCGCCTGCCCCCGAGCTTTTCACAAAGGTCTCTCCCGATATGCTCACAGATCAGACCATAATGCATGAAGGCAGAACGGTCAGCCCTGACAGATGGCTCAGGTTCCGTGAAATATGCCGCAGAAGGAGCGTTACCGTGTCGGCGGCACTCTTTGCGGTGTATGCTCATATGCTGTCTCTCTGGAGCAGAAGACAGACATTCACCATAAACCTTACACAGTATAACAGGCTTTTCAGTCACGCCGAGATAAATGACCTCATAGGCGACTTTACGCTGCTTTCGATGATGTCTGTGGACATGGGAAAGGGCGAAAGCTTCTACGGGGCTGTAAAGCGCATACAGCAGGATATGGCAGAGGATATGTCGCACCCCTATTACAGCGGAGTTGAGGTCCAGAGGGACTATGCAGGCTCTTCACATAATGACGGAGTTGCATTCCCTGTGGTATTTACAGTTACGGCTGCAATGACGGCGGGCGGCAGGGACAGGCTTTTCGGCAGAGTTGAAAGGATAACCACGGAAACACCTCAGGTCTGGCTGGATTGTCAGGTGACCGAGCTGAACGGCGGACTGAATATCAGCTTTGAAGCTGTGGAGGAGCTTTTCGGCAGGGATACCGTTTCCGGGATGGCTGACTTCTGCTGCAGTCTGGTGGAATATCTTTCAGACAGCGATGGGCTCTGGGACAAGACTGTTGCAGATACGGCGTATACATACGATATGATACCTACCCTCAGCGAGAGGAAAAAGCTATCGCAGCTCCCTGCTGTTGGCGGAGAGGAAACTCTTGACAGCCTCTTTATAAAACAGGCAGGGCTCACTCCTGATAATATGGCTGTTGCGGACAGGGAAAGGACTCTCACTTACCGCCAGCTTCTGGCGGAGGCATATGACCTCAGCCGCAGGATAAAGGCTGCGGACAGACCTGTTGCAGCGATACTGCTGAAAAAGTCATGGAAGCAGGCAGTAGCGGCAATGGCTGTGCTGCTTGCAGGAGCGGCTTATCTTCCCCTGGATACGGGAAATCCCAACCTGAGGATAAGTGAGATACTGAAAAAGGCAGGTACGGACCTTATTATTACCGAAGCCGGTCTGAAGCGCCGCTGTGACAGCCTTGGCGCTGAAAGCATAGTGATAGAACCGCTTCCGCTCTGCACGGAGGCGCCTGAGATAGTATCCGTGAACAAGGCGGATGACCTGGCGTACATCATTTTCACCTCGGGCAGCACCGGTCAGCCCAAGGGCGTTATGATCCCTCACAGAGGTGCTGTGAACACCATACTCGATGTGAACAGACGCTTCGGCATAGGTGAAAATGACCGTACCATAGCCGTTTCCGCACTGAACTTCGATCTGTCGGTATATGACCTTTTCGGAATGACCTGCTGCGGCGGTGCAGTGGTCATACCCGATGAAAATGACAGGCGCGATCCGAAGAGCCTTGCAGAGCTTGCAGACAGATTCGGAGTCACGGTATGGAACAGCGTACCTGCGTTCATGCAGCTGGCTGCGGAGAATACAGACCTTACTCGTGATATGTCATCGCTGAAGGTCATCATGCTCAGCGGCGACTGGATACCGCTCAGTCTGCCCGAAAAGCTCATGGCAGCACTGCCCGATGCTGAGATATACAGCCTTGGCGGAGCCACAGAGGCTTCGGTTTGGTCGAATTATTACCACATAACCTCAGTTGAAAAGGGCTGGAGAAGCATCCCCTACGGCTATCCCCTTTCGGGTCAGGGCTTCAGGGTGCTCAACAGCAATATGACGGACTGTCCGCCCATGACTGTAGGAAAGCTCTATATAAGCGGAACAGGCCTTGCAATGGGATATCTCAACGATGAGGAGCTGACCGCTCAGCGGTTCATTACAGACAGCCGTAGCGGTGAAAGACTCTATGATACAGGTGATCTCGGTATGTACTGGGAGGACGGCACCATAGAGTTCTTTGGCAGAGAGGATCATCAGGTCAAGATAAGAGGGCACAGGATAGAGCTGGGAGAGATAGACGCGGCACTTATGTCCGCGGGCACTGTATCTGAGGTCTGCACCTTTACGGTATCTGTAAAGGGCCGCACTCACATTGCCGCTGCAGCTGTCGCGGCAGATGGAGGAGCTGTATTTGTTGAGACGCTTCGTAAGGCAGCCGAGAGCAGGCTCCCCTCATATATGATACCCGATATGATCTTCGGACTGGAGGCTCTGCCTCTTACTGCAAATGCAAAGACAGACCGGAAAGCACTCGCCGCCATGGCTGAGGAGCTCATACAGGAGCAGCACAGTGAAGCTGCTGATACAGGGCTGACTGAGAAGGAACTGATAGTCGCCGGAATATGGCGCAGTGTCCTCAATACAGATGAAATGCCCTCGGCAGGTGAGGATTTCTTTGATTTCGGCGGAGATTCCCTCGATATAGTAAGGGTGCGCAATGCCCTTTCCGAGTCTGTGGGACGTGAGATAGAGATCGGTGATATATTTGAAGATGTCAGCGTTTCAGGCATGGCAAGATTGATATAACAGGTGATATTATGACAATAGAAAATCGTTGCTTTCCCTTCGGTATACCCGTGGGGAGAGGTCCCCTGCTCTTCTGCTTCCATCATGCAGGCGGAAATGCAGGGCAGCTGCGCAGTTGGAGCGGTATCAGGTCGGGGATTTCCGTGGTTCCTGTGGAGTATGCAGGTCACGGCTGCCGCATGAAGGAGAGATTCTCTGAGGATATCTGCGACATTGCAGCAGAGCTTGCAGGAGAGATAGCAAAGGCGGCAGAGGGGCGAAGGATATATATCTACGGGCACAGCCTCGGCACTCTCATTGCCTTTGAGACAGTCAGGATTCTGGAATTGCAGGGCACCGATGTTCAGGGGCTTGTCGTGGCAGGCAGGGGCGCTCCCTTTGACAGGGACCTGGGCGGATTTCACAGCTCTATGGGGCGGGAAGCTCTTATAGAGGAAATGAAGCGTCTGGGCGGTATGGATGAGTGCTTCCTCGGCGATAAAAGCTTCATGGACTATTTTTCGCCTATAATCCTCAGCGATTACAGGCTGTTTGAGAGATACAGCTATGACGGCGGCAGAATATCGGCGCCTGTGTGTGCGCACTGCGCTGTTGACGATGTGGATACCTCTCCGGAGCAGATGCTGCACTGGGAGCAGGTCACCGACAGCTGGTTCGAGGAAAAGACCTTTGAAGGCGGACATTTCTTCGTACTTGAAATGGAGGACTATAAAGATATCCTTCTTGAAGAAGTAAAAATGATGGAAAAAGGAGTATATTGCAATGAAAGCAGATAGAGAGCATATCAGAGAGATAGTAGCAGAAGCCCTTGAGATAGAGGCTTCGCAGATAGGCGACGGGGATAATTTTGTGACCGACCTCACTATGAATTCCCTTCAGATGCTGGACTGTGTTGCTGATATAGAGGACGATCTTGATATCCGTATTCCCAAGGAGGCTATAAAGGAGCTTACCTGCGTGGACAAGGTCGTGGAGTACATAGAGGGCTATAATGAATAAAAGAGTTGTCATAACAGGTATTGGTGCGGCTTCTGTATGCGGCTTCGGCAAAGATGCCCTTGTTACGGGCGTCATGAAGGGCGAGGGAAGCTTCAGAAGGCTCAGCGGCGGTATTTACGGCGAGAGCTTTCAGGGAATATACGGTATCCTTGACGAGGCGGGAAAGGCTGAGTATGAGGGCAGGTATCTTACAGAGGCTGAGCTCAGCCTTGGCCCCTGCTGCCGGCTGGCTCTCGCTGCTGCCGCTGAAGCGGTAACAGACAGCGGCCTCAGAGATACTGCTGAGGATATCAGCCCTGATGAGTGCGGAGTATCTATCGGCACTACCCACGGCGAGATGCATATGTATGAGCTTGCCGCAGGAGAGGCGGCTGCCCGGGGCAGTGTCATACCTCAGCTGACGGCGGTGCCCCATGATATGATAGCCCGTGCCGTTGCAAAAAAGCTGGGCTGGAGTGGAGAGTGCCTTCTCCATACCGAGGCCTGTGCCTCGGGAAATATTGCCGTGGACTGCGGCGCGATGCTCATACGCTCGGGACGTCTTAAAAGAGTGGCGGCAGGCGGTGTGGAGCTTTGCTCGGAGCTGTCAGAGGCTTCCTTTACCGCACTCAGGGCTGTCTCAAAGGACAGGGTCAGACCATTCGACAGCGGCAGGGACGGCATTATCCTCAGCGAGGGTGCGGCCGTCCTCATCCTTGAGGAACTGGAGACCGCTCTTGCAAGAGGTGCCCATATCTACGGAGAGATAGCCGGCTCGGGACAGAGCTGTGACGCTTACAGCATTGCATCCATGGACCCCGAAGCAACGGGGATAGTCAGAGCTATGGAGCGCGCCTGCGCTTCCTCTGGCATAAAGCCTGAGGACATAGATTACATATGCCTTCACGGCACGGGAACAGCTGCAAACGATGCCTGCGAGATGAAGGCCATAGCTGAGTTTTTCGGCGAAGGAGCCGGAAACGTCAGGGCTTCATCTGTCAAGGGCACCCTGGGACATTCCCTGGGAGCAGCTGCCGCTCTGGAGCTGGCTGTGTGCGCCTCATCTCTGGAAAGCGGCATGATACCGCCGAATACCAACCTTAAAGAGCCTGACCCTCAGTGCAGCTTCAGGCTTGTGACAGAGCCGGAAATGGCAATGCCGGAGGTGATACTCAACAGCGCATATGCCTTCGGCGGCAGCAACAGCTGCATACTTCTCAGGAAATACGAAGGAGAGGGAAAATGATGTACACAGGAATAAGCAGAGCAGTCCTTGCCGGGGGTATCCCTCTTGATGAAAAGTCAAAGATAAGCACAACCGCCGCAGCCTGCATTTCAGCAGCGGAGGCGGCTATGGAAAACGGCTCATATGAGCCCTGTGAGGAGATGGGTATTATAGGAGCCTATTCTCAGGGACCTGCAGATATCTACGCCTTTAATTACGGAAAGCTTTACAGCAGAGGCGTAAGAGGTCTGCGCCCCCAGAAGGCTATACATTCCATACTCTGCGAGCCTGCCTGCCAGACGGGTATTGAGCTTGGGATGAAGGGCTTCAATATGTCTGTAATAGGCGATGAGCTGTGCGGCATACAGGCTATGGCTGCGGCAGCAGACGCCGTTGCGGCAGGAATGGCCGGGAGGGTGCTGATACTGGGCGGCGATGTGGAAAGCGGAGCTGCCGACGGCGGCGCAGCGGTAATGTCTTCCGCTGCCGATGAATTTATTCTCAGGGCAGTGAGGACCATGTTCTGCGGAGACCGCACTGAGAGACAGCGCCTTTTAAAAAAGACGTCAGAGTATCTTCTGGACTGCGCTGATGCTGACGCGGCACCTCTGGTCATCACCGACAAGGAGGATATCTGTGCAGATGAGAATATCAGCCCTCTCAGCGGCGGAGCAGGAGCCTTCCGGGCGCTTTCAGCTGCACAGGAAAGGGCAGAAAAGCTGAAAAGGCCCGTGATGTTCCTGTCAGCATCTGACAGGGGAACAGTGGGCGGATTTATAATAGAAGCAGGAGTGAATAAAAATGTTTATTGAAGTAAAAGATGCGGTAAAGCAATACGGAAGCGATGACGCCGTAGTAAAAGCACTGGACAAGGCTTCCTTTCCCTTGACAAGGGAGAGGTAGGCGTTATTCTCGGCGCCTCGGGCTCAGGCAAGAGCACCCTTATGAATATGATAGGCGGGATAGATACCCTTGACAGCGGCAGCATAACTGTTGACGGCGTCGAGATAAGCGGCTATTCAAAGAAAAAGCTGGTGGAGTACCGCCGCGAGAAGATAGGCTTCGTATTTCAGTTCTACAACCTGATACCCAGCCTGACAGCAAGGGAGAATATCGAGACTACCGTGGATATTGCGGTGAATACTCCCATAGACGTCAAGGAGCTCATGGAAAAGCTGGATATCACCCCCTTTGCCAACAGATATCCCAACCAGCTTTCAGGCGGTCAGCAGCAGCGCGTGGCTATAGCAAGAGCCATCGCCAAGAACCCTGCCCTCCTCCTTTGTGATGAGCTTACAGGTGCTCTTGACTCAAAATCTGCGGCAGAGGTACTGGACTTCATTGAGAAGGTAAATCAGACCTATCATACCACCATTCTCATTATCACTCACAATGAAGCCATAAAGGGCATTGCTGACAAGGTGATCCGTGTAAAGGACGGAAAGGTCATATCCCAGGAGACCAACACTCACAAGGTCAGTGTAGCCGAGCTCGAGCTCTGATAGGATAGGAGTGATAAAGTGAAGGCTATAAATCATACATTCAAAAAAGATCTCAGGAGCAATATCTCATTCTATGCAGCTATCGGACTTCTCACCATGTTTGCGGTATTCCTTTCGGCGGTGGGCTTTTCCGACGCTGCGATGATAAAGGACGATATACATAAGATCATGACAGAGCAGCACGTTGAGGACGCACAGTTCCTGACCGCCCTTGAGATGACTGATGAGGATATATCCGCTCTTGAGGAAAAATACGATGCCAGGATAGAGCAGGACGCATACCTGGACTATGAGGAGGGAGAAAAGAGCTGGAGGATATTCCGCGGAATGGACAAGGTCAATGTCTATACTCTTCTTGAGGGCGATGATATCACCGGTGATAACGAGATACTCTTCGACAGGGACTTTGCAGACTCAAACTCTCTTGAGACAGGCAGCACCTATGTGCTTGACGGCCATGAATTCCTTATAAAGGGTATTGGCGTCCGTCCCGATTATCTCTACTCCAAGAAGAATGACAGCGACCCCTGGGTGGATAAGGAGAATTTCGGCATGATCCTCATGACGGCATCGGGCTATGACAAGCTCAGAGAAAGCTGTCAGTGGCAGGAGACACGCTACTATTCCGTAGAGTACGGCGATGAGGAACGCTCAGAGGACTTCAGAAGGGACATATACGAGAATTTCCATGCCTATTCCTACATATCAGACCAGTCCAACAGCAGGATAAATACTCCTGCTACCTCAGGAGACAAGATATTCAGCGAAGCCATCGTACTCATACCTGTCATGGCTATAGTTATACTTATCCTTGTTGCCATAGTCATAGGACGTATGCTGGAAAGAGAGCAGAAATACATAGGAACTCTTGCCGCTCTCGGCTACAGAAGGGGCGAGATCGGAAGGCACTATATGATATATGCCATTATCCCTGGCATTATCGGAAGCGTGCTGGGTATGGCGCTTGCACTCATAGCAGGCAGGGACCTTGCCATGTATTTCGTCATAGATTTCCAGAAGCTGAACTATAACTACTATATACGTCCCCTGATCGCAGTGCTCTGTATGGTGGTACCGTCCCTGCTTTTCGGACTTGTGGCATACAGAAAGACTATGAAGATATTCCGCAGGAACGTAGTATCAATGCTGGCAGAAAGAGATGACAGAACAGGCAGGAAACACGGTATGCTGGAAAAGAGCAGCATGAGCTTCCGCAGGAAGTTCCGTATCCGTGAGCTGTTCTCACATCCCGGAAGGACAGTGCTCATACTCTTCTGTCTGCTCCTCAGTGCATTCATGTGCCTTGAGGGCTTTGCAATGAAGGACATGGTCAATGACCTTGTTGACAAGGGCGCAGAGAAGGCGGCGGTATATGAGTATTCCTACTATCTCAATCACATGGAGCTGGAAAGCGACCTTGGCGGCGTTCACGGCATATCCACCTCATATGAAACTCCCGACAACGGTGCTTCCATAGGCGTTATGGGAGTCCCCGAGGACAGCAGGTTCGGCGGCCTTGAAATGAAGGAAGGAAGCTTCGGCAGCGGATTCTACATCTCAAATGCCGTATCCGTGGAGCGCGGACTGCACAAGGGAGATTCCATAGAAGTTGCCAATCCCGTTACTCTGGAAAAATATGAGCTTGAGATATTCGGAGTAGTTGCCGACAATACTCAGCAGATGATATATACCACCTATGATGAGGCAAGGAAGCTCATGGGTCTTGATGAGGCTTACTACAATGTTGTTTACTCCGACGAGGAGCTTCCCATTTCAGGTGAGGACCTTGCCTATGTGAGCGACAGCAAGTCGATGCTGGATACCTTTGAAAGCGCCATGTCAGCCCTCAGCGGCTTCATAAACGGAGTAATGTTCATGGGAGTCCTCATGAGTGTTGTATCGGTGTATCTTGTGGTAAATATGATAGTAGAGTCCAACAAGAGCAGCATATCCATGCTGAAGGTCCTCGGCTACCGTGACCGCGAGATAAACGGCATAGTCCTCAATACTAACCATGTGCTTGTGATACTGGGATTTTTGCTGGCGCTTCCCATGTGTATAGCCTTGCTCCGCGGAGTGTCGGCAGTAATGGTATCAAGGATGCACGTTGTGCTTGAGCCTTCATTCAGCCCCGTATCTGCGCTTATATGCGCAGCCATAATCATTATAAGCTATTTTGTATCCCTCTTCCTGCTCAGGAGAAAGGTCAGCAGGATAGATATGGTAGTCAGCCTCAAGGGTAACAGAGAATAAGGAGGACAGACAATGGCACGGACTATCACATGGATATCTCATGAGAGATATGACGAAAATGCGGTGGTAAACCTTATATGCTTTCCCTATGCGGGCGGAAGCGCCTCGTTTTTCGCCATGCTCAAGGAGCATACAGACCCGTCGGTGAATATATGCCCCGTATTATACCCCGGGCGCGAGAAGAATATGGGCATAGCAGCTCCCGATTCCATTGAGGAGCTGGCGAACCGTTTTGTTGATGAGAATGAGAGGCTTTTTACAAAGCCATACGCGATACTGGGGCATTGTACAGGGGCTCTTGCGGCATATGAGGCAGCTCTTGCTGCCGAGAAGAAATACGGAGCTCCGCCTGTGAGATTTTTTGCCTCATCTGCACCTGCCCCCTCCTGCGGACATTTCTTTCCCGACCTGGATATATCCGATGAGGAGATGACAGCCTATCTTGTGGAAAACGGCATGATAGATGAGAAATTCGCCTCCGACAGCGTATTCATATCCTATTTCCTGCCCCTTATGAGGAAGGACCTGGGACTTCATCTGAAGTACAGACCTGCAGAGCCTTACAGAAAGATGGACACTGAGGTCATAGTGATGTACGGCAGCAGCGACAGGCTTTTCGGGGATAAGAGCGCCATACTCCGCTGGAAGGATTTTGCTGAGAAGGGCGTGCGTTCATTCAGGTTTGAAGGCGGTCATTTCTACATCGATAAGTGCAGAAGCGACGCAGGTAAGCTGATATCACAGCTTCTCGGCGTCTGAAAGCTGAATTGTATATATGCGTCTCACTTTCTGTGGGGCGCATTTTTTCTGCCGCTCTTGAAATGGGGCAGTTTTTCCTGTATAATAAGTGAAAAGATAGATAGACTCGAAAGACGGTTGTGCAGAATGAATGCGGATATAGCAGAGCTGTCAGAACAGTGGCAGAGTGCCTTTTTCCCTGAGCTCAGGAAGCTGTATCCCGATAATAAATATGTTGACTCTGAGGTCAATGCCTACAGGCTGCCACTGCCGATAAAAAGAAACAATACTGATGATAATACATGAAATGGAGGTAATCAAATGAAACTGAAAGAAACACTGAAACACATCATAATATCTGCATCAGCCGCCTGTCTGGTGCAGCTGCCTGTGAACACAGCCTCGGCAGAGGACGGCGCGGCACAGCTTCCACAGGGCTGGCTTCTGTGGCATAGCTACAGCGACTACTCCGCCCTTGACAGCAGTCTTTATCTGCGCAGTCCCGACGGCGTTACAGAGACCATAAACGGAGACTTCGTTCATGCTATGAACGGCAGCTTCGGTACCTCTCCGCAGCAGGTAGTGTTCATGGCTATAGACGAGAGGGCGGACGAGCGGGACATATACCTCAGAGACAACGGCGGTATCACAAACCTCACTGAGAACAGCGGCTTCCGCAATGAGGACCCGAAATTCTCTCCCGACGGCAGAAGCATAGTTTTCAAGCGCGGTCACTGGGACAGAGCTGCCGACGGATTTATCTATGACCTTGCCCTTATGGACGTTCAGACGAGGGAGGTCACCATGCTGACGGAGGACTCCGTTGAGGAGGCAATGCCCTGCTTTTCCGCTGACGGGAGCAGTATTTACTACGCAGGATACAGCGGCGGTATCGGCGCGATATACCGCCTTGACCTCAGTTCCCGCATCACGGAGACCATATTCGCCGAGGAAGGCGTGACCGCCTACTATCCAGTAGTCTGCGGCGATGAGCTGTATTTCACAAAGTGGTTCTCAGCAGAGGATCACAGCGATCAGATAATGCGTTATGACGGCAGCAGCATACAGCCTATGGCATTTGACTCTGCGGACTATGACTGCTCAGACCCCTGTCCCGTGGGGGATGGCATGGTGTTCAGCAGCACCATGAACGGCGGCTATGACCTGTATTACTTTGACGGTGAGAGCGTTACACGGCTTTCGGAGCTCAGCTCCGATAAAAGCGACCTTGGAGCTGCATTCTTTCCCTGTGAGACTATGGGAGACGTAAACGGCGACGGCAGCTTCAATACTGCGGACGTTGTGACCTTCCAGAAATGGCTCCTTGCCGTTCACGATACCGAGCTGAAAAGCAGCAGCGCCGCAGACCTCTGCAAGGACGGAATGCTGGACGTTTTCGACCTCTGTGCCATGAGACAGGCGCTGATAGGAGGATAAAATGGACGTAAGCACAAGAATAGAGGAGCTTCTTGAGGGAAAGCCCCTCCTCATAGACGTACTGCCGAAGACCGTTCCTCAGGACGCAGGAGGACGGTATTTCAGCGTTGAGACCTATTTCCGCAGCCACAGGTCCGACCTTGACCGCAGGCTCACAAATATCATTCTCAGGCTTTACTGCTACTATGACATGACAGCAGTCACGGAGGAGGACACCGCGGAGCAGCCGGCGGAGGAGGAGCTGGTATCGCTTCTGGAGAAGATATTCCGTGAGGGCAGGGGTTTTGTGAATATATACCTGCCCGAGTGTGACGGGCTTATCACCTTTTACGGCGGCGACCTGTATATGGCGGTGTACAATATCGGCGGCGAGACGAGGGAGCTTCTTTCGCAGCTGGTCTCCGCAGAGGGGCTTTTCCTCCGCGAAGCTCCGGGATTTGACACAAAGGAGTGACGGTATGCTGTATCTTAAAGCTGCAAATTACGATGACATCGAAAAGGAATGGCTGTTCCAGCGCAGTATCCCCGTGGACGAGAACGGCTTCATCAACGACTATCACGGCATAAGCCGTCAGGACTTCGGCACCGCTCTTGACACCATTATCGCCCAGTCGCGGGGAGAGTGCCTTCCCGAGGGCTATGTGCCTCAGACCGTGTACTATCTCCTGGACGATGATACTATCGTGGGCACATTCCACTTCCGACACTATCTCACGGAAGCTCTTGCCGGGGGCTCGGGACATATCGGCTACTACATCGCTCCGGAATACCGCGGCAGAGGCTGCGGCACGCAGGGGCTGAAGCTGCTTCTTGATGAGATAAGGGGCGCAGTCGCCGAGGAGGAGATATACCTGCGTGTGAACAGGGACAATCCCGCGTCGCTGAGGGTAATGCTCAGCAATGGCGGCTATATCCACCATGAGGACGAGGACAAATACTATGTGAGGATACCGAAATAGTCTGCGCATAAAGAAAGCCGCAAGGAGCTTCTGCTCTCTGCGGCTGTTTTGCTGTTGTTTTACGGGCTTCAGCCCTCTGCTCTCAGCATATTGCGGACCTCCATAAGGGAGAAGCCCAGGAGGTTCTGACCCTTCCACCTGTCGGCGAAGAGCCTGTCATCGTCGTCCTTGTCAAGACCGCACGCCCATATATGGTCATTGGAGGTGCACTCCACAAGCACTGCGTCACCTGTGCCGAGGAGGAGCCTTTTCAGCTCGGGATCCTGGGAGAACTTGGCGTAAAGACCTCTTATGGCGACGGTCTGTCTCACGCCTGCCCAGACACTGTCGATATAGCCTGCTGCCTCTCTGCCGAGAGCCTTCTGGTCTTTGGGAGAGTCGGCGGCAAGCAGCTTTTTCGCGGTCTCGGTGTCCCCGAAGGTCAGGCACTTGCGGTACATGATGTACTGCTCCGAGGTATTGAATTTTACGCCGTCAACAGTGAACTCAGAGGGAGACCAGTTGCTGAAGGCGCCGTATTCGTCCCCGACTTTGTAAAAGAAAACAGCATCTGTCTCAGTATTTCCCATGCGGAGCCTGTCCATTTCAGAGGCAGCCTGAGTGCCGCTGCCTTTATGGGGGAGAAGCTCATTGAGGATAGCGTTGCCCATGTCAAACTGCTCCTCTGAGAGCACTGCAAAGGAAATATCCATGTCATTTTTTTCTGTGAAGTCGCGGCAGGCTGTGATAGCTATCCTCCAGGCGTCCTCGCTGGGATAGCCGTAAATGCCTGCGGACACAAGAGGAAAGGCAATGGAGCGGCAGCCCTTTTCCGAAGCTGCGGTAAGAGAGCTGTAATAGGTGCTGTAGAGCAGTTTTTCCTCGTCCTGGTCGCCGCCGCGCCAGATAGGACCTACGGCGTGGACGATGTACTTTGCGTTCAGCGAGAATGCAGGTGTCACTACGGCAGAGCCTGTGTTGCAGAAGCCTATCTCATCGCAGGCAGCTTTAAGCTCAGAATAGCCTGCTGCGGAGAATATGGCGCCGCAGACTCCTCCTCCTGCCGAGAGATGGTTGTTTGCAGCGTTTACTATAGCATCTGTATGCAGCAGAGTTATGTCTGATCTGACCACAGAGATGTTGTCCATTGGGATTCCTCCTTTTCGGAAAGCTATATGGACCTGAGCCGCTTTCGGTAGAGTAGCACGGTAGTATCATACGGTCAGGAGGTATTTTATGCTTTATGTTGAACGTATTTGTGCATATACATCAATTATACCATAAAAATCCCAGAAAATCAACAAGTTTATGCTCCGTAAAAAATAAAAGCCGACACTTATGTGTCGGCTTATTGTCATGATAATCTCAGGAAAATTCCTGCGATCCAGTTTATCATAGATAAACCAAGACCGATATAACCCATTATGCAGCCTGCCTTTGCTCTGCCTCCGTTGATAGAATCCTTGGACTTGTTTCCGAGAGTGATAGCCACGATAGAAAGGGCAAGACCTGCGATGGGGATACACCACAGTATAAGGCTGATGATACCGCATACCATTGAGCCTGTAGCCTTTCCGCTGTTGTCCTCGCCGAAGCCCTGATTTACATTGCTGTAGAAATCGGGAGCGCTGTTGTAGGGATTCTGACCATAGGGATCATTGTAGCCGTTCTGTCCGTACTGGTTATTCTGGGGAGCGCTGCCGTAGCCATTCTGCTGGGCATTGCTGTAGCCGCTGCTCTGACCGTAGGGATCATTCTGCTGAGCATTGCTGTAGCCGCTGCTCTGACCGTAGGGATCATTCTGCTGAGCGTTGCTGTAGCCGCTGTTCTGACCATACGGGTCATTATTCTGTCCGCCTAAGTTGTTGGGGTCATTGTTGTAGTTATTATCCATAACATTAAACTCCTTTATAAAACTTTATGATCGGTGATCATGCCGTACTCATCTCGCTCACGATCCTGACGACAAACAAGACGTTTATTACCAGGCTGACCGCTAAGGTTATTGACGAGAGGACGATACCTGCGATAGCCATTCCCTTGCTGGAGCCTTTACGCGACTGAAAACCGAGGATCAGACCGATGAGGCTGACACAGGAGCCCATAACAGGTATACACCATGTCAGAAAGCTGATTATTCCCATTACCAGTGAAGCTACAGCCTTTCCGCCGGTGCTATCCGGAGGGGGGCAGCATAGGGATCGTTCATCTGAGTCTAGAAATCAGGCGCAGGGTAGGGCTGTTCGTAGCCGTTCATGGGCTGACCGCCGTAGTTGAGACCGCTCTGCTGAGGATAGCCGTAGCTTGCGGGAGCACCGTAGGGCTGACTGCCGTAGTTGGGGCTGTTCTGCTGGGGATAGCCGCCGTTTGACGGAGCACTGCCGTAGTCGGGAGCACTCTGCTGAGGGTCGTAGGCGCCTGCCGACTGAGTGCCATACTGCTCTGCGGAAGAGCCTGTGAAGCTGTGCTGACTGCCGTACTGCGGCTCGGGAGCAGCGCCGCTGTTGGGCGCTCCCGAATAATTCTGATCGTTATTGTAATTGTTGTCCATTTTATATCTTACTTGATGTCAGCGTGATGAGCCTGGAGAGACTTTACGCCCAGGTGTGTGTTGTTCTTTATAGCCTTGATACCCTCTGCACTTGCCTTTGCAGCAGCCATAGTTGTCATGTAGGGAACTCTGTGCTTGATAGCAGCCTTTCTGATGTAGCTGTCATCGTGAGCGCTGGTCTTGCCTGCGGGGGTATTGATTATCATCTGGATCTCACCGTTAGCGATCTGGTCTGCGATATTGGGACGTCCCTCATAGATCTTGAAGATCTTTTCGCAGGGGATGCCTGCATCCTTGATCATCTCATAGCTCTTGCCTGTAGCGATGATCTTGAAACCAAGCTCGTTGAAGGACTTAGCGATGTCAACAAGCTCGGGCTTGTCTCTGTCGCATACGCTGAGGAGAACTGTTCCCTCCAGAGGGAGCTTGTTCTTTGTAGCCTCCTGAGCCTTGTAATAAGCCTCGCCGAAGGAAGGAGAAATACCGAGAACTTCGCCTGTTGAACGCATCTCGGGTCCGAGAAGGGGATCTACCTCCTGGAACATATTGAAGGGGAATACAGCTTCCTTTACGCCGTAGTGACCGATCTGCTTATCCTTGAGCTCGGGAACGGGTGAAGGTCTGCCTGTGAGCTTTGAAGTGATGATATCTGTTGCGATACGTACCATGTTGATGTCACATACCTTTGATACCAGCGGAACTGTTCTTGATGCACGGGGATTAGCCTCGAGAACGTAAACTGTATCGCCCTCGATAGCGTACTGCATATTCATGAGACCGCAAACGTTCATCTCAACAGCGATCTTCTTTGTGTATTCCTTGATAGTAGCTACCTGCTTCTCTGTCAGGTTCTTTGAAGGCAGGATACAAGCTGAGTCGCCCGAATGCACGCCTGCAAGCTCGATATGCTCCATAACACAGGGAACGAAGCAGTTTGTACCGTCTGAGATAGCGTCAGCCTCGCACTCTGTAGCGTGGTTGAGGAAGCGGTCGATGAGGATAGGTCTGTCGGGAGTTACGCCGACAGCAGCGTTCATGTAGACTTTCATCATCTCGTCATCGTGAACAATCTCCATTCCGCGTCCGCCGAGAACGTAGGAAGGACGAACCATTACAGGATAGCCGATCTTGTTTGCGATAGCGATAGCCTCGTCAGCGTTTACAGCCATACCTGCCTCAGGCATAGGAATGCCCAGCTTGTCCATCATAGCGCGGAAGTGGTCACGGTCCTCAGCAAGGTCGATGGTCTCGGGAGTTGTACCCAGGATATTTACGCCGTACTTCTTCAGGTCGTTTGCAAGGTTGAGAGGAGTCTGTCCGCCGAACTGAGCGATAACGCCGACGGGCTTTTCCTTCTCGTGGATAGCGAGAACGTCCTCAAGAGCAAGGGGCTCGAAATAGAGCTTATCAGATGTATCATAGTCAGTGGAAACTGTCTCGGGGTTGCAGTTTACGATGATGGACTCAAAGCCCAGCTTCTTGAGAGCAAGTGCAGCGTGAACGCAGCAGTAGTCGAATTCGATACCCTGACCTATTCTGTTGGGACCGCCGCCCAGGATCATGATCTTGGGCTTTTCTGTGCTTACGGGGCTCTTGTCCTCGTCAAGGTGATATGTTGAGTAGTAGTAAGCTGCATTCTCTGTACCGCTTACGTGAACGCCCTCCCAGGCCTCCTTAACGCCGATAGCCATGCGGGCATTTCTGATCTCCTCCTCGGTAACATCAAGGAGAGAGCTGAGGTAACGGTCTGAGAAGCCGTCTAGCTTAGCCTGCTTCAGTGCGTCGGCAGCGGGAACGGAGCCCTTGTTAGCAAGGAGAGCCTCCTCCTCGTCAACAAGCTCCTTCATTTGCTCGATGAAGTACTTCTTTATCTTAGTGAGCTCGTGGAGCTCGTCAACTGTTGCGCCCTTGCGGAGAGCCTCGTACATAACGAACTGTCTCTCGCTGGTGGGGAAGCGGAGCTCTGAAATGAGCTCTTCCTTGGTCATATTATTGAAGTTCTTTGCAAAGCCGAGGCCGTATCTGCCTGTCTCCAGTGAGCGGATAGCCTTCTGGAACGCCTCCTTGTAGGTCTTGCCGATGCTCATTACCTCGCCGACAGCTCTCATCTGAGTGCCAAGCTTGTCCTCAGCGCCCTTGAACTTCTCGAAAGCCCAGCGAGCAAACTTGATAACTATATAATCTCCGTCGGGAACGTACTTGTCAAGAGAGCCGTACTTGCCGCAGGGGATATCCTTCAGTGTGAGACCGCAGGCAAGCATAGCTGAAACGAGAGCGATGGGGAAGCCTGTTGCCTTGGAAGCAAGTGCGGAAGAACGTGAAGTTCTGGGGTTGATCTCGATAACGACGATGCGTCCTGTCTCGGGGTCTCTTGCGAACTGGCAGTTACAGCCGCCGATAACCTCGATAGACTCGATGATCCTGTATGACATCTCCTGGAGTTCCTTCTGAACGTCCTCGGGCGTTGTGAGCATAGGTGCAGAGCAGAAGGAATCGCCTGTGTGAACGCCGATAGGATCGATGTTCTCGATGAAGCAGACTGTGATCTTGTTGTTTTCAGCGTCACGCACTACCTCAAGCTCAAGCTCCTCCCAGCCGAAGATACATTCCTCAACGAGAACCTGTCCTACCAGTGAAGCCTGAAGGCCTCTTGCACATACGACCTTGAGCTCATCTACATTGTATACCATTCCGCCGCCTGCGCCGCCCATGGTGTAGGCAGGACGGAGAACTACAGGATATTTCAGCTTTTCAGCTATCTTTACAGCCTCGTCAACGGAGTAAGCTACCTCGCTCTTGGGCATACCGATGCCGAGAGCGCTCATAGCGTTCTTGAACTCGATACGGTCCTCACCGCGCTCGATAGCGTCAACCTGAACGCCTATTACCTGGACATTGTACTTCTTGAGCACGCCTTCCTTGTCCAGCTCGGAGCAGAGGTTAAGACCCGACTGACCGCCCAGGTTGGGGAGGAGAGCATCGGGGCGCTCTTTCTCAATGATCTGGGTAAGTCTTTCCAGATTAAGGGGTTCGATGTAGGTGATATCCGCAACATCAGGGTCTGTCATTATAGTAGCGGGGTTAGAGTTTACGAGAACTATCTCATAGCCCAGCTTTCGCAGAGCCTTACAGGCCTGAGTACCCGAATAGTCGAACTCACAAGCCTGTCCTATTATGATAGGACCCGAGCCGATAATCATGATCTTGTTGATATCCTGTCTTTTTGGCATATTATTCTCCTGACCCGTACACGGAAAAATGTACGTTGATAAATTTGCCATGAAACGTCATGGCGCAACTTCTTACCTTATATAATAACATAAATCGCAACAAATTGCAATATAAAAATTCGCTTTTACGATCAGTACAATTTTGGAGAAATTGTAAAAATCAGGCTGTTGAAGTTTGTTTCCTCTTATAAAAGGGCATAAAGAAGGCGGATATTATCCGCCGCTGACAAGCAGTGAGTTTTTTCGGAAATTTTATAGCCTCTGCACAATTTCCACTCTTTCATGTGTGTTAGATATGTAAGGCAAACATAACACTGACATCTCGAAAAGCACGATATATTCATAATATCTAACTATTTACGCAAAAGCACTTGACAAACAAGAAGATACAATGTATAATATATTTACTTGCTACTGCTTGTTTATTGTTAGCGACAATAAACAATTAGTATAAATCAAATCTATTTAAAAGGAGAATTATTATGAAAAAAGCAAAGATCCTCGGATTACTCATGGCACTCACCCTCACAGCTGTTCCCGCAACAGGCATTGCAGGCAGCACATTATCTTTCAGCAATAACGCTATCGTAGCTGATGCAGCATATGACTATGGTTTTTCTCTTATAATGGTTGACAGCGGCAATTATAAGAGACCAGAACTGTATAGTTTTGATCTGAACCCCAGAGCAAAAACTGTTATCATGCAGAATGGCGATTATTCTCTTATTGCTGAGCCTTCAGGAAAACTCTATATCTATAACAATAAGACAAAAAAGATCAAAAAGACTCTGAATAATACTGCATACTTAGGTAAGAAATATCCCGGCACAAATAAAATTATCAGCAAGCTTAAGATAGCTTTTCAGACAGACGGAAATATCGTTGTTTATGCAGTATTCAGCAAAGATGATATACGTCCTTTATATCACAGCTATACATACAGCAGCACGCTGACAGTAGAAAAAGGCAACTGTAATTATTATTATTTCTTTGAGAAGGACGGAACACTGAGAATTGTACGTATTTACAAGGGCGGCAGTTCTGATGAAATATTTAATTCCAATAGAAATAATTTCTTCAGATTAGTCTGATAATTCCCAAAAAACGAATATAATAAAAGGGACTGCAACAAGCAGTCCCTTTTTATTATCCGCTGCATCTTGCAAGCATTGCAAGGGTCAGGGAAATATTCTCGTTATGTACCGCAACGCCCTTGGGAGCGTTGAGGTGTACTGCGGCGAAGTTGAGGATAAAGCGTATCCCAGCCTCAGCCATGCGGTCACAGACCTCCTGTGCCGCGGTCTCGGGCACGGTGATTATGCCGATAGTGATATTATTTTCCCTGCAAAAGCTTTCCAGCTCTTCGATATGGCGGACGGGCTTGCCATTTATGGAGCTTCCCACCCGTTTTTCGTTGCAGTCAAAGCCGCAGACTATATCAAATCCGTAAGCCTCAAAGCCGTTGTACTCCAGCATAGCCCTGCCGAAGTTGCCCATGCCTGCCACCACGACCCTGTCATGGTTGGCAAAGCCGAGAAACTTTCCGATATCGCCGATGAGCTCGGCTGTGGAATATCCCACCTTGGGTCTGCCGCCGCTGCTGACGGAAGCAAGGTCCTTTCTGACCTGCACATCATTGAGCCCCAGAGCTTCGGCGATGGCGGTAGCGGAGATATTGCCCTTCTTGCGCTCATCGGGGAGCGAATCCAGGTAGTTGAAGTACATAGGGAGACGCGAAAGGGTCTGTGAGGTAATATTCTTAGTCATATCATACCTCCGTGGAGAAGGCTCACTTGTTCTGCATATACTGGTCCATAGCTGCGGCAGCCTTCTTGCCGGCTCCCATAGCGAGGATAACTGTAGCAGCGCCTGTTACGGCGTCACCGCCTGCGTAAACGCCCTCCTTGGAGGTAAGGCCGTCCTCGTCAGCGATGATACCGCCCCACTTCTGGGTATCGAGTCCCTCTGTGGTGGACTTGATAAGGGGATTTGGCGAGGTACCGATAGACATGATAACGCAGTCAGCGTCGACGTCGATGAAGGCGCCCTCTATCGGAACGGGCTTAGCTCTGCCTGAAGCATCGGGCTCTGAGAGCTCCATCTGCTGACAGTGAACGCTCTTTACCCAGCCGTCCTCTGTAGCCTCTATCTCAACGGGATTGGTGAGGAACTTGAAGATGATGCCCTCTTCCTTGGCGTGCTCTACTTCCTCAGCTCTTGCGGGGAGCTCAGCCTCGGTACGTCTGTATACTATATAGACCTCAGCGCCCAGTCTCTTAGCACAGCGAGCTGCGTCCATGGCAACGTTTCCGCCGCCTACGATAACAGCCTTTGTGCCTGCCTTGATGGGAGTAGCGCTGCCTTCCTTATAAGCCTTCATAAGGTTGATACGGGTGAGGAACTCGTTAGCGGAGTAAACGCCGTTGAGGTTCTCGCCGGGGATATTCATAAATCTGGGGAGACCTGCGCCTGAGCCGATAAAAATGCTCTCGAAGCCCTCCTCCTTCATAAGCTCGTCAACTGAGATGGTCTTGCCGACAACTGTATTTGTCTCTACCTTTACACCCAGAGCCTTGAGGCCTCCTATTTCCTTCTGAACGATGGACTTGGGAAGTCTGAACTCGGGGATACCGTAGGAGAGAACTCCTCCGGCAACGTGGAGAGCCTCGAATATAGTAACGTCATAGCCCTTCTTTGCAAGGTCGCCTGCGCAGGCAAGACCCGAAGGACCTGAGCCGATAACAGCAGCCTTGTGACCGTTGGGAGCGGGCTTTTCAACGGGAGCCTCGGGCTGTGCATTGTGCCAGTCAGCCACGAAGCGCTCCAGTCTGCCGATAGCAACGGGCTCACCCTTTATGCCTCTTACGCACTTGCTCTCGCACTGTGTCTCCTGAGGACATACTCTTCCGCAGACAGCGGGAAGTGAGCTTGACTTTGTGATTATCTTGTAAGCCTCTGCGAAATTGCCCTCAGCCACCTGGGCGATGAAGGCGGGGATATCTATCTGTACGGGGCAGCCTGTTGAGCAGGGCTTGTTCTTGCAGTTAAGGCATCTCTTAGCCTCGTCGATAGCCTGCTCTTCGGTATATCCGAGAGCTACCTCGCTGAAGTTCTTGTTTCTCACATCGGGAGCCTGTACAGGCATCTCGTTTCTTGTAGGCGACATATTAGGCATATCACTTTACCTCCTTGAACAGATTGCAGGCTTCCTCATAAGCGTGGCGCTCGAAGGGCTTATACATAGCACCTCTTGCCATAGCCTCGTCGAAGTCTATGAGATGACCGTCAAATTCGGGACCGTCAACGCAGGCGAACTTTGTCTGACCGCCCACAGTAAGGCGGCAGCCGCCGCACATTCCCGTACCGTCTATCATAATGGGGTTCATGGAAGCAACAGTGGGTATCTCGTACTCCTTGGTGAGACGACAGACGAACTTCATCATGATAAGGGGACCGATAGTTATGACTCTGTCATACTTCTCGCCGCTTTCGATGAGCTTCTTGAGGGCGTCTGTGACCAGACCCTTCTCACCTGCTGTACCGTCGTCGCTCATGAGCACGAACTTAGAGCTTGAAGCTCTGAACTCGTCCTCGAGGATAACGAGGTCCTTGTTTCTGAAACCAACTATTGAATGCACCTCAACGCCCAGCTCGTGGAGCTTCTTGGCTACGGGGTAAGCGATAGCGCAGCCTACGCCGCCGCCGACAACAGCGACCTTCTTGAGGCCCTCTGTCTCTGTAGCTCTGCCGAGGGGGCCAACGAAGTCCTGAAGGCAGTCGCCCTCATTGAGGTGATTGAGCTTTTCTGTTGTAGCGCCAACTATCTGGAAAATGATAGTAACGGAGCCCTTCTCACGGTCAAAATCAGCGATAGTGAGAGGAATACGCTCTCCGTCGGCGTCTGTCCTTAAAATTATGAACTGTCCGGGTTCAGCCTTCCTTGCTACCTTGGGAGCGTTTATGCGCATGAGGGTAACAGTGGGGTTGAGGCTTCTTTTTTCAAGAATTTCAAACATAGTCCATACCTTCCTTACAATAGATTTGCTGTGCGGGTCACTTCCGCAGCCGTCCCCATTGACTGCCGCAGATACAGGCTCAGCATTGATATATTCAATATTATATCACACAAAACCCTGTTGCACAAATATAACAGCGGAATATCGATATTCCGATATCGATATTTTTGTGATGATTGAGTTGCTGACGATTGTCAGGGAAAGCCCTGCCAAAGGCGGAAATGTGTGGAAAAAATGAAAAGAGGCGGCATAATGCCGTGATATAATCCCCTTAGAGTAGACACATGAAATAATAAAATGGTGTAACTCTAAAGGGGGTTATTTTATGTCAAAGAAGAAATCACTTACAAGTGAAGAACGTGTTGCAGCAGTACAGGAAT
>Ga0116174_10000716_pt1 | contig 32506 bp, 37 predicted proteins | sample AD_UKC087_MetaG_FD_89801 | JGI IMG/M metagenome (GOLD analysis project Ga0116174, IMG submission 89801) | Active sludge microbial communities of municipal wastewater-treating anaerobic digesters from USA - AD_UKC087_MetaG | ecosystem: Engineered > Bioreactor > Anaerobic > Digestate | place: USA...
AATAAGAACCGGTATTATCATGGAAATTCTATGATTTTCTATATCTTCAACTCCTAGGCCACTTTCTGTAACTAGGTAATTTATTAAAAAGTCGGGAGCAGCTATTAAAAACATTGCTGGGTTAGCAAAGGGCATGTAAGCAACAGGTCTTAAGGTTCTATCTAAACTATCAAGTCTATCTCCACTAAAAAATACTCTAATTATCTCCTTATTATTTATAATCATATTTTTTATGACTTCTGAATAAGATTCACCAAAATCGCTATATCTACTTAGAAAGTAGTTTTCCATGGTCACGTCACTTGAAGCATCTATGCTAACTCCAATTGAATCTAAAAATCTGTTGTAACTATCAACTCTATAATGAGAATTTTTTGGAATTATTACAAAAAAAGCCGTTATAAACCACAATAATCCTATAACAACCATACTCGCACCTATTCTTGCAGTCTTAATTCTAAAGAAGTTCTTAAACCAATCTAAATTTAATTTAAAACTCCCTGCTCCAGGTGTTCTAAAGAACAGAATAAAAATCCCCCACATAAAAATATATAACGGAAGTTGTTCTTTTCCAGCCATTGTTAAAACTACAAGCACCCAAAATATAACCAACCCTTTTGTGGTGAAATTATTTTCCTTGTACATCTTTTCAAATAGATAAAAAGCTCCAAGGAAAAATGGCACAGCAGCGGTAACGGCGTGGAACCCCATTGTACCGTTTATAAATCCCATAGATGGGTAAAGAAGATAAGCACAGCCAAGTAAACAGGCAGCTAAATCTGACTTCAGTTCCATTTGGGCAATTTTGTAAACAATAATGGAAGAAAAAATAACGAGGAAAACTTCTACCATAACTATTGTTAAAGGGTGAGAATATATTGCAAAAGCTGGGGCAAACAGCACAAGCAAGGGATCCACATGACTCATAGACCACCTTGGAACATTCGAACCAAAATAATCAGTTAGGTACATAAACTTACCATTTAGGGTATACCAGATCATCTGAACCATGTTCCCAAGGTCAAATTTTCCAAAATCAAAATTGTTATACCTGAAAATATTAAGCTTATAAGCTACAAAAAAATTAATAGCTGAAAAAGCTATTAAAATCACCAAAAATATATGCTTTTTTATTAAATTAAAAAGTTTAGATAACATCGTAATAGCCAAATAAGCCCTAAGCACCACGTATTATACCTAATTATTCTAAAAGGTAGTTAGTTTTGGCAAATTCGTAAACTCTGTCTATTTCTCGGGCTCTAGCGGTCCAAGAATATATTAAAGCTACTTTATTAAAATCCACAGTGCTTAAACCACCGTCAACAATTTTAGAAATATAGTTGGCAATATATTCAGCGTCTAAATTCTCTAGATAATATAAACCCTCTATATCTTCTGATAATTTAAAGCCAGAGACCAGACACGGCACACCACAGGAAAGACCTTGTGTAACAACTTTGGGCAATCCCTCCCAAACTGATGGGAGCACAAAAATATCAGATACTTGGTAAGCAATAGGAACTTGAACATAAGGTGTGTAACCTACTTTTACAACCCTACCCTCTAAACCATTTATCTTGATGGTTTCGTTTATTTTTCCTATGTAACCAGAGTCTCCTGATCCAACAAGTAAAAGTTTGTATTCTTTTGGAAGATATCTTAATGCTTCAACCAATAAATGAACGTTTTTTCTTTCTGACATAACTCCGTGATTAAGTATCACCTTATCATCAAGATCAAGACCTAGATCACGCCTGGATTTCTCCATTTCCTCAACACTCACAGGCCTAAAAAGCTCGGGGTTAACACCAGACTCAACAAAAAAACATCTCTTTGGGTCTGCTCCATAGTATTCAACAGCTTTCTCTAAATTAGACTTACTTACAAATATACAAGCCGCTGCAGACCTCACGGCATATTTATCAGAAAAAACAGACAGAGGCCAAACCAGATATCTAGCTAATGGGGTAATAGGTTTATTCTGCTCCTCCATTTTGGCCCACCTATCTTTGGCAACATTGTGAAAATGAACAACTAATGGAATGTTAAGTTCCTTAGACCATGGAAAAAATCTTTGCAAAAACCACCTGTACCAATATATCCAAACTGCGAAATGTCCATGAGAATGAATTATATCTGGGGTATTTTTTCTTCTCCACACGAGATACCTAAAAAACAAAATCACTGAACTTGTAAAAAATATAGTTCCTGGAAGGGGCTCTCTTATAATAGGATTTATTTTTGCCCCACCTGGATTTTCAATAGCCCCAGCATTTGGCCACCTCCCGCAAAAAATCTCTACCTCATGTCCCTCTTTTAACTGGCTAGCAGTTAACTCGTATGGATGGGCCGCCAAACCCTGCCAGGGAGGTGGCCAATCATATATAATTCTTAATATTTTCATTTTAATATATCCAAAAAAACTTTTTCGTAAGCATCTATCATTTTACCAATTGTAAATTCTTTTTCAGCTTTTTCTTTCGCATAATTTCCCATATCACTTCTTAAAGTTTTGTCATCTATTAATTCTACAAGTTTTTCTTTAAATAATGATACATTCCCACTCTCTATTAAAAATCCGTTTTTACCATTCTCCACAGCATCGGAAACACCACCCATATCAAAAGCTACAACGGGTATACCAAAAAACATAGATTCAACTAAAACCATCGGGAATCCTTCTATCCTCTTAGTTGGGAAAACAAAAATATCAGGTGATATCTTTTTTATAAATTCATAATGAGGCATCTTTCCATAAAATATAATTCTATCTTTGATATTTAAATCCTCTGCTTTCTTTTTTGCTTCTTCTAAACACGGGCCATCACCAACAACGTGAAGTTTTACATCCCTATTAATATCTTTCATCATTTTTATGATGGTTATAATTCCTTTTGATTTTTCTACCCTACCTATAAAGTAAATATCAGTGTGTTTTCTATCTTTTTCTGTTTTTTCATTTTTAAATAACGACCCATCAACACCGTTATGTATAACCTTAACTTTTTTATCATCAACAAAAGTTTCGGACATTAAGGATTTTTTGACATAATTTGATACTGCAATCACAACGTCAGAATGTAAAACAAATCTTCTTTGTCTGCCAAAGTATTGTCTTAAGAAGTATTGGGTATTCCTTAATAGCCAGTAAATATCCTTGATTCCTGAAATATTTTTAAAAAAGGTAATAAGTTCTGACAGGGCAGTCCCGTGTGATATTGAAGCAGTTTTAATATCAAGATTTCTTTTATTCTCAATAATACTTTCCGCAGCCGAGCTTTGACCTAAAACCAAATCAAATTTTTCATTCCTATGAAATTCCTCAAAAACTTCCAAAGATTTTTTTATCCAACTATTCTTTTTTAAACTTGAGAGTAAATAGTTTCCATACTCAGCATCAATAAACACATATTTCACACCATTAACAAAAGCGTCATTTCCCTCAAAATCCCTTTTTGGTGAAAAAATTGTTATCTCATGCCCTCTTTTTGTAAGCTCCTCACATAGAGCCCTATTTTGGGTCTCTAAACCTCCGTAATTTTTATGGAGTGTTGTAGATTTTGCAAAAACGGCTATTTTCATTTTTATAAAAGCATTTGTTCCAGTTTTTCTATATTTTTATCTAAACTGAAATCTTCCTTAACTTTATTATAAAGGTTTTCTCCTAATATTTTTGCCTTTTCCTTGTTACCTAAAAGTTCTTCGATTTTATTGGCAAGACACGCAGAATCTCTTTGTGAGCACACTAAACCAGTCACATTATCTATTATTAGTTCATTTGTACTCCCAGCGTCAGTAGCTATTACGGGCAATTTAAAAGCGCCTGCTTCAAATAAAACATTAGCTATTCCGTCAACATCTCCTTCTTCAGTTTGTATACTTGGAAAAACTAGGAAATCAGCTGATTTATAATAAGATAACGTTTCTTCATTAGACAGTCCTTTGTTCCCACCAATTATTTTCACTGTTTCACTTAAATCTAATTCTTTTATTTTCTCTACCAAAACCTCATATAAAGGTCCAAAACCTATAATGGCACAATTAATTAAAATGCCCTTATCCTGTAAAATTTTGATGGCCTCAAGCAGGTAAATTAAACCCTTTTTCTCAACCAATCTACCAACAGACAATATATAAGGTTGTTTTACATCTAAATCTGTACTTTCTGGCACCTGTGAAATTTTGTAGATATCAATACCATGATAAGCCAAAACTACATTGCTTTTTCCTAATTTATTGGCCCAAGACAAAACACTTTGATAGGCATTCTTGTTACATATTGTTATGTACCTTGCAGTTTTAACCTTTTCCTCAACATATTCAGAACTCACTGTTATATCTTTTGCATGTGCTGAGATAATGTAAGGAACTTCTAATATATTTGCAATAATCATAGCTATTGTGGACGGTTCTGATAAAAAATGGGCCAAAATAATGTCTGGGTTTAATTTAGAAAATTTGTGAGCGTACAAAACAGATTTGAAAAAAACGTATAATTTCTTTCCAAAACCTATTTGGGCTATTTCTACATCTGGAGAAGCACCTGTGTTCTCAATACTAATAAAATTGCTAAAAGCATCTTTTATTTTTCTAAACTTGGAAATCACAAAAAAAGTAGATCTCAAGATATCAACAACATTGGGCCTACTATAAATAACCTTATCTTTTAATTCAGGTGAAATGCTCCCTTTTCCTCTTAAGATAGAGAACACAACAACATCCATATTACCCCGCTCCGAAATCTTAGAAACTTCCCGCTCTATAAATGTCTCTGTAAGTACCGGAAACTCCGGTATAAAGATAAGGGTCTTTTTATTTCCCATCTCTTAATATTACACCAGAACTGTTATGAGATTTTTTATCTAGCAACTCGGTTCCGTTGGTCCTCTTACCTACAGCAAAATACACAAACCCAGCTGACTCTACTTTTTCCTTATCGAGCATGTTTCTACAATCAAATATCACTGGGTCTTTTAATAAAGTTTTAACTCTCCCAAGATCTAAGTTGGAGAAATCTTTCCACTCAGTTAGTATGGCAAGAGCGTCTGAATCTTGCATTACCTCGTATTTATCTAAACAATAATCAACACTCACATCTCCTAAAACTTTCTTGGCGTTGTACATTGCTTCAGGATCAAAAGCTTTTATTTTTGCCCCAAGTCCACGTAAGTGTTTAACAACCTCCATAGCTACAGATTCTCGGACATCGTCAGTATTTTCCTTAAAAGACAATCCCAAAACCCCAACTGTCTTTCCAGACAAAGTACCATCAAAATATCTTGAAATTTTGTTAACAAAGTATTCCCTTTGTAATTTGTTAACTTCTATAACACCTCTTAAAAGTCTAAAATCATAGTCTTGGCTGGTTGATGTTTTATAAAGAGCTGATACATCTTTAGGAAAGCAACTACCACCGTACCCTATACCAGCATTCAAAAACTTTGGACCTATTCTTGAATCCAAACCCATTCCCTTTGCTACTGTTGACACATCAGCGCCCGATCTCTCACAAAGCTGAGCCATTTCATTTATAAAAGATATTTTTGATGCTAAAAACGCATTAGAGGCGTACTTAATCATTTCAGCTGACCTCAAATCACATTCAACAATAGGTCTTCCTAAATGAGCGTACAGTTCCTTCATGATAGATAAGGCCTTTTCTGAATCGGATCCTATAACTGTTCTCTCGGGATTTTTCATGTCCTCTACAGAATGGCCTTCTCTCAAAAATTCAGGATTAGAAACAACATCAAAATCTACATTGTAGGTAAGGTTTTCCTTTATTTTTTTCCTCACCATCTCGTTTGTTCCCACAGGCACCGTGCTTTTTACAACAATTACTTTATATCCATCTAAATGTTTTCCTATATCCTCAGCTACTTTCCGAACAAACGACAAATCAGCATCGCCTGTTTCACTTTGAGGGGTCCCAACACAAATAAAAATGACGTCAGATTTTTTTACACCCTCTGAAAGAGATGTCGTAAAAGACAATCTACCCTCACTTATATTCCTTGAAACTATTTCTGAGAGTCCTGACTCAAATATAGGCATGTCGCCTTTTTTAATTCTCTCTATTTTTTCAACATTTATATCAACACCTATTACATCATTTCCCCAATCTGCAAAAATAGCCGCACCAACTAAGCCAACATAACCTGTACCTACGACGCATATTTTCATATTAATTTAAAGGCACCTCTTAAATAAATATCTATTCTTGTGGGAAAATTGAGGTGAGTTGAGCAGATTTATATTTTCCCCTAACAAAACGCCATTTTATCTGTAGTATTTCAATGGCCATCTTAATTGAATCCTTTATAGGGCTTACCCCTTTAGTTTTTACATGCACCCAAGTAACGGGAACGGACTTTATTTTATAACCTAATTGCTTAGATATCAATAAAACTTCCACATCCCAAGCCCCAGTATATGCTGATTTTAGCTCTCTTGCATTTTTAAGTGATTCTATTCTTGGAAAAACGTCTCTAACACATTTTTTGGTAAAAAGTTTAAAACCACACTGTGTGTCTTGTATACCTGGCAGAGCTATTATTCTCACAAAGAGATTAAAAACCCTACCCATTAGATGTCTGTGAAAAGGCTCGTTTATTCTCTCAGCACCTGTACCTTCTCTAGAAGCTATAACGACATCATAACCTTGTTCCTCTATCCAAACGGAGAGCTTTTTCAACTCAGATATAGGAGCCGATAAATCAGCGTCTGCCATGTAAATAAGGTCTCCCCTGGCCTTCATAAAACCAGACCAAACTGTTGGCCCTTTACCTCTATGAGGATTTTCTAAAACTACTATCTCAGGGTTTTCACTTGCAAGATTATTAACTATTTCCAAAGTATTATCTAGACTACCATCGTCAGATACTATAATTTCAAAAGAATCGGTATATCCTTTCATAAAACCAAGCACTTGAACAATAGCCGATGATATTCTTCCTGATTCATTATAGGTGGGTATAACTACTGAATACTTCATAAACTTTTTTCCTTCCATATTATTCTATTATAGACGGTGTAATTCCATATTAACCCAATTATTATCCCTATAAAAAATGTAATATTGGAAACTAAAAATGTATCTCCAAATTTTGATACCGAAAACTTTATCATTTGAGAACGCAGGAATATTGGAACATAAGAAGAAAGTATATAAATAATAAATCCTTTTAACTTCCCAGCTATTCCAGATATTTTATTTTCTTTAAAAGACCAAAAGTTATTAAGAGTAAAAGTCACGAGCATGGCAATTAAACCTGATAATAGAGATGCTGTCTTTGAGTTTTCAAGAGAGATTCTTAAAATGTTAAAAAGCCCGGAATCGGCAATAAGGCCTGTAACACCAACAACACAAAACTTAAGAAACTTCTGGGTTTGAGGATCTCTTAAACGGAGACTTATAACCACCCTTAGAGAATCCATCATGTTATTTCTTTCCATCTTTGATATACCTTCTTCTCTTAAACCGAACTGTATGGGAACTTCCTTTATTTTTGCGCCTGCTTTGTGCATTTTATACAAAAGATCCATCTTATAGGCAAAACCTTTAGATAAGATATTGTCTAGATCAATAGAATCCACAAACCCTTTAACTCTTGAAGCCTTATATCCCGTTGTAAAGTCATTAACCCCCTTAACACCAAGAACAACCTTAGAAAAAATATTACCTAGTATACTAGGCAACTGTCTCTTAAACCCCCATTCTTTGGGAATACTACCTCCTTTTACAAATCTAGAACCTATAACATAGTCATAACCGTCATCAATTTGCTTTATAAAGTTTTTTATTTCTTTTGGATCGTGCTGAAGATCTGCATCCATTTCTATTAAAACATCTGCTCCCATCTCTTTCATAGCATATTTAAAACCATAAACATATGCTGCCCCTAACCCAGCTTTTTTCTCCTCCATTAACAAATGAACAAATTTATATTTTTTCATTTTTTCCCTTACTACGTCGGCAGTACCATCGGGGGAGTTACCTTCAACTACTAAAAGATTTAGCTCGTGGGAGGGAATATTTCCAAATTCTTCATCTAATGCCTCTATTAATCTACCTATGTTTTTAGCTTCGTTGTAAGTAGGGACTACAATAACTATTTTCATAACTTTAAAAACTTAGAACGACAAAGAATAAAAGGAATGATAATAGACCAAACAAAGAATACTCATAAACTATATTCTTTGTTAATTTTCCTCTTATATAATGGTGAATTATACCCCAAAAAATGTATAAAACAGCCCCTAATCCACTAAGCAGTATTAAAACCCCTTTATTAAATCTAAAAGTATAAACAAGGATGATAAAGGTTATTACCGCCACTATTAAGATAAAGTATTCTATTCTATTTTCTTTTATATTCTCTAGCATGTAAAAGTTTCTCCCCTAAATTACTAATCCTGGCTTTAATATAAACCAAATACTGGCTATAACCATACCTATAATAGTAATGTGGGCTAAAGTTAAGCCCGTAAATTTTCTAAGTCCTTTTTTTCTTGAGTATAAAACATCAACTGCAAGAAGCGACCCGACAAATCCCCCAAAAGCAATGCTAACCGTTTTTGTAGCTTTTGTTACATCTATCACAGCTTTTGTTTCTTGCGGGTTTGTAGCTATCACAACAGTGGTGGTATCCTCGGGCTTGCTTTGTTCTTCCCTTGGAATATTAGCGGGAACTTCCGTCCTTTCCGTGACTCCCGCAACAGAAGTAATTTCCTTGGTTTGGCTCTTTTCCAAAACCACCTGCTCTTCTTTGGCATCTGCCAACATAGATGGCTGTCGTGGCCTACCAAACATTTGTACTACTAAAGTTGTCTCATACCCATCCATAACACCATTAACAACTGCAAAACCAACCTCATCATAATTTTTGCCTATAAGGTTGCTCTTATGAGATGGGGAGTTAAACCAGGCCTCCACAACTTCTTTTGAAGTAGAGAAGTTTTTTGCGAGGTTTTCGCCAGCATATATGTAATCATAACCCTCGGAAATAATGAAATCCCAAGGTTCTTTTCCATCCGGAGCTACATGAGCCCAATAACCATCTGCGAACATATCTTGAGCTTTCTTTTCTGCAGCCGAGGACAGTTTTGCGTTTAATCTTAAATTTGAAGCACCGTTTTCTTCCCTTTTCTTATTAGTGTATTTCAAAAGATCGGACACATTTATGTTAGAAGCGTACCCTAGAACTCCAGGTGCGAATTTTGGAATAAATCTAAAAACCAGTGTTACAAAAAGAATTATAGCGCAGTAAATTAATATGGCTTTATTATCAAGGAAATCTGCCCTTTTTTTCTTGTCATCTTTGGGCAAGAAACGATAAACAAATTGGTATTTTTCTATAGATTTAGGGTGTTTTCTCCAATACTTTACTACACCAGGTTCTTCTTTTTCTTGTTTTGGTTGCAGGTAATTTTTCATCAAGATAATTATAACACTAATTAGGACTTTAGGGCTTCTACAGACAGTTTAAAGACTTCTTCAGGAGAACCCTCACCGTCTATTTCCAAAACCTTACCTTCATTCCTAAATACATCAAGTGTTCTTATAGTTTCGGTATTGAATATCTCAAGTCTCCTTCTCACGGCATCTTCCACATCATCTTCTCTTTGAACCAACTTCCCCCCACAGTAATCACAAATACCATCTACTTTTGGAGGAACAGATATAGTGTTAAAAATAGACCCACATTCAGAGCATGTTCTCCTTGATGAAAGTCTTTTAACAGAAGTCTCTGGAGATATATTTATAAACAAAACCCGATCAAAACCTGGGTTAAAATAATCCAAATCCACTAAAGCTCTTCCCCAACCATCTAATATATAACCTTCTTTGTAAATATCCTTTTGAACCTCTTCTTCCAATATACTTGCAACTAAATCCTGAGGTACAAGTTCCCCCTTTTCCATAACCTCATCTACCTCTTTCTTTTTAGGATGGTTTTCTGGAAGATCTCTAAGAAGATGTCCTGATGAGATTAAAGGGATATGAAAATACTCTCCTAACATCTTTCCAATTGTGCCTTTACCGCTACCTTGGGGTCCAATTAAGAGCAGCTTCATATTTCTAAAGGTCGGGAAGACCAAAATCCTTTAACTGACCTCTCATTTGTTTTTCCACTTTTTTATCAACATCTCCAAAAGTATCGTTTATTAAATCTTTTAGATCCTTTTGATCATCTCCATCTATTTCTAATCTTTGTATTTTCTTATCACCTCTAACAACAACTTTGATACCATCTTTCTCTCTGGTTGCAGATATCTCCTCCATTTGCTTTTTTATTTTACTTTGAGCTTGTTTAAGTCTATTTAATTCTTTTATTTTATCGAACATAGGAATATTGTATCAGATTAAGATTAGCCTAAGAATTTCTCATAACTCCTGGTGACGGTGACGGATTCTACCTGCCTCACAGTCTCAAGAACTACAGAAACCACTATAAGCAAGCTTGTCCCACCTATATCTATAGCTTGTGAACCAAATATGAAATGCATAAAATAAGGCAATATGGCAACCAACCCTAAAAACAAAGACCCTGCTAAGGTAATCCTAGACACAATTCTTTTCAAATACTGAGATGTAGACGTCCCTGGCCTAACTCCAGGTATAAACCCCCCTCTTTTCTTAATATCATCTGCTATCTTGTCAGGATTGAATTGTATAAAAGTATAAACAAATGTAAAACCTACAACTAAAAGGAAGTAGATAAGATTGTAGGTTAAAGATGTACTTTCAAAAGTATTAATCAAAAAGTTTCCCAAACCAACCAGAGATTCTTTACCAGATGCTACCAAAGGACCTCCTATCATTCTGGGTATCGAAACTAAAGAAACGGCAAATATTATAGGAATTACACCAGCTTGATTTATTTTTATTGGTAAGTAATTAGTTACTTTTTGCGACCTCTCTCCCCTTCTCCCATACTCTATAAGTACATTTCTTGTTCCCTCGTTTACAAGAACCACAGCAACTATAATGAGCAACATTAGAACCAACATAATAAGCATGTTTAAGTAACTTGAAGATGATATTCCCGCTAAAACATTTAATATACCTGAAGGTAATCTGCTTATTATTGATACAAATATAAGCATAGATATCCCGTTTCCTATACCATGCTCAGTTAATAAATCTCCTAACCAAACAAGAAGCATTGTTCCTGCGGTAAAGGTTAGTATTAGTATTATGAGATCAAAAGAATGAAGGGTATTTATTATTGTCTGCCTACTCAACAAAAAATAAATACCATAGGATTGAACAAAAGCCATTGGAACAGACAAAAGTTTTGTGTACATATTTATTTTTTCTTGACCATATTCTCCTTCCTTAGCCATTTCCTCCAATGAAGGGATAAGCATTGTTAAAAGCTGGATTATAATTGAAGCATTAATATAAGGTCCTAAACCAAGTGTAACAATTGAAAAGTTTTGGAAACCACCTCCACTAAATAAGTCAAAAAATCCAAAGAACACACTTTGCTCCAGATACGATTTGATAGAGGAGGAGTCTACACCTGGAACTGGGACGTGGGCCAACAACCTAAAAAGGGCAATAATAAATAATGTAAAAAGTATTTTCTTCCTTAATTCAGGAAGTTTAAGTATTTTAAGCATTTATAGTAGCACCGAAACTTTCGATCTTTTCTTTAGCTTTTTGCGAATATGTAAGACCTTTTATAATTACCTTCTTTTTTATATCCCCAGTTGATAGCACTTTTACACCGCCTACTGGAACTGATTTTATCACTTTCTTCTCCATTAATTTTTCCGCTGTCACTTCTTCACCATCCTTAAACTTATTTAAAGCGTCAAGATTAATTGTGACATACTTCTTAGAGGATGGGTTCCTAAAACCACCCAACTTGGGCAATCTTTTATATAAGGGGGATTGGCCTCCCTCAAACCCTAATCTTGGTCTAATTCCCTGCCTAGATTTTTGGCCTTTTTGGCCTTTCCCTACAGTATGACCTCCCTTGCCACTACCTATACCTCTACCAACTCTTTTGCTCTTTTTACGATCATTAAGTTTATTAAGATTACTCAAAACCATATTATTTCTTTAATTTTTCTAAAGCTTTTAGAGTACATCTAACATTTAAAAGCTTATTATTTGAACCTAATACTTTGGATGAAATATCCCTGATACCTGCAAGTTCAAGGACGACTCTAACTGAACCCCCGGCTATAACCCCAGTTCCTTCGGGAGCGGGTTTTAACAAAACTTTAGAGGCCCCCACCTTAGCATCAACTTGGTGAGATATTGTCTTACCTGCTAACTTTACAGAGTAGGTATTCTTTTTTGCAGAAGATACGGCTTTACCTATAGCATCGGCGACGTTTAGGGCTTTTCCGTAGCCATAGCCAACTCTCCCATCTCTATCACCAACTACAACTAAAACCGCAAAACCTATTGTGTTACCACCCTTTATTTTTTTAGATACTCTTTTGATCTCAATTATCTTCTCTTCAAACTCGGTAATCTTAGCTGGTTTAACAACCTTATCATCCGCTTTTTCTATTTTTTTGTCTTCTATTTTCTTTTCTTCTTTCTTCATAATTTTAAACCCCCGTCTCTAGCACCTTCAGCAAGAGATTTTACTCTTCCATGGTACCTATACCCACTTCTGTCAAAAACTACACTTTTTATACTTTTTTCCAAAGCCCTTTTAGCAACTTCTTTTCCAACCTCAAAAGCTTCTTGTGTCTTAGTTACTCCTTTTTTATTTTCAAGTTTTCTTGATGAAAATTCAGCTAAAGTAGTATCTTTAGTATCATCAATAATTTGGGCATATATGTAATTATTAGATCTGAAAACCGATAATCTTGGAGTTTCAGGAGTCCCAAATATCTTAGATCTTATACTAAGTTTTCTTCTTTCTCTTTTAGTTTTCCTTCTAGTTACATGGTACATATTAAGCAGCTCCTCCTGATCCAACTTTTCCCGCCTTACCAGCTTTTCTTCTTATAACCTCGTCCACATACTTTATACCTTTTCCTTTATATGGCTCTGGCTTTCTTATTTTTCTAATTTTTGCTGCAGTTAATCCTACTAAATGTTTATCAATTCCAGAAATAGTTATATGAGTATTATCTTCAACCTTAAGATCCACTCCCTCAGGAGAAACAAAAGTAACTGGGTGAGAAAATCCCACTGTCAAAGATATCTCATTATTAGATACTGATTTCACTCTGTAACCAACACCAACAAGTTCCAATTTTTTCTCAAATGGTTCTACAACACCTTTTATCATATTGGCCAATATGGCCCTGGTCATTCCCCACTTAGCAGGAGAGTCCTTTTTCTGTCCCACCATTTCAACTATTAAAGAAGATTCTTCTTTTTTTACTTCAACATCACTTACAAGCTTGAACGATAGTTCGCCTTTTGAACCCTTCACCACAACAACACCGTCTTTTATCTCTACGGTAACTCCTTGTGGTATTTCAATTGGTGCTTTCCCTATTCTACTCATATTTGTTAGTAAACCTCACACAAAACTTCACCACCTAATTTCTTCTTTTTAGCTTCCCTTCCGTCCATAACTCCCCTAGAGGTAGATATAACTAGAACCCCCATTCCCTGAAGAACTGGTCTTAGTTCCTCAGATCTTTTATATACTCTTCGTCCTGGCTTAGATATTCTTCTGGCCTGGGATAACCTAATAACATCATCTTTTTTTGATAGTGTTAACCCTAGCATTTTTGACTTACTTCCTTCTTTTTTAAAAACTCTTACTTCCTCTATGAAATTACAGTTCTTCAGGACTTTGGCAATAGACTCACATTCATTGGTATGTGGTATCTCTAAAACACTCCTTCCAGCCATGGCGCTGTTCTTTAGAGAACTAATCATATTTGATGTTCTATCTATACTCATACAATTACCAGCTTGCCTTTCTTACCCCGGGAAGCTCTCCTTTATGAGCCATTTCCCTGAAACATTTTCTACATATTTTAAACCTTCTCATGTAACCTCTTGGATTACCACACACAGAACATCTGTTGTATTCCCTAGAAGAAAACTTTTGCTCTCTTTTATTTTTTTGTATTAAAGCTTCTTTTGCCATAATTATCTATTTATCCTGTGCTACTATAACCTCCGCAAACGGGAAATTCAACTTTTTAAGTAAAAATCTATTTTGGTCTTTATCCTTACCACTAAACACTATAGTGACCTGCAAACTTCTTATTCCCTTAGTGATATTAGGATTTACCTCGGGAAATATAACATGTTCTTTTATACCAACAGAGTAGTTACCGTTCTGATCAAATGAGTCGGTGCTAAACCCCCTAAAGTCTCTTATTCTTGGGAAAGCAATATTAATCAACTTATCCAAAAATGCCCACATTTTGTCACCTCTTAAAGTCACAGCAAAACCAACAACATCGTTTTGTCTTATCTTAAAACCTGCTTCCGATTTTCTAGCTTTCCTTTCAAACACTCTTTGTCCTGCAATTTCAGATAACTCATTAGCAAAAGAATCTACCGCTTCTTTATTCTCTCTAAACGGACCTATTCCTGAATTTATGCTTATTTTCTTAATGCAAGGAACTTCCATCACATTCTGCAGTTTAAATTCTTTTTGTATTTCTTTTACTATTTTATTTTTATATTCTTCTTTTAATCTGTTCATATCTTTTTATCTAAAACATCACCAGTTTTTTTAGAAACTCTGTATTTTTTACCATCTATTATTTTGTACCCGACCCTTATTGTTTTTTTTGAGGCCTCATCATAGTACATAACATTGGAAGCATCTATAGGTTTCTCTATACTTATAATCCCCCCTTCTTTTGACACAGCTCCTGGTTTTACATGCTTCTTAACTACGTTTACACCCTCAACGACAACCTTGTTTTCAGATCTAATAACTTTAAGGACCGTGGCTACTTTACCCCTATCCTTACCTGATATTACTTTTACTTTATCGTCTTTTTTAATTCTCATTTATAAAACCTCCTTGGCTAAAGAGACCATTTTTGTGTAACCCTTATCTCTTATTTCCCTTGCCACGGGACCAAAAACCCTTGTTCCAACCATATTTTTATCCTTGTCTATAACTATTGCAGCGTTGTCGTCAAATCTTATATAACTACCGTCTTTTCTCCTCACTTCTTTCTTAGTCCTTACAATTATTGCCTTGGCTATACTGTGATCTTTCAAGACTCCTGTAGATGATGCACCTTTAACAACAACTGTAACAATATCACCAAGTCTAGCTTGTTTCTTGTTAGATCCCGGAATACCTACTATCTTCAACATTATGGCACCTGAATTATCAGCCGGTTTTAGATATGCACCAATTGGTAACACTTTACTTTCCCTCCTTATCTGTGATCTTACTTGTTACTCTAAAGGAAACCTCCTTGCTAAAAGGTTTACATTCCTCTATTACTACATAATCCCCTACTGAAAGCCCTAAATCATCTCTGGCTTTTATCTTTTTTGTGTTTTTAACATTCTTCCCATATAGAGAATGTTTTTTTGGCCTGTCCACAGCAACCACAACAGTTTTATCCATTTTATTAGATATTATTTTTCCTTTTAATATTTTTACGCTCATTTTTTATCCTCACTTAATTTTTCGTTTAACACAGTTTGGATTCTTGCAATGTCCCTTTTTATCAAACCAATCTTTTTAATATTTTTTTCTTTCTTTTGCAGAACATCAGATACACTTTTTTGTTTATCCTTCCTCATACTATCTAATTCTTTTTTCAAATCTTCTATATTCTTTTTTCTAAGCTCAGCAACATCCAACATTATATTTCCTTCCTAATAAACTTTGTCTTGACAGGTAATTTTGCTGAAGCTTTTGCAAAGGCTCTTTTTGCTAAATCTTCTGTAACACCGGCTAATTCAAAAACTATCTTTCCTGGCTTAACAAGAGCAGAGTAATGATCTGTAGGAGATTTACCACTCCCCATTCTTGTTTCATTAGCTTTCTTAGCAACTGGCTTATCGGGAAAAACCCTTATCCAAAGTTTCCCACCTCTTTTAGTCTCATGGGAAATGGCCTTTCTCGCAGATTCTAATTGCCTAGAAGATAACAAACATCTATCAACGGCCTTTAACCCAAAGTCCCCAAAAGCCAATGTTGAACCTCTAACAGAAATGCCCTTGTTTGTACCTCTTTGCTGTCTTCTAAATTTTACTTTTCTAGGCATCATCAACATAATATTTCCTCGCTATTAAAGAGCCACCTCTCCTTTATAAATCCACACTTTTATCCCTATAGTTCCAAAAATCATTTGGCAGTGAACCTGGGCAAAATCTATATCTGCTCTTAAAGTCTGTGCAGGGACAGAGCCCTCTTTGTAAGTTTCAGATCTTGAGATTGTGTTACTTCCACTCAAAACCCCTGCTAACTTAATTTTTATACCTTTAGCTCCTTTGTCTATAGCGGAACTCAAAGCAAAATTAACGACTCTTCGATAAGGAACTCTTCTTTTTAGCTGTCTACATATATAATCTGCCACAAGCTGAGCTTCAGTCTCAGAAGATTTAACTCCTTCAGCTGTTATTTTTACCTTACCTTTAGTTATCTTTTTTATTTCTTTTTCAATTTCTTCTACCCCTGTTCCTCCTCTTCCAATAACAACCCCCGGCTTTGAAACTTTTATCAAAACGCTCACCTCGTTCTCCGTTCTTTCTATCTCAACATTCTTCAGACCAGCACTACTTAATCTCTCGTTTAATAAATCTCTTATTTTCTTATCCTCAATCAAAAGATTGGCGTAATCTTTTTTAGAAGAAAACCACCTAGACCCCCAGTTTCTGGATATTCCGACTCTATATCCTATTGGATTTATCTTCTGTCCCATTATTTTTCAACCCTTTCATCTAAACTTACATAAATATGACTATATCTTTTCAAGATAGGGTCAACTCTTCCTTTAGCCCCTGGGCTCATAGTTTTTCTCACAGGTCCACCACTAACCCATATTCTATTAATAAACAACTTACTTTTATCCATTTTATTATTATTTACTGCATTTGCTTCCGCAGATTTTACTACTTTTAAAATTATTTTTCCTGCCTTGCTTCTATCAAAAGCCAATATCTTTTTGGCACTCTCCAAATCTTTCCCTCGAACCAAATCCAAGACTATAGCCACCTTTTTTGGTGATATCCTAGCTCCCATGTGTTTTGCCGTTACCTTAACATCAGTCATTATTCTGTACCTTTCTTAGATGAGTGCGCTCTAAACGTCCTTGTTGGAGAGAACTCGCCAAGTTTATGACCTACCATAGACTCTGTAACGAAAAATGAAATATGCTTTTTTCCGTTGTAAACCTCAAATGTTAATCCAACCATCTCGGGTATTATTGTAGATCTTCTTGACCATGTCTTTATAGGACCTTTATCACCAGCTAAGGCCTTTTCCACTTTTTTCATTAATTTTTCATCTACATAAATTCCTTTTTTTAGTGATCTAGACATATTTATCCTTTATTAGAAATTATTTCTTTTTTCCCTTCCTTCTACTAACTATAGTGTAATCGGTTCTAACTCTCTTTCTAGTCTTAACACCTTTTGTTTTCCATCCCCATGGTGATAAAGGAGCCACCATCCCAATACCAGAGGTACTATATTTACCTGCATGTGGGTGATCTCTATGAGGATCTCCCATAACTATACCTCTAACATGAGGTCTTCTTCCCAAATATCTTTTTCTACCAGCTTTCCCTAAATCAATATTTCTTTTATCAGCGTTTCCAACCACACCTATAGTCGCATAACAAACACCTCTGATCCTTTTTACCTCACCACTAGGGAGTTTCACGTTAACATAATCTCCCTCTTTTGCAATAATCTGAGCTTGATTCCCAGCCCCTCTGCAAAGCTTGGCCCCAGCTTTAGGATTTATCTCTATGTTGTGGATAGGCATTCCAAGAGGTATTTTAGACATAGGAACACTGTTCCCAATTGCTATGTCAGCTTTCTCCCCAGACATTACCTTAGAACCAATCTCTAACCCTTCGGGGGCTATTATATATCTCTTATCTCCATCTGCATAAGACAATAGGGCTATATTGGGCCCTCTGTTCGGATCATCTTGCACACTAACTACTTTTGCAGGAATATCGTACTTATCCCTTTTAAAATCTATTATCCTATAAAGTCTTTTTGCACCTCTTTGCCTATGTCTACTAGTTATCTTTCCTCTAACTCTTCCAGCTGTAGCATTTTTTCCCTTAGTTAAAGATTTCAAAGGTCTAACATTATCAACACCCTTTATTAAGGTTTTTCTTGTTCTAAGTCCTTCACTTGTAGGTTTGTATGTTTTAATCATTTATCCTTAGGGAATAAGTCAATACTTTGACCTTCCTTTAACTTAATTACAGCTTTTTTCCATCTTTTTGGTGTAGAAAAAGCTCTCGTTCTTCCTATTCTTGAAGATTTTCCAGGCATTATAGCAGTTTTTACCTCTGTAACATCAACACCGTACACCTGTTTTATCTCATCTCTTATAGCACCCTTTGTAGCATCCACAGCAACCTTGAAAACATATCTCCCATAAGCGGAGTGGTCATATGATTTCTCTGTTAGTATTGGTTCTATAATAGATCTACTTAATCTCATTTAGAAAACCTTTCCTGAACTTTTAATATTGCATCTTTTAAAAATAAAACAGATGGGGCTTTTACAACATCATAAGCACTTAAACTGTCAGAATTTACTAGAAATACTTCTGGTATGTTTCTTGAACTTCTAACAATATTTTCCTGATCCCCATTCCAAACGAACACAACCTTACCATTTATTTTCAATTTTTTTAAAGCATCTACAAAAAGTTTTGTTTTAGGTTTTTCTACCCCAGAACCATCTATTACTACAATTTTCCCTTCTTTCATTCTCAATGATAAAGCTGATTTTAAAGCGTTTTCTCTCAAACTTTTGCTTATAGATAGTTTCCAACTCTTAGGTTTGGGACCATGTGCAATACCGCCATGTACCCAAATAGGGCTCCTTATAGAGCCATGTCTTGCTCTCCCAGTACCTTTTTGTCTCCAAGGTTTAGCACCACCACCAGAAACTTCGGATCTGGTTTTTGTAGAAGCTGTGCCCTGTCTCTGATTCGTCTGGTAAGCCCTAATATATTGAGTTAAAACATTCATATTGGGCTCAAAACCAAAGATACTGTCTTTCAGCTCTATTTGTTCTATTTTTTCACCTTTTAGGTTTAAAACATCTACTTGCATTTTACTTACTTTCAACAAAAACTATTTCAATTTTAGAATTTCTTGCTCCAGGAACAGGCCCTGACACCATAATATGATTTTCCTTTGGTAAGACTTTCATAACTTTCAAACCTTTTATAGTTACCCTACTATTTCCTGCCCTACCAGCCATTTTTTTACCTCTTAAGACTCTTCCTGGTGTCTGAGACCCTATGGATCCAGGTGCTCTAGATTTTATACCTTGTCCTCTGGTAGCAGGGCCACCATGGAAACCCCACTTCTTCATAACACCTGTAAAACCCTTTCCCTTAGAAGTACCTACTACAACAATATCTTTATTTTCCATATCCTCTGTCAAATTTTCACAATATATAACAGTGACAGGGGTAACAACCCCATCATCAGAGAAAATTTGCGTCATATTCATCTTTTTTCCTGTCAGTTTTTCCATTTTTACTTAAAAAAATTAGCGCCCAAGGGCGCCTTTATACGAACCCTATTTGTAATCATTATTTTATGTTCTTATTTTTACCATTATTTTGACTTTTTGCCTAATAATACAAAAACAAGACAGAATACTACATTTTTATCGAAATTCCAACCCCCGCAGGTAAGCTCAGCTTGGACAACGTCTCAATAGTAGACGGTGTTGGATTCATAACGTCTATTACTCTTTTATGTGTTCTCAACTCAAATTGCTCTCTAGACCTTTTATCTATATGTGGTCCTCTTATAACAGTAAATCTTTCTGTTTTTGTAGGTAATGGGACAGGTCCAGCAACCTGGGCACCTGTTCTTATTGCAGTATCAACTATTTTAGAGCAACTAAGATCTATTATCCTACTGTCGTAAGATTTTAGTTTTATTCTTATCTTTGTTTCTTTTTGTGTTTTACCTTTAGCCATCAATATAAAAGGTCCCCCGCCTTGGCGGGGGACACCCCAATTTACATCAACCTTAAGCTATTACCTTTGAGATAACTCCGTGACCAACTGTACTACCACCTTCTCTTATAGCAAATCTCATACCTTCTTCCAAAGCAACCGGTGTGATGAGCTTAACTCTCATCTTTACGTTATCTCCAGGAAGAACCATTTCCACACCTTCTGGTAAGAAAGCTTCTCCAGTGACGTCTGTTGTTCTGATATAGAACTGTGGTCTGTATCCTGTGAAGAAAGGTTTATGTCTCCCACCTTCTTCTTTTGAAAGTACATAAACTTCAGATTCAAACTCCGTATGAGGTTTAACACTTCCTGGTTTAGCAAGAACCTGTCCTCGTTCAACATCTGTTCTTTCTATACCTCTTAGAAGAATCCCAACGTTATCTCCGGCCTGACCTTCTTTCAAAGATTTCTTAAACATTTCTATACCTGTCACTATTGTCTTTTTGGTTTCTCTTATACCAACTATTTCTACTTCATCATTAAGATTAACAACTCCTCTTTCAATCCTCCCCGTAACAACAGTCCCTCTTCCTGAAATTGTAAAAACGTCCTCAACAGGCATTAAGAAAGGTTTGTCTAAATCTCTCTGAGGTGTAGGAATAAATTCATCAACAGCTTTCATTAGCTCTATGATCTTCCCAGCCGCATCAGCATCACCTTCCAAAGCCTTTAACGCAGATCCCCTTATTATAGGAGTTGTATCTCCAGGAAATCCATATTTGTTTAGCAATTCTCTAATTTCCATTTCAACAAGATCTAATATCTCGTTGTCTTGAACCATATCACATTTGTTCATGAAAACTACCATTGCAGGAACGTTAACTTGTCTTGCAAGTAAGATATGTTCCTTTGTTTGAGGCATTGGGCCATCTGGAGCTGAGACAACTAATATAGCACCATCCATCTGTGCAGCTCCTGTTATCATATTTTTGATGTAGTCTTTATGACCAGGTGCATCTATGTGAGCATAGTGCCTCTTTTCTGTTTCATACTCAACATGAGTAATATTAATTGTTATACCTCTTTCTTTTTCCTCAGGGGCGTTATCTATTGTATTAAACTCCCTGTAAGAAGCCATCCCGTTATCTGCCAAAACTTTTGTAATGGCCGATGTCAGGGTTGTTTTTCCATGGTCAACGTGACCAATGGTCCCTATATTTATGTGTTCTTTATTTCTTACGAAATCTGACATTTTGTTTTTCCTTTCGGTAAATAAATTACTTACGTTTTGCCAAGCAACATTGTTCTGAACGTTTGCGAAAGTTCTTTATAAATCAAGAACACTCGCTTCCGTGCGGAACAGCGTTACCATAGCTTAAAAACATTTACTAAAGCAAGTGATAGTTAACCAAATTAAATCAAAAAAAGCAATAGTTTTAGCCAAATAACAAATTTAATGTCTTATATTATCTTTGGATAATGTATCAGCTATGTTAGCTGGAACTTCTTCGTAATGACTTGGCTCCATAACAAAAGATGCTCTTCCCTGAGTCATGCCTCTAAGTTCTGTGGCATACCCAAACATCTCGGCCAAAGGAACTTTAGATATTATTATTCTTGCATTTCCTTTTTGTTCTGTGCTTTCTATCTTACCTCTCTTAGATGAAAGGTTTCCAATTACATCTCCCATAAACTCTTCGGGAGTAATTACCTCAACCTTCATTATAGGCTCTAGTAAGAAAGTGTCTGCAGATCTTTGAGCATCTCTCATGGCCTCTATTGCAGCCATTTTGAAAGCCATTTCCGAAGAGTCAACTTCATGGAATGATCCATCAAATAAGGTGACCTGGAAATCTACCAGAGGATACCCAGCAATAACTCCGCTTTCAGCTGCTTCCTTGATACCCTTTTCAACAGCTGGGATATATTCTCTTGGAATAGCCCCACCCACGATCTTATCAACAAATTTGAAACCCTCACCTCTTTCAAGTGGCTCCACTTTTATAAACACATGACCGTACTGACCTCTACCACCAGACTGTCTGATATACTTGCCTTCTTGCTCAACCGTTTTTCTAATAGTCTCTCTATAAGCAACCTGAGGTCGTCCAGTATTTATATCAAGACCAAACTCTCTTTTCATTCTGTCAACAATAATATCTAGATGTAATTCACCCATACCGTACAACAAAGTTTGTCCTGTTTCTATGTTAGTTTTTATTTGTAATGTTGGGTCCTCCTCAAGGAATTTCTTTATGACTTGGGACATTTTATCTCTATCTGCTTTGGTTTTAGGTTCAATTACTATACCTATTACAGGTTCGGAGAAGCTTATCTTATCAAGCAATACTTTTTGGTCTTCTGAGCAGAGGGTATCCCCTGTGGATGATTCCAAACCTACACCTGCTGCAATTTCACCAGCTGTAATTTCTTTAATCTCTTCTCTATGGTTAGCGTGCATAAGGAGTATTCTCCCAATTCTCTCTTTTTTATCTGATGTAGCATTGTATATATATGAACCAGCAGTGGCTTTTCCAGAATAAACTCTAAAGTAGGTAAGTCTACCAACGTAAGGGTCTGTTTGGATCTTAAATGCAAGGGCTGTGAATGGACCGTTTTCTTCAGATGATATGTGTATTTCTTCTCCTGTTTCTACCTTAGTAGCTTTTATCGCTGGAACATCTCTTGGGGAAGGTAGATAATCTATAATACCATCTAACACTTTTTGAATACCTTTATTGGAAAGAGCGGATCCACAAAAAACAGGATATATTTGGGTAGAGATAGTCATTTTTCTTAATCCAGCTTTTATTTCCTCAATTGTAAGATCCTCACCTCCTAAATATTTCTCTATTAATGCATCATCTGATTCAGCAACTTTTTCAACCATAATAGATCTATATTTCTTGGCATCTTCCAACATATCTTCTGGTATATCAAACTCTACGACATCTCCTCCATCGGCTCCTTCAAACCTGTAAGCTTTCATGGTTACTAAGTCTACTGATCCAATAAAACCGCTCTCCAGACCTATTGGTAATTGGATGGCCAGTCCTTTTTTTGTCAACTTTTCAGAAATGGATCCCAAGGACATAATAAAATCCCCACCAACCTTGTCTAGTTTATTTACAAAAAATAAGAGCGGTACATCATATTTCTGTGCTTGTCTAAAAACAGTTTCAGATTGGGGCTCAACACCTTGCGAACCATCTAATACAATGACACCACCATCCAAGACTCTTAAAGATCTTTCAACCTCAGCTGTAAAATCAACATGCCCCGGCGTATCTATAATATTAATTCTATGATCTCTCCAAAAACATGTAGTCGCTGCTGATTGGATTGTTATACCTCTTTCTTTTTCCTGAGCCATCCAATCCATTTGGGTATTACCATCATCAATATCACCTATTCTGTGGGATTTTCCTGTGTAATAAAGAATCCTTTCTGTGGTTGTGGTCTTACCTGCATCTATATGAGCAATGATACCTATATTTCTAATTTTATCTAAGGGATAAACCTTATCCATTGTTTCGGCCATTATTAATACCTCGCAAAATGTGCAAAAGCCCTGTTAGCTTCAGCCATCCTATGAACATCATCTCTCTTTTTTACAGCGTCCCCTGTATTCTGATAAGAGTCGTTCAAAACTTCATATAATTTATCAATCATTGATTTGCCCTTTTTGGACTTTGCAGCGTCAACTATCCATCTCACAGCCAATGCTTCAGCTCGGTCATGCTTCAGGGGCATCGGAACCTGATAAGTAGCACCACCAACTCTTTTTGACCTAACTTCTTGCTGTGGCATTACATTTTTGACTGCTTGTTCAAAAATCTTTAATCTTTCCTTCTCATCCTCATTCAATTTCAACATAGAATCATAAACTATTGTCATGGCAAGACTTTTCTTACCTCTTTCCATGGCAGCATTTATCATTCTAGAAACCACCTTAGATTTATAAACTTGATCTGGCATTAATATTTTTTTCTTTGCTCTTTTTCCCCTCATTCTTTTTTCTCCTTAACTTTCTTTGTGCCATATATCGACCTTGACGTCTTTCTTTTATCCACACCTGCTAAATCTGCTGTTCCTCTAACTATTTCATATTTTACACCTGGAAGATCCTGAACTTTACCACCTTTAACAACTACTACAGAGTGCTCCTGAAGATTGTGTCCTTCTCCAGGCACGTAAGCTGTGATTTCCCTTTTATTTGATAGTCTAACTCTAGCAACTTTTCTCAAAGCCGAGTTCGGTTTCTTTGGTGTTTGAGTTCGGACCAACAGGACAATTCCCCTTTTTAAGGGACTGTTTCTCTTTTTCACAACCCTCTTTTTAGTATTAAAAACTTCTTTAAGAGCTGGTGTGCTTGCTTTTTTAATTTTTCTTCGCCTTCCTTTTCTAAGGAGCTGATTAATTGTTGGCATATTTAGTCTATTCTAGCCCTCTCCCCAGTCGGGATTAACCTTCCGATTATCACATTCTCTTTCAACCCCAACAAGTAATCAACCTTACCAGAGCAAGCAGCCTCGGTCAATACGTTGCTTGTATGTATAAATGAAGCCGCGGACATCCAGCTATCTGTATACAACGCTGCTTTTGTTATCCCAAGCATTATCAACTTACCTGTCGCTGGGGTACCACCGCTGGCTATGACTTTCTCTGTTTCTTCATCAAATCTTGCTCTTGTAACAATTTCATCAACCATAAACTCTGTGTCTCCTGTATCTTCTATCTTGACGTGATTAAACATTTGCTTAACTATAACCTCTAAATGTTTATCGTTTATGGTAACACCCTGAGAAGCATAAACTCCTTGAACTTCTTCTATTATGTATCTCTTTGTTTCATCTACACCCACCGCTCTATACAAATCACTTAAGTTTAAATTACCACTTGTAAGTTTCTGTCCTCTAGCTACTAAGTCCCCATCTTTCACAAGAATTTCTTCAACAGGATCGACATTGTACTCTGTAACCTCCTCACCAGCATCTGATGGAATAACAACTATTTTTCTTTCATCACCATTTTTTTCAACTCTTGCAGTACCCGAAACCTCACTCATTATAGACAAAAACTTAGGCGCTCTTGCCTCAACCAACTCCTCAACTCTTGGAAGACCTTGGGTTATATCTTTTCCTGCGATACCTCCAGAGTGGAAAGTTTTCATTGTAAGCTGTGTTCCTGGTTCACCAATAGATTGGGCTGCTGCTACACCAACTGCAGTACCTACCGCTACTAATTTACCTGTCATTAAATCCGCTCCGTAACATTTTGCACAAATGCCTCTTCTTGTTTCACAATGCATAGGAGACCTTATTATTATCTTTTCAGCACCAGCTTTTTCTATACTTTTAATATCTTCTTCTGTCAATAAAGTTCCTGCTTTTACAATTACCTTACCACCAACTTTCACATCTTTAGCTAAAAATCTACCCACAACTCTATCTGCAAATGTCTGAAGAAGAGTTCCTTTGCCAACCGTCATTTCCCTACCTTCATTCGTACCACAATCATCCTCTCTTACTATTACGTCTTGGCTAACATCAACTAATCTTCTTGTTAAATAACCGGCGTCAGCAGTTTTTAAACCTTTATCAGCTAATCCTTTTCTAGCACCTCTTGACCCAACAAAATACTCTGTAGCCGATAATCCAAGTTTAAAGTTTCCAAAAATTGGGACTTCAACAACTTTTCCAGTAGGATCTGATATAAGACCTTTCATACCCGCAAGTTGTTTAACTTGGTCTCTTGAAGCTTTTGTGGACCCAGATTTAACTAGTACTTTAACCGGGTTATCATCACTTAGGTTATCCCAAACGACATTATCGAGTTCGCCTATTATTTTGTTCCAGATATCTTCCTTTTGTCTTAAGACCTCTGCTTTAGTAATAAGACCTCTTGTATAGTAACCTTCAACCTCCATGACAAGTTTTTTACCATCTTCTATTAATTTCTCCCTCTGAGCTGGTATTTCAATATCTGCTAATGATACGGACTGACCACAAATAGTTCCGTATTTCAACCCTATATCTTTTATGTCATCTATCATTTTTACAGCTACCTCATTATCTTCTTCTCTTAGGACCTGGGTTAATAAACTTGTAACTCTTTTTCTATCCATCGGCTCGTTTATATAATCGTAATTATCTGGTAGAACTTTGTTAAATATGACTCTTCCAGCGGTAGTTTCTAGCACATCATTCCCTACTTTTACCTTTACTAATTGTCTTAAATCAACCTCTCTTGTTACGTCTACTGCATACATTAACTCTGTTTCCCCAAAATAAACTTTTTCTTTAACAGGGAGATTTTCATCAATTGAAGTTATGTAATAAACACCAAACAACATAATATTTGATGGGATTGATATAGGAGATCCACTTGATGGATTTAAAAGATTCTTGTTTGAGATCATGACATTTTTAGCTTCATCAATAGCTTCATCTGTTAATGGGACATGCACAGCCATTTGGTCTCCGTCAAAGTCAGCATTGTAACCTTTACAGACACAAAGATGGAGCTTTATTGCGTTACCTTCGACAAGTTTAGGATAAAAAGCTTGTATACCAAGTCTCCAAAGTGTGGGTGCTCTATTAAGTAGCACGGGGTGACCTTCAACAACTTCCTCAAGAATATCCCAAACTTCTGGAACTCTTGTATCAAGATAGAATTTCGCACTCTTAACATTAGGGGCATATCCCCTTGCTAATATTTCTCGCAAAACCATGGGCTTAAATAGTTCCAAAGCCATTTCTTTTGGAATACCACATTCATTTAATTTCAAGTCGGGACCATTTATAATAACTCCTCTACCTGAATAGTCTACTCTCTTACCAAGCAGGTTTAATCTAAAGATACCCTGCTTACCCTTTATCATATCAGCTAAAGATCTGAGTTCTTTTCCTCTTACATTAGCCCTAGCTTTTTTCTTCTTCTTCGAGGAATCAAGCAAAGCATCAACAGATTCCTGAAGCATTCTTTTTTCATTCCTTACTATTATTTCAGGAGCACCTAAATCTAAAAGTCTTTTAAGTCTATTATTTCTATTTATGAGTCTTCTATAAAGATCATTTAAATCTGACGTCGCAAATCTACCACCATCAAGTTGGACCATAGGTCTCAAATCTGGTGGTATAACTGGAATTACATCCATTATCATTCTGCTTGGGGCTATATTGGATCGTCTAAATCTTTCAACGACAGTCAACCTTTTTGCTATTTTCTGAGCTTTTTGTCCCTTTGCTTTATCTAACTGCTCTCTCAGCTGTTCAGATAAAGCATTTAAATCCAATCTTTCTAAAATTATTTTTAAGGCATCAGCACCAATATCTAATTTACAAAACTTATCCAAATAAGAAATAAGGGTAATATATTCATTTTCTGATATGACGGAGTTGATATTTACGCTTTCTATTTTTTTCTGAATTATTTTAAACTTTTTCTCTTGCTCCTCAACTTTCTTTTCGTTAGCTGTTGTTATCTTCTGTATCTGTTGTCTTATTTTTAATTCTTCCTCCTTGGCCTTCATATCATCATTAAGCTTTGAGAGATTTTCTATATCTTTGTTTAAAGCTTTCACTTGATCTTCAAATTCTTTTTGTAAGGAGGCCTTTGTCACATCCAAATCTTTTCCAACTTGAGAAACTGCTTTTACTTTATTCTTTTCATCAATTTCGGTAACAATGAAAGACGCGAAATACACGACCGATTCTACATTTCTAGGGGTTAGATCTAGTAACAAAGCCATATTAGAGGGAATTCCTTTGAAAAACCAAACATGAGCTACTGGGGAGGCCAATTTTATATGACCCATCCTTTCCCTTCTTACTCTATTGTGTGTTACTTCAACACCGCATTTATCACATACAACCCCTTTGTATCTTATACCCTTATACTTTCCACAATAACATTCGTAATTTTTTGCAGGTCCAAAAATTCTTTCATCAAATAAACCATCTCTTTCAGATTTGAAAGTTCTATAATTAATAGTCTCTGGCTTGGTAACTTCACCATGTGACCAATTTAATATATCCTCCGAAGAGGCCAAATATATTCTTAATGCATCAAAATCTTTTAATTTATTAATATCTCTCATATTTTTAAACCTTTTTAATTTTCCTCTTCGCTATCATCAGAATCATCTACTTCTTCTAAACCAGCATCTTCTAAACTTTCTTTATCAATAATCCCCTCTTCCCCTGTATCTATCTCTCCCTCACCTGGTGTTTTGTTATCGCTACCCTTTTCATTTTCCTCATCAGACTCTACTACACCATCCTCAGATGAGTAAGCTTCCAAACCAAGCCCAAGACCATTTAGTTGCCTAACCAGCAACTTAAATGTTTCTGGAGTAGTCGATCCTGGTATCTTATTTCCCTGTATTAAAGCACTAAATGCCTGAACTCTTCCAACCATATCGTCTGATTTAATGGTTAACATTTCTTTTAGCGTGTGTGCTGCTCCGTAGGCCTCTAATGCCCAAACTTCCATTTCACCAAATTTCTGTCCACCAAACTGTGCCTTGCCACCTAAGGGTTGTTGGTTTATTAGTGAGTAAGGACCTGTTGATCTAGCATGTATTTTCTCTTCTGACATATGAACTAATTTAAGAATATAAGCGTCCCCAACAACAATTTCGTTGTGATAATACTCACCAGTCCTTCCATCTATCAACTTCATTTTCCCATTAGCCGGATATCCTGCCTTCTTAAATTCCTCCAATATTTTTTCCTCGGGTATCCTCTGAAGAGAGGGTATTTCATAAAATTTTCCAAGCTTTTTACCAACAGCACCTAAAGATGTCTCTAATATCTGACCGACATTCATTCTCTTTAGAACTGCTTCTGAAGAAAAAATAATATCAACCGAAGATCCATCCGGTAATAAAGGCATGTCAATTGCAGGAACTATAGCCGAGATAACTCCTTTATTACCGTGTCTTCCAGCTAGTTTGTCACCTATCTCTATCTTTTTTTGCTGTGCAACATAAATAGTTATTTTTTCTATAGTACCAGCAGGAAGAGACTCATTATCTTCTTTAGTCACAAATTTAGCACCTATCACAACGCCGTGTTCACCATGGGGCATTCTCAAAGAAGTATCTCTAACATCCTTAGCTTTTTCCCCAAATATAGCTCTTAATAATCGCTCTTCTGATGTTAAATCAACCTCACCTTTAGGAGCTACTTTTCCTACTAAAACATCACCTGACTTTACTTTTGATCCTATTGTTACAATACCTTTTTCATCAAGGTTTCTTAAGGTATCCTCAGAGACATTTGGGATATCTCTTGTTATTTCCTCTGGTCCAAGTTTGGTTTCTTGCACCGAAACGACATAATCCTGAATATGTATTGACGTTAAAACGTCCTCTTTTACTATACGATCTGAAATTATAATTCCATCTTCATACTCTAAACCTTCATATATCATGTAAGCGACCTTCATGTTTGTCCCAATAGCTATTTCCCCCTCATCTACAGCAGGACCTTCTACCAAAATATCGCCCTTTTTGATTTTTTGACCCGTAACCACTTTTACGATTTGGTTATAGCTCGTACCGCTGTTTGTTTGTATAAATTTCTTTGTTAAATATTCTGATTTTTTACTTTTACCTGCATATTTAACAATTACTTTCTCAGCATCTGCATAATCAACAACCCCATCTTCTTCGGCCAAAATTAGGGCATCTGTATTTCTAGCTACTTCACCCTCAATACCTGTTCCTATAATAGGTCTTTTAGGCATAATTAAAGGTACAGCTTGGGACATTTGCTGAGTCGCCATTGTTATACGTGTAACCTCATCGTTTTGAACAAAAGGTACCAAACCAGCAACAACTCCTAATACTTGTGCTGGAACAACTTCTATATATTCGGCCACCGATGGATCACCAAGAAAGAACTCAGAACCCCTTCTTATAGGTACGTGGGCATCCACAATGTAACCATCATCATCTATTTCGACAGACTGATCTGTAATATTTGTGTTTTCCTCATCGTAAGCAGCAAGATACACAACATCGTTCGTTATCTTAACTTTTCCTTTTGAGTCTTTCTCTAACCTCACATATGGTGTTTCCAAAAACCCATATTCATTAACACGAGCGTACATGGACATATAGTTAATAAGACCTACATTCGGACCTTCAGGTGTTCTCGCAGGACATATCCTACCAAAATAAGAGTTGTGGACATCTCTAACTGAGAAACTAGCTCTTTCTTTTGAAAGTCCTCCGGGACCAAGAACTGATAATCTCCTTAAATGATCAAGTGCTGTCAAAGGATTTTGTTGGTCATGAAGTTGTGATAACTGACCTGTAGCAAAGAATGAGTACACAGCAGCCGATATTGCTCTTGGTGCTATCAATGTTGAGGGCTCAGGCAACCTATCCCTTTGGGCTAAACTCATTCTTTCCTTAATGTTCTTTTCCATTCTCAGAAATCCAACTCTCATTTGCCATTGTAATAGTTCTCCCATACTTTTAACTCTTCTATTTCCAAGGAAGTCAACATCACTAGGATCGCCAATACCGTTATTCAACTCTATTACTTTTGAAAGTATTTTAACTACATCTTCTAATTGTAATAACCTGTGTTTAGGATCATTAGGAAAATCCAAACCTAAAGTTTGATTTAACTTAAATCTACCTATTGATCCCATACTATATCTTCTTTTATTAAAGAACATTGAATGAGTTAGGGCTTTGGCGTTCTCAAGCACTAATGGTTCTCCAGGTCTCATCTTTTTGTATATTTCCAAACAAGCTTCATCAAAATTTGATGTAGGATCTTTTGCTAAAGTAGCTTCGGTGAAATTAATTTCTGGATTTGTCTCTACACCAACAAATGCTTCTCTTATTTCGTCATCTGCTTCAAGTCCAAATATTCTTAAAAGAGTTGTTGCTGTTATTTTTCTCTTTCTATCTATTCTTAGAGTTATAACCCCAGTTCTAGAAGTTTCAAACTCTAACCAAACACCACTTCTTGGTATAACAATAGCATTTGCTAAAAATTGACCAGTAATTGGAGAGTGCTCTCCACCAAATAACACACCCTCTGATCTTATAAGCTGGTTAATTATAATTCTCTCAACCCCATTAATGATAAAAGTACCTTGATCTGTCATTAGGGGTATATCACCCATATATATATCGTTGGTCTTGCTTTTCTTAGTAATAGGATCTTCTATGGTTGCCTGCACATACCAGGGAGCGTCGTAAGTTCTTCCTGTTCTTCTTGCTTCTTCTATAGTTATATTTTCCTTATCAACACGGGGATTAGAAAGTGTTAGCACCCAACCTCTTCCAGAAGTATCTTCAATAGTACCAAGCTCGTCTAAAACTTCTTTCAAACCCTCTCTTTTAAGCCAATCAAATGACTCAAGTTGAACACCGACAAGATTAGGTAAAGGTAGGGCTATTTTTCTTTTTAAAAAAGTTTCTCGCATTAATTAATTTTAAAAGACTTGTTTAAAGTAAAATTCTACTACAAAATACCGAAATTTTAAAAGCCCCAAACATACAAAAGCAAAAGACCACCCTAACGCACGGGCTACTTATATACTATTATTTTATTGCTCGAGCTTGGAACAGTGCGAAAAATAACACAATAAAGCATAGGTGTCAATACTTAGTTAATAAAACCAATTTTATTTATAGGCCAAAGTCTAAAAACAACTCTACCTACTATACTGTCAACATCTATAGGTCCTAAATTCCTTGAATCAAGAGAATAATCTCTATTATCTCCAAGCAAAACATATTGATTATCTTGTAATCTAACAGACCTTCCTTCTCTCAAAAACCCCCCAGCTTTAGTGCATAACTCGCTTGGTAAATAGTCCTCATTGAGTACATACTGACTACCATCCCTTGATATAACGACTTTACAATCAATGATTTTAAATACATCGCCCGGTATACCTACTATTCTTTTTACATAATGAGTGTTGTTGTTTCCGGGTGGGTAAAAAACGACTATCTCCCCTCTCTTTAATTTTGATTTTCCAGCTACCCTATCAACTAATATTTTTTCACCAGAATGGAAATAGGGCTCCATACTAGAGCCCGAAACCACTTCTATAGAAGCTATAAAGTAGTAAACGAGCAATATAACAATCCCAGATACCAAAAACGTCTCTATTATCTCTAATATTACCTCTAATATAAAACTTTTGATCTTCATAAAATAGTAAAATAACGTCTCCCTTTAATACCTGTTAGTATATTAAGTGAATAATTTTCAATTGTATAGTAAAATTACCACGATGAAAAAGAAAGCCAAGAAAACACAACCACCTGAGAATAACATTAAAGATTCTGAAATAAGAACTTTCCGAGATTTAATTAAATACGCAAGAGAAAACAAAATCATAATTGGTTTAATATTTGCTTTCACTTTACTTATATATGCAAA
>Ga0116174_10000725_pt1 | contig 32318 bp, 32 predicted proteins | sample AD_UKC087_MetaG_FD_89801 | JGI IMG/M metagenome (GOLD analysis project Ga0116174, IMG submission 89801) | Active sludge microbial communities of municipal wastewater-treating anaerobic digesters from USA - AD_UKC087_MetaG | ecosystem: Engineered > Bioreactor > Anaerobic > Digestate | place: USA...
GACACATCAGGGTCGCAACAGCCAACATCCGCTGCTGGAAGGCAGGCGGCCACGGGGAGCAGACGCTTGCGGAGGCGATGGCGAATTCATGCAACCCGGTATTCAGCAGCCTCGCCCTGAAGATAGGCCCTGAAAGGCTGATGCATTACATAACGGCCTTCGGTTTTGGCTCGAAGACTGGGGTCGACTTCCCCGGAGAGGCGACGGGCCTGCTGCATCCGATGAAGGACTTCAGGCTGGTCGAGCAGGCTACGTACGCTTTCGGCCAGGGCATATCCGTCACCGGTCTTCAGCTGCTGTCCTCGCTTTGCGCCATCGCAAACGACGGCACACTCATGAGGCCTTATATCGTCAAGGAGCTGAGGGACGGCTCGGGCGCAGTAGTAAGGAGCTTCCGGCCCACTAAGATAAGGAAGGTGCTCTCGGACTCGACGGTAGCCAAGGTGCAGCAGATGCTCCACGACGTCACGACGATAGGCTCCGGCACCAAGGCGGTGCCTGCAGGTTACAAGGTGGCCGGCAAGACCGGGACGGCCCAGAAGCCTGAGGCGGGAGGCTACGGAGACAAGAGAATATCGTCCTTCATGGGTTATATCCCAGCAGACGATCCCAAGGTAGCGGTGCTCATTGCGATAGACGAGCCGTCGTCCGAGAACAGGTACGGCGGAACCGTGGCGGCTCCCGTATTCCAGCGCATCGCATCGGATATAATGAGATATATGGAGATTGCGCCGACTGAGCCGTTGAAATCAGCAGCGAAACCCTCCGAAACGGCAACCGTGCCCGATGTTACGGGAAGGAACAGGGCGCAGGCTGCATCTATGCTGAAAGCGGCCGGATTGGCCATGGCCTCTGAAGGCGAGGGGGAGACCGCCTCCGAGATGGTGCCGAGGCCTGGCACGACGGCCGCCAAGGGCTCCGCCGTGCTCGTATATTTCCCCGAACACGACGGCCAGGCAGAGGCCGGGACGCTCGAAGCCAAGGTGCCTGACCTGAGGGGCAAATCGCTGAAAGAGGCATCCTTAGCAGCAGGAATCGCGGGATTCTCGATCGTACCGGACGGCAGCGGCCTGGTTTTCAGGCAGTCGCCGGCGCCCGGCGGCAGGTATATCAAGGGGACCCAGATACAGGTGTGGCTTAGGACGCAGTAAATGCGACGCGAGGTGTTAACATGAAGCTTTCGAAGCTCTTGGACGGAATCGGGGACTGGAAGCAGGGCATGCCGGACCCGGAAATTGCGAAGATATGCTACGACTCCAGGCAGGTCGGCAAGGATGACCTCTACGTAGCCCTGATAGGGGCCAAGCTGGACGGCATTCGTACATCAATTCGGCGTGCGAAAGGGGCGCAGTGGCGGTCGTCCACAGCAGGGCCTACGACATACCTGAAGGGGTAGTCGGCATCAAGGTCCCCGACAGCAGGGAGGCCCTCTCAAAGCTGGCCAGGAGGTTCTACCACGACCCGTCCTCAAGGCTGAAAGTCGTCGGGGTCACAGGCACCAAGGGAAAGACCACAACCACATACCTCATAGAGCATATATTGAACGCCAACGGCGTCAAATGCGGGCTTCTGGGCACGATACAGTACAGGACCGGGGCGAGGGTGATGACGGCAGGGAACACGACCCCGGAATCGCTCGACCTTGCCGCATATATGGACGAGATGGACGAATCGGGCTGCAAGGCGGTAGTGATGGAGGTCTCGTCCCACGCGCTGGTGCAGGGAAGGGTCTCCGGTGTGAACTTCGACGTGGGGGTATTCACAAACCTCGGCCACGACCATCTGGACTACCACCTCACCTTCGAAGGCTATGCCATCGCCAAGGCCAAGCTTTTCAGCGCCCTGTCCGAATCCGTAAGCGGCAACGGGAAACCGGCTGTGAAGACCGCTGTGCTCAACGCAGACGACCAGTACTCCGGATTCATGGGAAGGCACGCCCGAGAAGCAGGGGCCAGGAGCATAACCTACGGCCTGCAGAAGGGCGCCTACATGTATGCTGACGAAATAAAGAAGGGAATCGACGGCAATGTCTTCACGGTCAGGACGATAGAAGGCGATTCGGCCGAGGTGAAGACCTCGCTCATGGGCAGCTTCAACATCTACAACTGCCTGGCCGCCATCGGGGCGTGCATGGGGTTGGGCATAAGCCTCAAGGACGCCGCCGCGGCACTTGCCGGCTTCGTAGGCGTGCCGGGGAGGTTCCAGAGGGTGGACGCAGGCCAGGGCTTCGCTGTTATCGTCGACTACGCTCACACCCCGGACAGCCTGGAAAACGTGCTGAGGACTGCGCGCGACATTACGACCGGAAGGCTGATCTCTGTCTTCGGATGCGGCGGCGACCGCGACAGGACCAAGAGGCCCAAGATGGGGGCGATCTCCCAGCAGCTTGCCGACCATACGGTGCTGACCTCCGACAACCCCAGGACGGAGGAGCCCATGTCCATCATCAGGGACATAACCGCAGGTATGATACCCGGCAAGGCCTTCGAGGTGGAACCGGACAGGCGGCTTGCAATAAGGAAGGCGATTTCCCTCGCCTCCCCGGGGGACGTTGTGGTCATTGCGGGCAAAGGGCATGAGACGTACCAGATAAAGGGGCTTACCACTGTACACTTCGACGACAGGGAGGAAGCCGAGCAGGCCGTCAGGGAGCTGGTCAGATGAGGTTCGGGCTTGATTGGATAATAGGTGCCTGCGGAGGGACGTTGGCCTGCGGCCCCGCCGACGGGGGAGTGTGCGGCTTCGCCATAGACAGCAGGCATAAGGGCGATGCTTGGGCTTTCGTCGCATTGAAGGGCGAAAGGGCGGACGGGCACGACTACCTTGATGACGCCTATGGCAACGGGGCCAGGGTGGCGATCGTATCGAGGATCCCCGAGAAGGTGCCGCAGGGCATGAGCGTGGTCCTTACGGAAGATCCGCTCCTAGCCCTCGGGAGCATCTCCGGAGCCCACAGGCGAAGGTTCGGCATACCCGTGATAGGTGTGACCGGCTCGGCCGGAAAGACCACCATCAAGGATATGACAGCGGCGGTGCTCGCCATGAAGTACCGGGTCCTCAAGACGAAGGGCAACCTCAACGGGGAGATCGGATGCCCCCTGACGCTGCTGGAAATGGATGAAACCCACGAATATGCGGTCATCGAGATGGCAATGCGCGGATTCGGCCAGATAAAGTACCTCACGGAGCTGGCGCTGCCAAAGAAGGGCATCGTCACCATCGTAGGGAGCATGCACATGGAGTTCCTGGGCTCCAGGGAAGGCATAGCAAAGGCCAAGGCGGAGCTCGTCGAGGCCCTGCCCGAGGACGGCCTTGCCATATTGAACCGCGATGACGCCATGGTATATGCGATGAAGGAGAAGTGCAGGTGCCCACATCTGACCTACGGGACCGACGAAGAGGCGGACATCCGGGCTGTAGGTATCGGGGCTTCCGAATCCGGGGCCTCGTTCGATGTGAGGCTGTCTTCGAAGGCGCGGACGCTGCTCGGCTTCGGGCATACCGGCATTGAAGGGGTACGCATACCTTTCGCCGGCGACCACCAGGTTAGGAACGCTCTTGCGGCGGCTTGCGCGGGGCTATCCGAAGGCATCGAGCCTGGACATATAAAAACCGCGCTGGCTGGATTCAAGCCCTCTGCTATGAGGATGTCTGTGAAGAAGGCCATGCAGGGATTCGACGTGCTGGACGACACGTACAACGCAAACCCGGAGTCCGTGCCGGCAGCTCTTGCTTCTGCGATGGCCCTAGCCTCTGGAAGGCCGGTCTATCTGGTGCTAGGCGGCATGGTAGAGCTAGGGGAAAGGTCTCTCGAGCTGCATCACGAGCTCGGCGCGAAGCTGGCCAGGCAGGGCGTGGCAGGGATAGTGACCATGGGGGAGCTCGGGCACGGCATACATGAAGGCCTGTTGGCAGCCGGTTTCGAAGGCGCCATACACACGATTTCGCACGAGGAGGCCGCCGAAAGGATAGCATCGTTGGCGAAGCCAGGTTCCCTGGTGTTAGTGAAGGGGAGCCGGGCCATTGGCATGGACAAGGTCGTATCGATACTGACGGGAATAACTGAGTCCCCGCACTAACCGAGGTGGCATATGGTAAGCGTGCTCGTTTCGTTCATAATCTCTTGCGTCGCGGGGCTAGTTTCGGCCCCGTTCATAATCAGGCAGCTTAAGAAGCTCAAGCTCGGCCAGTTCATAAGGGACGACGGGCCCCAGACGCACCTGGTCAAGCAGGGAACCCCGAGCATGGGCGGGATGATCATGGCGTTAGGGACGCTCGTGGCGGTTGCCCTTTCAGTGCCTAAGTCGGATGACGTCTACATGGCGCTCGTTACGGCATTGGGCTTCGGCGGCATCGGCTTCGTAGACGATTACCTGAAGGTACGCCACAGGAGGAGCCTGGGCCTCAAGGGAAGGTTCAAGTTCTTAGGGCAGCTGCTCTTCGGGGCGGCCATTGCGTTTTATGCCTACCGTGCGTACGGCGGGGACGTTAAGATACCTTTCGTAGGCTTGCCCATAGGGATGGGCCCGTTCTACGTGCCTTTCGCGATGTTCATCGTGATAGGCGCAGCCAACGGGATGAACTTCGCTGACGGCGTCGACGGCCTTGCGGCGGGAGCGGCCTCGGCGTCGGTCGGCGCATATGGAATCATCGCGTTTCTCCAGATGCAGGAGGGGTTGGCCGCCCTGTCGGCGGGGGTAATAGGGTCATGCATGGCTTTTTTGGCCTTCAACTCGCATCCTGCCAAGGTCTTCATGGGGGACACCGGCTCCTTGGGCCTCGGCGGCCTGCTTGGCGCCCTCGCCGTGCTGACCAGGAACGAGGCCCTGCTGGCCGTGATAGGCTTCCTCTACGTGGTAGAGGTGCTTTCGTCGGTCATACAGGTATATTACATAAGAAGGCTCAAGAGGCGCCTTTTCAGGATGGCGCCAATACACCACCACTTCGAGCTCATGGGTTTCCCGGAGGCGCATGTGGCGGTCGGCTTCTGGATTGCGTCTTTCATATCGGGGGCGCTGGGGCTTCTGATCTTCTTGAGGGGATAGGATGAGGGACTTCAGGGAAAGGGCATATGACCTTGCGATCTTCATACCGGCCATGCTCCTTCTGGGCGCGGGCCTGGTCATGGTGTTCAGCGCGTCCCAGATGCAGGCGCTTTCCGACTTCGGGGACATGTTCTACTACATCAAGAGGCAGGTAGTATGGGTGATCCTGGGAGTTTCGGTGATGTACGTGGCGATGAAGCTGAGGCTCGACAACGCCAGGAAGCTGGCGGTGCCCCTCTTCGTGGCCGCCCTGGCAAGCCTTGCCGCAGTGCTCGCCGTAGGCAAGACTGTAGGCGGGGCCAAGCGCTGGATAGACATAGGCATCGGCACCCTGCAGCCCTCGGAGTTCGCAAAACCCCTCATGGTGTTCGTACTGGCCTGGTACTACGATTTCATAGAGAAGCAGGGGAAATCCGATTTCCTGTATACGGTGGCCGTACCGATGGTGTTCGCGGTGTCGGCAGCAGGGCTGGTGCTGCTGGAACCCGACTTCAGCACGGCAGGCCTGTTCGTGGTGCTTGCCCTGGCCATCGTCTTCACCAGCACGAAGTACAAGGCTTCGCTGCTGGTCCTCGGCGCCCCGGCAGTGATCGGCGCCTTCGCCTGGGCCGTGCAGGAGCCGTACCGGTGGCGGAGGATAACCGGCTTCTTGAACCCTTGGTCGGATGCCAGATCATCCGGCTACCAGATAGTGCAGACGCTCTACGCCCTCGGCTCCGGCGGCATCAAGGGCCTGGGGCTCGGGCTATCCAGGCAGAAGATGTACTACATACCCGAGCAGCATACCGACTTCATCTTTGCGGTTGTGGGCGAGGAGCTCGGCCTTATCGGCACTACGAGCTTCGCGGCCCTTTACCTGATAATAGCGATAAGGGGCTTGAGGATCGCCAACCAGACGGAAGACACGTTCAAGTCGACGCTCGCCTACGGGCTTTCGATGTGGATAGCGCTACAGGCGTTCATCAACATGGGGGTGGTCGCCAACCTTCTGCCGGTCACAGGGATGACCCTTCCGCTGGTCTCTGCGGGGGGCTCCTCGATGCTGCCCACGATGGCGGCGGTCGGCCTTCTTCTCAACATATCAAGGGATGCAGCATACAGGAGGTAGCGATGTCCATAGAGCGCATTATGATCACGGGCGGAGGCACCGGCGGGCACATATATCCCGCATTGGCGGTAGCAGGGGAGCTGAGGAAGAGGCATCCTCTGGCGAGGTTCCTTTATGTGGGCGGCAAGAAAGGGCTGGAAAGCGACCTCGTGCCGCGCGAAGGCTACGAGTTCGTCGCCCTAGACATCAGGGGCATGGAGCGGAAAGCCGGCCTCGCAACGCTGAAGTCTGCCTGGATGGCATTCGTCTCCGTCTTCCGCGCCGTCGGGATAATGCAGGAGTTCGACCCCGATGTGGTAATAGGCACCGGGGGTTACGCGTCGTTCCCCGTGGGGGCTGCGGCCATCCTCACCGGAAGGCCGCTTGTGCTGCACGAGCAGAACGTATACCCCGGGCTGGCCAACAGGATCCTCGGCAGGTTCGCCAAGGGCATCGCGATAAGCTGGGAAAGCTCGAAGGACGGCTTCTCCGGCAGCGCCGAGATAGTACACACCGGGAACCCGATCAGGTCCTCCGTCATAGGCACCACCAGGGAAGAGGGGCTAAAAAGGCTGAACCTTGAACCGGGCCCCAGGACGGTCCTCATCTTCGGCGGCAGCCAGGGGGCCATGAGGATGAGCAACGCCGCAATATCGGCCATGAAGCTGGCCGAAGAGGAGGACATGCGCCTGATACTGGCCACGGGTGCTGCCAACTACGACAGGTTCGCGGCTGAAGCCAGGGCTGAGGGCGTTGACTTCGCCGACGGTTTCGACGGCAGCGGGAAGAAGTTCGTTATTGTCCCGTACATACACGACATGGCGGCTGCGCTTTCCGCCTCTGACCTTGTAGTGGCCAGGGCGGGCGCCCTTACGCTTGCCGAGATAACGGCAAAAGGCCTGCCTTCGATACTTGTGCCGCACCCTAAGGTGCCGGACGACGTCCAGAGGAGGAACGCGAAGGCTATGCAGGACGAAGGGGCGTCCGTGTCGATAGAGGATTCCGCCCTCGACGGCGCGACGCTCTTCGATGCCATATCGGGGCTCATCGCGGACGACGCCAGGCTGGCTTCCATGGGGAAGGCCGCTCTCGCCCTTGCGATGCCGGACGCGGCGTCGAAGGTGGCGGACCTTGCGGAAAGACAGGCCAGGAGGATGAACGGATGACTTCGGGAAGGGTCCATTTCATAGGCGCCGGCGGATACGGGATGAGGCCGCTGGCAGCTATACTGATAAACATGGGAAAGCCGGTGACCGGCTCCGACATAAAGGAGAGCGCTGGGCTGAAGGAGCTCGAGGGGATGGGCGCCAGGATCTGGCTGGGCCACAGCCCCGAGCTTGTACAGGGGGCCGAGCTCGTCGTGTTCTCAAACGCAGTGCCGGAGGACGACCCGGAGCTGATCGAGGCAAGGAGGCTGGGCATCGCGGTCATGCCGAGGGCCGAGCTGCTAGCAGAGCTATTCAACCAAAGTGTCGGCATAGGGGTGACCGGAACCCACGGCAAGACCACGACCACCGCCATGCTGATGTACATCATGGTCGAAGCGGGGCTTGACCCCAAGGCGCTGGTCGGTTCGGGCTTGCCGGGCCTGCCTACAGGCGGAAGGAGCGGCAAGGGCAGGCATATGGTCGTGGAGGCCGACGAAGCCTACGGCACCTTCCTCCGCTTGAGGCCGCATGCTGCGATCATCACGAACGTGGACGACGACCACCGGGACCATTACGGCTCCTACGAGGCGATAAAGGCGGCGTTTAGCCAGTTCGCCTCCCAGGTGGACAAAGCAGGCGTCCTTGTGGCCTGCTCGGATTCGCCCGATGCGTCGGCAGCAGCCGGGCATGCCCCGTGCAGGACTGTGGGCTACGGCCTTGCGGCAAGTTCCGGCTACAGCGCGCGCGATATTTGCCTCAAGGGCACAGGTTCGAGCTTTTCGCTCGTAAAAGACGGCATGGGGATCGGGCCGCTGTCTCTTAAAGTGCCCGGCCTTCACAACGTATCGAACGCGACAGGGGCGGCAGCGCTTGCCCTGGAGCTGGGGATTGACTTCGAAGCCGTCGCCAAAGGGCTCGCCTCTTTCGCGGGCGCAGACAGGCGCTGCCAGCTTATCGGCGATTTCGGCGGAGTGCGGATCTTCGACGACTATGCCCATCACCCTGAGGAAGTAAAGGCAACCCTTGCGGCGCTGAAGCCGGCTGCGGGGGGAAGGCTCATCGCAATATTCCAGCCCCAGAGGTTCACAAGGACCATGATGCTCATGGACAGGTTCGCCGGGGCCTTCGGCGACGCTGACCTGCTTGCGGTGGCCGAAGTCTATTACAGGGGCACCGGGGAGAGCCCGATAGAGGGGGTCAACGGAAGGGCCCTTGCCGAGAGGATCTCAAAGAACAAGGGCTCGGATGTAGCCTTCGTGGAGGGGGCGGACGAAGCGGCTGCCTGGGCCATGGAAAACGTAAAGCCAGGCGACATAGTGGTCACGATGGGCGCGGGGGACATCTGGAAGGCGTCAAGGATAATGGCCGCAAGGCTCAAAGGTGGGGAAGATGGCGGAAAAGGCGAGGCTCACTGAAAAGGCGCTCAACGAGCTGCGACACTTGTCCGGAGGGCCGGTCCTCGAAGATGAGCCCATGTCGGCCCATACCACCTTCAGGCTGGGCGGCCCGGCCGATTACATGTGCTCCCCCAAGGGACCCGATGAACTTGGCCGGGTGCTGGCATGGTGCGAGTCCGAGGGTTTGGAAAGGCTCGTGATCGGGGCCGGCAGCAATCTGCTGGTGGCCGACAAGGGCATCAGGGGCCTGGTAATCAGGACCGGCGCCATGACTGCCTGGAGCGTGAGCGCAGACACACTGGTAGCCGAAGCCGGCATCCTGATGCCGGCCATATCGTTTGCACTTGCCGACATGGGGCTTTCAGGATTCACGGAGGCATGCGGCATACCCGGTTCGCTGGGCGGCGGGCTCTGTATGAACGCGGGGGCTTACGGCTGGAACATAGCGGACGTCACCGTAAAAGTCGAGGCCATGGACCTTAAGGGTCGCCGGATGGAGCTTTCTCGCGAGGCGATGGGCTTCGGACCCAAGACAAGCGCTCTGATGAGGGAGGGGCTCATCGCAACCAGGCTTTACGCCAGGCTGGGAAGGGCGGACAGGGCAGCCATCAAGGCGAGGATATCGGCCCTCCTTAAGGACAGGGCTTCCAAGCAGCCGCTGGAGCTTCCCAACGCGGGCTGCGTCTTCAGGAACCCCGCAGGCACCGGGGCCGGGCGCCTCATCGACTCATGCGGCCTCAAAGGCCTGTGCGTAGGCGGGGCATGGGTTTCCGAAAAGCACGCCAACTTCATCGTGAACAGGGGCGGGGCGAGCGCCGCCGACGTCAGGTCTCTGCTGATGAAGGTGCAGGGCGAAGTGTTCGACAAGTACGGGGAAGTGCTGGAGCCGGAAGTAAGGCTTGTGGGGGATTGGGATGCAGAGTAGCGCGCAGAAGGCCAACTGGAAGGCAGGAAAGGCGGGGCTTCGGGCGAAGCCGGCCGCCCTTCCCATACTCGCCGTCTTCGTCCTGATCGGGATAATCACATTCCTTTACTCGCCTGCCTTCAACGTCAGGGAGATAACCGTGGAGGGCAACCTGTTCTTCAGCGACAACGAGGTCATAGCCCTCGCGATGGTGCCGCGGGACAGGAACATGCTGCTCATCAGCGCGGAGGCGATAGCATCGAGGATAGCCATGGCGCCCAGGGTCGAGAAGGCATCAGTAAGGAAGAGGTACCCTTCGAGGATGGAGATAACTGTCGCCGAAAGGAAGACGGCGGCGTACCTGCCGTACGGGGGCTTCTTCGTTGACCTAGACAGAGAAGGCCTGGCCATAGGCGTATCGGAGGCGGTAACAGACCAGAACGTGCCGATAATCACGGGGATGGTGCCGTCTTTCGTCCTGCTGGGCGAGAAGGTGAGGCCCGAGCAGCAGGCGGCCCTCGCCTGCCTCATAGGCCGGATGCTGGCCGAAAGGAACGTGCCCGACATATCGGAAGTTAATGTGAAAGAGGCCTCCGATATTGTTATAATAACCAATGAGGGTTCAAGGATCATGCTGGGCGCCGCCGACGGCATAGAAGGAAGGCTCAGCCTGGCCGTCGACATGCTTGCAGGCGCAAGGTCCAGGAAGCAGGCTTTCAAGTACATAGATGTGAGGATAGCCGAAAGGCCGGTGCTGGGCACCAGATAGGCCTTGAGGTTAAGGTGATATGGCAAAGAACGAGAAATACGGCATAGCTGCGGTGGATATCGGGACCTCAAAGGTCGCAGCCTTGATGTTCTCGGCCGAGCTGGGCGCAGAGCCGGTGATCGAGGGCTACGGCGTGGTCCCTTCGGCAGGAGTGAAGAAGGGGCTCATCACCGACGCCGAGGCTGCGGGTTCGGCAGTCTCGTCGGCGCTCGCCAAGGCGGAGGACATGGCGAAGCTGGTCGCAAACCAGGCCGTCGTGGGGTTGGGTGGCAAGCACATATCCTCCATGCGCTCATACGGGATGATACCCCTGGAGAAGGGCCCGAGGAGGATTACCCAGGAGGACGTCGACAGGCTCATAACGTACGCAGGCATAGTGCGCCTGCCGGATGACGCGTCGCTTCTTGGCATAGTCCCCAGGGATATAATCGTCGACGGGCAGAAGGGCGTGGAGAAGCCCGTGGGCATGTCCGCAGTCAGGATGGAGACCGACGCCGTCGTGCTGACGGCCAGCTCCCAGCAGCTCGAAGCCTGCGATTCCATATTCAAGGCGCTGGGCACCCAGCTTGCGGGGAAGTATGCGAACTCCATCTGCGCGGCCGAGGCCGTGCTGAGCCCCGACGAGAAGGAATGGGGGGCCGCGGTGGTCGACATAGGGGCGGGCACCACCGATATAGCGATCTACATGGACAGGAGCCTAGTGCGCCTTACGTCCATACCTCTGGGCAGCGCCAACATAACAAAAGACATAGCGCAGGTCCTGCAGGTGCCGGTCAACCAGGCTGAGCAGCTGAAGGTGAAGTTCGGCACGGCAAGGCCCGCCCTGATAGACAAGAACGAGATCATAGACGCGGTCAACATGGCCACGGGCGTCGATGCAAGCATAGGCTCGGCGATATCGAGGACGGAGCTGTGCAAGGTCATCGAAGCGAGGGTCTTCCAGATAATCGACCAGGTGGCGGCGGAGATTGACGCCGAGGGCCTGCTGGGAAGGCTGCCTTCGGGGATGGTCCTCACTGGAGGGGGGAGCCTCCTTCCGTACCTTCCCGAGTTCATCCAGGAGAACCTCAAGGTGCCCGCGAAGGTCGCAAGGCCGTCGCAGTCCCTGGGGCTTCCCAAGCAGATCGAGTTCCCTCAGATGTCCGCAGCGGCAGGGCTGATAAAGACCTGCCTGATGGACCACAGGGCGGCGGGCGACGCCTCCTCGCAGAAGAACCAGAGGCGCATGGGCCGCGGCGTGAAGGACCTTTTGAAGGGATTGATAGACCTTAACTGAGCGTGAGGGGGATTAGGACATGTTCGTAGTAGAGCCCGAGGGCCTCGGGTCGGCCAAGATAAAAGTAGTCGGCGTCGGCGGCGCCGGCTGCAACGCGGTGAACAGGATGGTAGATGCCGGAATAGACGGCGTCGAATTCATAAGCATGAACACGGACGCGCAGGCTTTGTCCAGGTCGCTCGCCCCGAGGAAGGTCCAGCTGGGCGCGAACCTGACGAAGGGCCTTGGCGCGGGGGCCAACCCGGAAGTCGGCAAACAGGCAGCGGAAGAGAGCGTGGACGGAATAACCGAGGCCTTGCAAGGGGCCGACATGGTGTTCGTCACGGCCGGGATGGGCGGAGGCACCGGTACGGGGGCCAGCCCCCTTATAGCCGAGATCGCTCGCAAGTCAGGCGCCCTCACGGTGGGGGTAGTGACCCGGCCTTTCAACTTCGAGGGGGTGAAGCGGGCCGACTACGCCATAAAGGGGATAGAGGAGCTGAGGGGCAAGGTAGACACCCTCATAGTCATCCCCAACGAGAGGCTCCTGACAGTCGTCCAGAAGAACACCAGGCTCTCAGAGGCCTTCAGGGTGGCAGACGACGTCCTGAGGCAGGGCATCCAGGGCATCACCGACGTGATAGTGAAGGCCGGCGAGGTGAACGTGGACTTCGCCGACGTGAAGACCATAATGACGAACGCGGGTTCCGCCCTGATGGGCATCGGCATCGCCGAGGGCGAAGACAGGGCACTCGTGGCAGCTAAGGAAGCGATATCCAGCCCCCTGTTGGAAGCGTCGATAAAGGGCGCGAAGGGCGTGCTTTTCAACGTGACCGGAGGAGACGACCTGACCTTAAGCGAGGTGCACCAGGCCGCGGCCCACATCCACGACAGCGTGGACCCGGAGGCCATGGTCATATTCGGCTCCGTCGTGGACCCGAACATGGAGGGCAAGGTCAAGATCACTGTGATCGCCGCCGGCTTCAGCGACCAGCCGAGCGTCGCATCAAGGTACATGCAGAGGAGGCCCGTCGGCCCGAGGCCCCCGTACCAGCCTGACGACAGGGCCCAGGCCAAGGCTCAGCAGCCGGTGTCGGACGACGATGACGAGTTACCGCCTTTCTTGAGGCGATGAAGGAGAAAATGGACTTATGCCGCAGGATACAAGACCGAGCGAGATAGACCCCAACTTCATGGGAGGGCTGCCCGAGGGGGCCGAGATAGTGCTGCTCATAGACGGCTCGAAGGTAATTAAGACCGACGTGAGCTGGTTTGACAGTTACCTCGACGGCGAGATTCCGGCCGACGGGCAGGTCAAGTTCAACTTCCGCATCCTGGGGTCCAAAGGATGGACGGAGGTCCAGGAAGTCGCAAGGAGGGCTTTCTGGGAGCATGAATCCATAGTCACCCTATCGGTGAGGAAGGGCAAGTCCAGGCTCGCATGCGGCACGGTGGTCCCCGTGATAAGGGGCGGCAAACAGCTGGCGGTCGAGGTGGAGAACCTGGCGGCCGGCGATACGCTCAGCTTCCACGACTACATGATGCTCCGAAGCGGGCAGAACGAACCAAAAGGCCAGGTGATAGTAAGGGGCCAGGGCCTGATGGAGAAGAAGAAGAACCCCGCAGAAGGGGCGAAGCTCTACTTCATCAGGACGGCTTCAGGGGACATAATCGCCGACGGCATAGTCGTGCTGACGGGCAGACAGGGATAGCCGATGGCAGGGGGTTTTGCGGCACGCGCTGGCAAGGACGGCCTTCTGCTGCTTGAACCGACAATATTGGCGGAAGAGGGCTTCATTGCCGCATTCACAACCAGGAAGGGCGGATGGAGCCCTCCTCCATATGACGGGCTGAACATGGGATTCGGCGTGCCGGACATGCCGGCGAACGTCAGGTCGAACAGATTGGCCGTGCTCTCCGAGCTGGGGCTCGAACCGTCTCTTTCCACCGCGATGAGGCAGGTCCACGGCAGGAACATAGTCAAAGTGACGGAGGAGAACGCGGGGTCCGGGGGGCTGGACCATCTGACGGCCTTCCCGGGCTGCGACGGCATGTTCACCGACGTCAGGGGGGCGGCCCTCATCGCGACATATGCCGACTGTGTGCCCGTCGTCGTCGCCGACGTAGCGAAGAGGGCGATCGGGGTGGTCCATGCAGGGTGGAAGGGCACGCATCTGAAAGCGGCCTGCGCCCTTGCGGAGCGCATGGGGTTCGAAAGAGGCAGGGCATCCGACTTCATAGCAGCCATTGGGCCGGGTATCGGGCCGTGCTGCTACGAAATAGGGGAGGACGTCGCATCCTTATTGAGGGTTGCCGGGGCTGAGGATGCCCTGCGGCCGGCGGAGAACGGGAAATCTAGGGCCGACCTGGGCGCCATGAACGCCTTTCAGCTGTTGAGCATGGGTTTTTCGAGCGGGAACATTGTAAGCTATCGAGGATGCACCTCATGCGAGGAGGAGCTGTTCTTCTCGCACAGGAGGGACAGGGGGAGGACCGGAAGGTGCGCCGCCGTAGCGGCGGTCCGGGAGTAGGATGGTCGAGGAGCCGAGGGAAAGGAAGGCGGCAGAGGATACCGAGGACGCAAGGGGCGGCTTCCTCAGGCGCTTCGGGCTTTGGGTGCTCATCGCCCTTGCCCTGATATTCCTGACGGTAGCCTATTCCATGATGTACGATTCCCTAATCGGGAGGATAACGCCCACCATCGCCGTCAGGGAGGGCACGCTGGAGAGGTTCGTTCCCTGCAAAGCGGTGATCATCAGGGACGAAGCCGTAGTCAGGTCGCCTGCGGCAGGGGTGCTGAACGTCGTCGCGCCGGAAGGCAGCAGGGTGGCGAAGGGCGAGACCGTCGTAAGGATAGGAGGGCAGCCGGAGCCTCAGCAGGGCGAAAGCACCGCAGCCGGGGACGGAGGGCTGCTTATTGCACAGCTTGAGCTGGAGAAGGCGGAAGCGGCCGAATACGACGCGAGGGCTTACCTCCAGTCAAAGCAGGAAGAGCTGATAATATACGAGAAGAGGGGCGACCAGAAGGGCGCCGAAAGGATAAGGTCGCAAATCGCCGATGCCCAGGACGCCCTGTCGGCCGCGACGGCAAAGAAGCTGGACGCGAAGGCGGCCTACCAGGAGAAGCTGGCCGCTTCCAAGGTAGCGCAGGCGGGCGGCGGGGCCTACTCCGACCCGGGCGGGCTGAAGGTCAGGGCGACGAGGCCCGCCGCCGTCAGCTACTCGTGGGACGGGCTGGAGTCGCTGTTCTCGCCGGCGAACCCCGGCCTGCTGGAAGTCCCTTACGGGGCGGTCTCCGAAGCCCAGCAGGCTGTGAGGAAGCAGGGGGACGAAATCGCCGAAGGCGATCCGGCCTTCCGGGAGATAAGCAGCATAAGCACCGACTTCCTGCTCTATATGAGGGATGTCGACCCGGAGATCGTAAAGGTGGGCAGCAACCACCGGGTGAGGTTCTCAAGGCTTTCCTCCGAGAAGGTGAGCGCGAAAGTCAAGAAATACAGGCAGGACGGCTCGGGCGGGATTACTGTCTACCTGACCATGGACAGGTACGTCTCGTCTATGGCGGGGATGAGGACGACAGACGCGGAGTTCCTCCTAGAAAGCTATTCAGGGCTCATCGTGCCGGCAAGGGCGATATCGACCGCTGGAGGCAGGTCGTCGCTTCAAGTGCTGAGGCGCGACAGGTTCATCGCTGTCGACGTCGAGGTGCTCGGCATAGTCGGCGCCGATGCCGCCGTGAGGTCGGACGCGCTCAAGCCGGGCGACAAGGTGAAATACGATGGATGATTGCGCACCCGTCAGCATAAGGGACAGGGCCCTTTCCGTCATAGACAGGGTGAGGCGGGCTGAAGAGCGCGCCGGAAGGCCGCACGGCAGCGTCAGGATCGTGGCGGTGAGCAAGACGAGGGGAGCCTCGGAGGTCCTGGAGGCTTTCAGCGCAGGCATTTGGGAGTTCGGAGAGAACTACGTGCAGGAGGCCGAGGCGAAGGCCGGGGTGCTTCCGGCAGGCATTCTGCTGCATATGGTAGGAGGCCTTCAAAGCAACAAGGCCAGGAGGGCCGCAAGGATATTCTCGATGGTCCAGGGGCTTGATTCGGAATCGGCGGCTGCGGCGCTAGACAGGGCATGCCTCGACCTGGGCAGGAGGATGGACGTGCTGGTGCAGGTGAACGTCGCATCCGAGGCGACCAAGGGGGGCGTCAGGCCGGACGGGCTTGCGGACTTCCTGGGCAAGCTGGAGGGCCTTGGCTACATAAAGCCCCGGGGGGTGATGGTCATACCGCCCGCAGGGCTTTCAGCAAGGTATTTCCCGGAAGCCAGGCGGATATTCGAGCGCGCCAGGCAGAATGCCGCTGACCCTGCATCCTTCGACATCCTGTCGATGGGCATGTCGGCGGATTTCGAGGAGGCAATATCCGAAGGGGCGGGCATCGTGCGGATCGGAAGGGCCATATTCGGCGAGAGGTGATCGGCTTGGGGCTGTCGGACAGGATCAGGGATATGCTCGGAGACGTGGGCGCATCGGGGCTCGAAGGAGCGATCGGGACCGCCGTTTCGGGCGGTACTGGGATCACCGGTTTCATGCCTGCGTCGACGGCCTCATCTATCAAGCAAGCCCTTCAGGAGGACCCCAGGGTCAGCGTCAGGACTTACGGCGGATACAGGGGGGCGTCAAGGGAGCTGGTGGCAGTGGGCCCCGCAGGTTTCGATTGGGAGGGGTTCGACCCCGGCATCTCATACCTATACGTTAGGAGCAGCGACGCGGACCCCGAGGAGATGGTCTCCTACCTCAAGGCTGCGGGGGCAAAGGAGAGCGAGCTGGGGGACGTTTTCCGCTCAGGCAAAGGCGTGGGTGTCGTCGCCGAGGGCCGGGCTGCCGCGAGGATGCTGGCAAGGGGCATAACGGTGCAGGGCTTCCCGGCCGAGGCAGAGGAGGCGGACCCATTCGAGCTCGCCTTCCCGGGCCAGTCAAAAAAGGAGATAAGGTCCTCGGTGGGCTCCATGAGGCTGGACGCCATTGCAGCATGCGGCTTCCCGGCCAGCAGGACCAGGCTCGCCGCGGAGATAGAGCTGGGTCGCGCCAAGCTCAACGGCAGGACGGTCACCGACCCGGCAGCCAAAGTGAGGCAGGGCGACGTTATCATAATAAAGGGCAGGGGCAGGATAGTGCTGGACGAAGAGGGCCCCGCGACGAGGAAAGGGCGCATTTCCGTAAGGATGACTAAGTATTCGGCCCAGTAGGAGGTGGATTCATGATTACGCCGCTGGAGCTGCTGAACAAGGAATTCTCGGTCAGAATGAGAGGATACGACAGGTCCGAGGTGGACGAGTTCCTCAGCTTGCTGCAGAAGGATTACGAGACGCTTTTCAGGTATTACAGGAAGAACTGCGGGAGCGACGCCATAGTGCCCCCGAAGCCGGAGGAGCTGGAGCCTGCCGAAGCAAGGCCCGCGCGCCAGGAACCCCAGCAGGCGAAAACCGAGGCCGAGTCCTACGGGGCAGCCCCGGACAGGCCTGCAGCTGGAGGGCCGCCCACACATCCAGCGCCCGGGCAGGAGGCGGATCTGGCTGAGAGCATAAAGGGAATACTTGCTATGGCGCAGAAGGTCGCCGAGGAGTCAAGGCGCGCCGCCGAGTCCGAGGCCGCGGCCATCATCAGCGGGGCAGAGGCGGACGCGGCTAGGCTGGCTGCCGCGGCCGAAGAGAAGCTCAGGGCAGACGAAAGGCGGCTTGCAGACCTCGCGTCGCAGGAATCGGCGCTCAGGGCAAGGATGAAAGGCTACCTTGAGGTCTACAGGCAGCTCATCGAAGACTTCGAGGCCACCTCCGGCATAGACTACAGCCTGTGAGGCGTTTTTATTGAAGGGCAGGTCAAGCTGTGATAAAATCGGGTTTGTGCGGTGAAGACGATGGCAGGGGCCCTGAAAGGGCGGTCCCTTCGATGTATGGCTGGCTCATGAAGGCGCTCGCCCTGCTCGTAGCGGCCGACCAGGCCTCGAAGTTCGTAGCCGAGGCGCTGATAAGGCCCTACACCACGGTCGCCACGCCGCTGGGCCGGCTGCTCAGGTTCACCCTCATTTACAACGAGGGGGCGGCTTTCGGGATAATGAGCGGCAAGCGGCTGTTCATAATGGGCGTAACGGTCCTGTTCGCCGCAGGCGTGCTGGCATATTGGCCGAGCGTCTGGAGGATGGGATCATACACCAGGGTCGCCGCAGCGATGATGCTGGCAGGCTCCGTCGGGAACTTCATCGACCGTGCAAGGACGGGCGCAGTGGTGGATTTCCTTGAGGTTCCGGCGGTGCCGCTTTTCCAGGTGTTCAACTTCGCCGACGCGCTGCTGGTCCTGGGGACCCTGGTATTCATCTATTCCATGTTTCGTGCTTCGTAGTCGAGAGGAGGAGTTGTTTTGTACCCGACGTTATTCAAGATCGCAAACTACCCTATACTGACATGGGGAGTCTCCCTTGCAGTGGCTTTCGTGATATGCACCGTGGTCGCAGTGCTGCTCGCCAAGAAGAGGGGCATCAAGGGCGACACCGTAATAGACGCCGCTCTCATCATATGCATCGTGTCGATACTGACGGCAAGGATCCTTTACGTGGCCCTGAACTGGAGCCAGTATGCGAACGACCCGATCAGCATAATATACCTCAGGGACGGCGGGCTGTCCTTCATAGGAGGCGTCGTAGGAGGCATATTGACCGGCTGGCTGTTCACGAAGGCGCGCAAGGTAAGCTTCGCCGACGGTTCGGACGTCGGCGCCATAGTGGTCACCCTCGGCTACGGCATAGTGAGGCTTGGCTGCCTCGCCAACGGCTGCTGCTACGGCCTCCCGTCGGACCTGCCTTGGGCGCTCGCCTGCGGACCCGGCAGCGTGCTCAGGCACCCGACGCAGATTTATTCGTCGATACTTGGCTTTTTGATGTTCGCGGTGCTGCTGTTCCTGTTCTTCAGGTCCCAGAAGCTCAAGGGCCTGCTGCTTTGGCTGTACATCGCGATGTACTCGGCCGGCAGGTTCGTCATCGAGTTCTTCAGGGTGGGGCCCAGGGACTACTTCGCGCCGCTCAGCCTCGCCCAGGTGTTCGCCATCGTGACGTTCATAGCGTCGGTGGGCGTGCTCGCAATAGAGCTGGGTAAGAGGAACTCCAGGGCATGACCCGGTCTGCCGCCTGCGGCCCTGACGATGCGGGGCTGAGGCTGGACACATACTTGGCGAAGGGGTCTCTGGCCCCTTCGCGCTCTTTTGCAGAGAAGCTCATCGAAGCAGGGTCCGTGCTCGTCAACGGAAGGCGCTCCAAGCCCTCATACAGGCTGGTCGCCGGCGATGTCGTCCAGGTGGAGGTGCCTGAGTCTCCCCGAGCTTCGGGGATAAGGCCCGAGGGCATTGACCTTACCGTGGTCTACGAGGACGACGACCTGATAGTGATCGACAAGCCCAAGGGGCTGGCCGTGCATCCCGGGGCGGGCAGGAGCTCGGGCACCCTTGTGAACGCCCTTCTCGGCAGGCAGGGCATGCTCTCCTCCATCGGAGGGGAAGAAAGACCCGGGATAGTCCACAGGCTGGACAAGGACACGTCCGGGCTCATGGTCGTGGCCAAGAACGACAGGGCGCACATAAGGCTTTCGGCGGACCTGGCTGCAAGGAAGGTCAAAAGGACCTACCTTGCGATAGCGAAAGGGTCCTTCAGCGAGGACCAGGGAAGGATTGAAGTGCCCATCGGTAGAAGTCCTAACGACAGGAAGAAGATGGCGGCGGACCAGTTCGGAAGGCCGGCGGCGACCGCCTTCAGGGTCTTGGAGAGGTTCGACGGCTACACGCTGCTGGAACTCAAGCTTATGACGGGCCGCACGCACCAGATCAGGGTGCATCTGAGCTACATAGGGCATCCGGTGGCGGGGGACCCGCAATACGGCGGGAAGCCGGGGGAGCTGGGATTGGGCTCGCAGGCGCTGCATGCGGCGCAGCTGGAGTTCGACCATCCGGCCGACGGCAGGATGATGAGCTTCCGATCCGAACCGGGGCAGGAGTTCAAAGAGGCGTTGAGGGTGCTGCGCAGCCGCTGCGGAGGTGTTTGAATGATAGACAGGTACGGATACCCCGAGATCAAGGCGATATGGGAGGACGACCACAGGTTCCAGACATGGCTTAAAGTCGAGGTCCTCTCGGCCGAGGCGTGGTCCATTCTGGGGCGCGTCCCGAAGGCGGACGTCGAGGCGCTGAAAGCGCCCGTCAGGATCGACCCAAAAAGGGTGGCGGAGATAGAAAGGGTGACGAACCACGACGTCATAGCCTTCCTTACTGCCGTATCCGAGCAGCTCGGAGAGCCGGCGAAGCACCTCCACCTCGGCATGACGAGCTCCGACATGCTCGACACGGCGATGGCGGTCAACATGGCAGAGGCGCTGGACATCATAATCGTGAGCCTCGACAGGCTCATGGATGCGGTATATGAAAAGGCGTTGGAGCACAAACGGACAATCATGATGGGGCGCACGCACGGCGTGCACGCGGAGCCCACTACCCTGGGCCTTAAGCTCCTGAACTGGCACTCGGAGCTCGAAAGGTCCAAATGGAGGATAATGGCCGCGCGCGCGGAGGCGGCCGTGGGGAAGATATCGGGCCCCGTGGGCACCTATGCCGGGGTGCCGCCCTTCGTTGAGGAGTACGTATGCGAGAAGCTTGGGCTCAAGCCCGCCAAGGTGTCGTCGCAGATCATACAGCGCGACAGGTATGCCGCCGTCACGGGCGCGCTTGCGCTTCTAGGAAGCTCCCTCGAGAAGTTCGCCACCACTGTCCGCACGCTGCAGAGGACAGAGATATCCGAGCTTATGGAGCCTTTCGGCAAGGGCCAGAAGGGGTCCTCGGCGATGCCGCACAAGAAGAACCCCATAACATGCGAGAGGATCTGCGGGATGGCGAGGCTCTTAAGGGGCAACCACCTCGCTGCGATGGAGAACATAGCCCTGTGGGACGAGAGGGACATCTCCCATTCCAGCGTAGAGAGGGTGATAATACCTGACTGCACGATACTGGCGGACTATGTGACAAGGAAGTTCACCTGGGTCGTCGAAGGCCTTGTGGTAAGGCCCGACAGGATGCTCAGGAACCTTGAATCCACAGGCGGCCTGGTATTCTCGGGCACCGTGCTGCTGAAGCTGGTGGATTCGGGGATGGCCAGGGACGACGCCTACGCGGTGGTGCAGCGCAACGCCATGAAGTCCTGGGAGGACGGGACGCCCTTCAGGAAGCTCTGCGAAGAGGACCCGGAGATCTCCAAGAGGCTCACCCTAAAGCAGCTTGACGAGTGCTTCGACTACGGCAGGCACCTCGCCCACGTAGACGAGGTGTTCGACAGGTTCGGAAGGAAGGGCCGGGAATAGGAAAGAGGCTCAAACACATCATCGCCCCCCTGGCCGCGACGCTTTTGCTCGCGGCCTTGGGTTCTGCCCGGGGCGCATGGAAACAGGCGCCCTTCAAGACCGCCGCTAATCCCTCATGCCTGATCGCCGCGGCAGGGGACACCATGCTCGACAGGGGTGTGGCCTTAGCCCTTCACGAGAGGGGAGAGGGCTGGGCCTTCTCGGGCGCGGGGGAGATCCTCAGGTTGGCGGACATCGCCTTCGTGAACCTTGAGACCTCGGTTTCTTACAGGGGATCGAGGATGCCGGGCAAAGGCATATGGTTCAGGACAAGCCCGGAAAGGCTGCCGCTTCTAAAGGAAGCCGGCATCGACATGGTGTCCGCAGCCAACAACCACATCATGGACTACGGCGAGGTATCGCTGCTCGATACACTGTCGCACCTGGATGAAGCGGGGATAATGCACGTCGGGGCGGGCAAGGACCTGAAAGCTGCCAGGCTCGGCAGGATATTTCAGATAAAAGGGCTAAAGGTGGGGTTCCTGGCCTATTCGGACTTCTGGGACATATTCTGGACTCCTGAATACAGGAGGACTTTCGCGGCATCGGCCGATGAACCGGGCATGGCGCCTGCCATAAGGGCGTTCATGGAGGAGGACATCAGGAGGTTGAAGTTACTTTCCAATTTCGTGGTGGTATCAGTCCACTGGGGGGACGAGTACATGACGATGCCGAATGCAAAGCAGGTGGAAAGGGCCCACGCCGCCATAGACGCCGGCGCTGACGTGGTCCTGGGGCATCATCCCCACGTCCTGCAACCCTTCGAAGCATATAAGTCCGGGATAGTGTTCTATTCGCTCGGAAACTTCGTCTTCGATCAGAAGAAGCCGAGGACCACAGAGAGCATTATAGCCCTCATCAGGCTGGAGAAGGGGAGGCCGCCCGAAGCGGAGGTGGTGCCGATGAGGATCACGGATTCAAGGCCCGCACCCATGGGCCGCGCGGACGGTTCGGAGCTGCTCCATAGGCTGTCGGACGGTTCGGCGCTGCTCGGCACCGACCTGTACGTATACGAGGGGAGGGGATACCTGTCGGCAGGCTCAATGAAACCTTCGATGCTGCTGGAGAGGATGCATCCCCACGCCTTCAAGGCGACAAGGTAGCACCTAGAGCTTCACGAGGGCGGTCTTCTGGTCCGTGAAAGTGACGGCGCCGGGAAGGCCGCCTTTAATCTTCTTCACCCTCCTGACCTCCGTGCAGTCGACCTCGCCCTTTCCCTGGTGTCTCAGGGATGAGTTTGCGAGGGCCAGCTTCATGGCCTCGTCCAGGGCGGAATCGGGCACGGCCTCTCCCTTCTGCCGCCTCAGGACGACGTGCGAGCCGGGCGCCCCCTTCACATGGAACCAGAGGTCCCAGGGGCTTGCGATCGAGAACGTCAGCAGGTCGTTCTGGGCGTTGTTCCTGCCCACCAGCGCCTTGTGCCCGCTTGAGAGGGTATATTCCGCAGGCAGCGCCGGCCCCGGCTTCTTGCCCCTGGCAGCCGGCTTACTCTTCGCCGCAAGGTAGCCTGCGCATTCGAGCTCCTCCTGGATCTGGGAAACCACGTTCGGGTCCTCCGCCCTTTCGAGCGCGTCCTTCACCCTTTCCAGGTATTCGACCTCCCGGGAGGACGATTCGACCAGGTCGGCCAGCGCCTTTACGGCCCTCCTGCTACGGTTGTACATCGAATAGTAGAGTTCCGCGTTCTTCGCTGCGCTTTTCGCCTGGTCCAACGGCACTTCGATCTCCTGGGGAGGGTCTGTTGAGTAGTCTTTGAGCATGGCCTTCCCGGGAAGCCTTTCGGGAAGCTCGTGCATCCCGGCCAGGATCGCGTCGGCCCAAACCCTGTAGGAGTCCCCTCGTTCATGCGACCTGAGGTCCTCTGACCTGGCAGACAGCTTGCCTGCCGCCTTCGCAAGCGCTGAGTCGAGCCTCTTCATGACCTGGGCCTTCCTCGCATTGGCAAGCAGCCTTGCCTCCATGCCGCCCAGCAGCCTCTCTACGCACTCCGAGGGCCTCAACCTTGCCTCGGCGCCGGGCAGGATGAGGGAGATCCTGGCGGATGCCGTGCCTTCGCCCACTATCGTGCAAGTCCATCGGGCGGTCCCGCATTCCGCCTGCCTTCTCCTCAGCGCCCCGAAAGCCTCTGCGGCGCCCTCCGCCGCGTCATCACCCGAGTAACCTGCGACTTTCAGAAGGTCGTCCGCATGCTGCTCCGACAGGCCGTACAGGCCGCTTGAGATGGCCGATGCGAGGGAACATGCCGGCTTCGCCGCCCTCTGCCGCACGGCGGCGGCCACAAAGGCCTCCCTGCTGCAGCTCAACGCGTCTGGCAGCTCGAAGGGGGGCGGCGGTTCGTACTTCTCCCCGGGCATGTCGGGCCTGGGGCTGACCCTCTGGTCCTTCGCCTTCTTCATGGAGTCGATTATCATGCCAGCCCCGTCAAGGAAGAACGCGTTGGACCTCGCGCCCGTGGCCTCCAGGACCAGCTGCTTCGCGCTGGTCCCCTCGTCGTCGTCCCAGCCTCTGAAGTTCAATATGATGGCGTTCTCGGCCGGTGGCTTCCGAGCGTCCACGAACCTGCCGCCCTCGAGGTGCTTCCTCAAGACCATTACGAAACCTGTCAGCTCAGCCCTGAAAGCCCCTTTCGTTGTGGCAACGGCCGCCCTTGCGCCGTTGGGGCTTGCGCTCAAAAGGATACCGCCTCTCTGAAGGGAGAAGAGCACGGCGCCCGGGCCGGCAGAGCTCACCTTCTCTACCCTCTGCCCGCCGCATTCGGCCGTTATTTCCCATGCAAGGGCACCAAGTGTCAGCCCGTCGAACCTCATCTGCGACCTCCAGCCTCGTTTGCGCAACCTGCATCAGATCCATGGCCTTCGATTTATTTATACCATTTTTTCTCGTGCAAAGAAGGATTTCCGCCGGATTGGTTGAATAATGTGAGCATAAACGCGGATTGGACAAATTGCAGCAAATAAAGCGAAAGGGCGCGAAAAGCCCAGCACGGTGGATTATGCAATTGCAAATATGGAAAGCAAGGGCTAAAATTGTTTCACGCAGGCTGACAGGGGTGTTGTAGATTGCCCAGGAGCATGACTGGCTATGGACGCGGGGAGGCCGCATCCCACGCACTGGACATACTGGTGGAAGTCAAGGCTGTCAACAACAAGTTCCTCGACAGCAACATAAGGCTGCCGAAGGAACTGTCGGCCCTGGAAGACAGGCTTCGGAAGATGGTCACGGCGAACCTCGACCGCGGGAAGATAGACATGTTCATAACGGTGGACTGGCTGGAAGGGGCACCGAGGAAGGTCGTCGTCGACAAGGCCCTCGCAAAGGCCTACCACGAGGCGATGACTGAGCTTGCAGCCGAGATAGGGATGCCGGACGACATAGGCATGGCGAGGCTCGCCTCCTTCCCGGACGTGATAAGCGTCAAGGACGTGCCCCCGGACATAGAGCAGATCTGGGAAGTCCTCCGCGAGGCGGCCCAGAAGGCCCTGGAAGCCCTGGTGGCGATGCGGGAATCGGAGGGAAGGACCCTGGTCGAGGACCTGAAGGCCAGGATAGCAACCGTCTCCGACAGGCTGTCCGAGGTGGAAGTGCTGCTGCCGGAGGGAGCCCCTGCCTACCGCGAGAAGTTGATGAAGAAGCTCGAAGAGATAAGGATGACGGTCGACGAGGCCCGGTTCGCCCAGGAGGCGGCCCTCATGGCGGAGAAATGCGACTGCACCGAAGAGACCGTGAGGCTAAGGAGCCATATATCCCAGTTCAAAGGGATGCTGGATGTCGAAGGCCCGATCGGCAGGAAGATGGACTTCCTAGTCCAGGAGATGAACAGGGAGACCAACACCATAGGCTCCAAGTCGCAGGATGTCAGGATCACGGGGCTCGTGCTGGAGCTCAAAAGCGAGATAGAGAAGATAAGGGAGCAGATTCAGAACATAGAATAGGCGCGAACGGCGCCAGCAAGGGCGCCGATAAAGCGATATCACAAAGAAAGATGGAGGTGCTACAACATGCCGCTTCCCAAACTGACACCGGAGCAGAAGAAAAAGGCACTTATGAAGGCGCAGAAGGTAAGGTCCGAGAGGGCGAAGATCCGCGCCGAGGTCAAGAAGGGCAAGATCACCCTGGACCAGCTGTTCAAGAAGGCCGGAGACGAAGTGATCGGCAAGATGAGGGTGAGCTACGTGCTCCAGTCGCTGCCGAGAATCGGCAAAGTCCGCGCAGCGAAAATAATGTACGAAATCGGCATCGACGAGAACCGCAGGGTGCAGGGCCTCGGCGTGCGCCAGATCGAAGCCCTGAAGGAGCATTTCGCGAAGAAGTAGCCGGATTTATCCTGTCTGCGGCATAGCCGCGAACGAAGAGGTAGGCTATGCATTGGCTTAGAAGGGAAAAAGGTATACTTTTCGTTATCTCGGGACCTTCAGGGGTGGGGAAGAATTCGGTTCTGACCTCGCTCCTGAAGGATGTTCCCGGGCTTTGCTATTCGATTTCCGCCACCACCAGGCCGCCCAGGAAGGGCGAGCTGAACGGTGTGAACTACTTCTTCCTGACGAAGGAGCAGTTCCTGGACAAGGCGGAGGCGGGCGACTTCTTCGAATACGAGGAATACGTCGGTAACCTCTACGGCACGCCAAGGGACTACATCGAAAGGGCAATCGGCGAGGGCAGGGACGTCGTGATGGACATCGAATGCCGGGGCGCCGCAGAAATCAAAAGGAAGATGCCAGAGGCCGTCCTCATCTTCCTTACGCCGCCGACGATGGAGGAGCTGAAAGCACGGCTGGTGGCAAGGAGCACGGACTCCCCTGAGGTCATAGAGATGAGGATCAGGAAAGCGGAGCAGGAGATGGGCGAGGTAGACAAGTACGACTACTTCGTGCTGAACGACAAGCTGGACCTGGCGGTAGAGGACGTAAAGAAGATAATCGGGGCGGAGAGGCTCAGGGTGGCGAGGCTTTCGAAAACTCATTAGGATTTGGAACCTTTCCGCATGTTATAATATTTCGTTGATGGGCAGGCAAGCCCGAAGAAACTTTAGGAGTGTGGATGACCCTATGTCGATGATAAAGCCCTCCATAGAGGAACTCTTACCGAAGGCAGACAACAAGTACGTGCTGGTGGTCATGGCCGCCAAAAGGGCCAGGCACCTGGTGGCGAACGGTCAGTCAGGCGGGGAGGAATGGGTGCAGGAGAAGCCGGTCTCAAGGGCCTTGAGGGAGATCGCCGAGGACCTGATTTCCTATGCTCCCGCGACTGACGACTTCATACCAGAGACATTAGAGGAGCAGGTCGAGGTCCTGGACGACTTCGACGAGGCGGCCGAAGAGCCGGTGCAGGACATGGAAGACGGTTCGGAGCCCAATGAGTGAGGACCTCGGCAGACCTTCCATAATAATGGGCGTAACCGGCGGGATAGCCGCCGCGAAGTCAACTCTGCTCGCAAGCCGGCTCAACAAGGCCGGCTTCGACGTACATGTGATAATGACGAGGGCCGCCTGCGAGTTCGTGACCCCGCTCACATTCAGGAGCCTTACGGGCAACAAGGTGGTCACCGACATGTTCGAGGAGCCCGACGAGTGGGACGTAAGGCACGTGTCTCTTGCCAGGAAGGCCAGGCTGGCAGTCATATGCCCTGCCACGGCGAACTTCATAGGCAAGGCTGCGAACGGAATTGCGGACGACATGCTGACCACGACGCTCATGGCATCGAGGTGCCCCGTGGTGGTCGCCCCGGCAATGAACGACGCGATGTGGGCAAATCCCGTCCTGCAGGCGAACGTGGAGAAGCTGAGGGGCCTCGGCTACCATTTCGCAGGACCTGTTGCAGGAAGGCTCGCATGCGGCACAGAAGGTATAGGAAGGATGGCTGAGCCCGACGCCATATTCGACGTCGTGAGGCACGTATACTACTCGATAGGCAGGCCGGCCCTCAAGGGCGTCAACGTTCTCATATCCGCGGGGCCGACGCAGGAGCCCATGGACCCGATAAGGTACATCGCCAACAGGTCGTCAGGCAAGATGGGCTATTCCATCGCATCGGCCGCGGCTGCAAGGGGGGCGTCCGTGCGAATGGTGTCGGGGCCGACTTCGCTCCCTGACCCCCTGAACGTGGAGGTGGACCGGGTCGAGACGGCGGAGGAGATGTTGAGGGCCCTCAAGGCCGGGTACGGGAAGTGCGACGTATTCATCGCGACGGCGGCCGTCGCCGACTACAGGGTGAAGGATTTCTCGGAAAGGAAGCTCAAGAGGGCGAAGGGGGAGGAAAAGGCCCTGCAGCTGGTCGAGAACCCCGACATACTGGGCGAGCTTTCGGCGATGAAGGGCGGCAGGACCATGGTAGGGTTCGCTGCAGAGACGGACGATGCCATAGAAAGCGCACTGGGCAAATATTCCAGGAAGGGCCTGGACATGATCGTCGTCAATGAAGTAGGTGAGAACAACCAGCCTTTCGGCTCCGAAGACAACCTGGTGAGCATAATAACAGGACCGGACGAGATAGAATCGCTTCCAAGGATGAACAAGGCCGAACTATCCCACGTTATACTTGACAGGGTCGCGAAGCTGAGGGATTGAGGCGGGGCCGGGCTTGCGGCTCATCCGAGGCTTTCGGGCGAGGGGGTCGTCGAAGTGCAGAAGGACAGCAGGTTCAAGGGCGTCGATCTGCCGGAAGTGATCGAAGAGGTTTCCAAGCCGCCGTCAAACGGCAACAAGAACTACTCTGGCTTCCAGAGGCGCACGCGCCTGGGTGATGCCCTCATAACGGCCGGAAAGATCACCGAAGCCCAGCTTACAAAGGCGCTCGACGAGCAGATGAAGAGCAAGGAGAGGATCGGCAAGGTCCTCGTCAACCTTGGCATGGTCACGGAGGACGACATCGTCGAGGTGCTCAAAAAGCAGCTGGGGCTCGAGATATTCTCTTTCAAGGACAAGATGATACCCAACGAGGTCATCGACCTCGTCCCCGCGTCGATCGCAAGGAAACATCTGGTCGTACCCATCGATTACACTGACGACAAGCTTAAGCTCGCAATGGCCGATCCCATAAACGTGTTCGCCATAGACGATGTGAAGATAATAACCGGCATGAACATAGTCCCCTTCATTGCCAAGGAAGAGGACGTGCGCATGGCGATAGGCAGATATTACCCGGACAGCGGCCTTGATGACATCATCAAGACGATCTCCGAGGAGAAGGTATCTACGATATCCGCCGACGACGAGACGGATGCCACGATTGCGGGGACAGACGAAGGCCCGGTCATGAGGATAGTCAACTCCCTCATATCCGAGGCTTTTAAGCAGGGCGCGTCGGACATACACGTAGAGCCGAGGCAGGACTTCGTCATAGTCAGGTTCAGGGTGGACGGCCTTCTGAAAGAACAGATGAAGCTGCCCAGGAACCTCAGGTACGCCATCGCTTCGAGGTTCAAGGTCATGTCGAACATGGACATAGCCGAGAAGAGGGTGCCCCAGGACGGCAGGATACAGCTCGTCATCGAGAACGAGGAGCTGGACCTGCGCGTATCGACGCTGCCTACGATATATGGCGAAAAGGTAGTCTGCAGGCTCCTGGTCAAGAAGGGCGCGAAGACGCAGCTCGAGCAGCTGGGGTTCCTGCCTGAGAACATGGAGCAGTGGAAGGCTCTGCTGGAGAAACCTTACGGGATAATCCTCGTGACAGGGCCTACGGGCTCAGGCAAGACCAGGACCCTGTACTCGAGCCTGAACAAGATCAACGACCCTTCTCTCAACATAATCACGGTAGAGGATCCCGTCGAATACAGGCTTGACGGCATCAACCAGGTCCAGACCAACCCCAAGGCGGGCCTTACGTTCGCAAACGGACTGAGGTCGATATTAAGGCAGGACCCCGACATCATAATGGTCGGCGAGATCCGAGACGGGGAGACCGCCGACATCGCGATAAACGCAGCGCTTACCGGCCATCTGGTCCTGTCGACACTGCACACGAACGACTCCTGCGGAGCCCCGGTAAGGCTCGTTGACATGGGCGTGGAGCCCTTCCTGGTATCCAGCTCCATATTAGGGGTGCTTGCTCAGAGGCTCGTCCGCACATTGTGCAAGAAATGCCGCCAGGAGTACATGCCGGACCTTCCGACGTGGAGGAACTGGGTGAGGAGGCTGGGCCCCCTGTCGGGCTTCGACCCGGCGGAGCCCGTCAAGATGTACAACCCTGTCGGCTGCCAGTTCTGCAACGCTACGGGCTACACTGGGCGTACGGGCATCTTCGAGCTCATGATAACAACCGAGGAGATAAGGAAGCTGATCAACGCGAGGGCGACCTCGGACCAGATCATACAGGTAGCGACCAGGAACGGCATGAGGCCCATGATAATTGACGGCGCTATAAAGGCGAGCATGGGCATAACGACCATGCAGGAAGTCATGAGGGTGGCTTCTATAGCCGAGTAGCGGCCGGGCGGAGGAAGAGACCATGAACCTTGACGAGATCCTCAGCAAAGGCGTGCAGGTCGGTGCTTCGGACGTCCATATTACCGTTGGGCTTCCGCCCATGCTGCGCACGGTGGGCGACCTAATGCCCATCGCGGAGTTGAAGGAGCTGGAGCCCAAGGACACCAGCGAACTGCTGCTCGGGATCCTGAGCGCCGAGCAGAAGCAGCATTTCGTGGAAAGGGGCGAGGTTGACCTCTCCTATTCGGTCGCAGGCGTCGGCCGCTTCAGGGTGAACATCTACCATCAGAGGGGCTCGGTCGCGGGCGCCTTCAGGCTCATCCCGACTGAGATAAGGTCGCTTGAGCAGTTGGGCATCCCGAAATGCGTGGGAACGGTGGCCGAGAAGCACAGAGGGCTCTTCCTGGTCACAGGTCCGACGGGAAGCGGCAAGACTACTACTTTGGCGGCCCTGATAGACATAATCAACAAGACGCGACCCTGCCACATAATAACGCTGGAGGATCCCATAGAATACCTGCACCAGCACAACAAGGCGATGGTCAACCAGCGCGAGATAGGCACCGACAGCGCATCGTTCGCCAACGGCCTGAGGGCCGCCCTCCGAGAGGACCCGGACGTCATACTAGTCGGCGAGATGAGGGACCCGGAAACCACCTCTATTGCCGTCACTGCAGCGGAGACGGGCCATTTGGTGCTGGCCACATTGCACACCGTCGACACCGTCCAGACCATCGACAGGATAATCGACCAGTTCCCGGCGGCTCAGCAGGGCCAGATAAGGATACAGCTGGCCGGGGTGCTGCTTGGCGTCATGTCGCAGCAGCTGATGCCGAACAAGGACAACAGCGGAAGGTGCGTGGCGGTCGAGGTCATGATGGCGACGCCGGCGGCCAAGAACCTCATAAGGGAAGGGAAGACCCACCAGATATATTCGGTGATACAGACGGGCGCGAGATTCGGGATGCAGTCAATGGACAACGCGCTAAAAGACCTGTTCTTCAGCAGGAAGATAAGCAAGGAGGAGGCGATAAACAGGGCCATAGACCAGGAAGAGCTTAAGAGAATGATTGGAGCTGCAATTTAGTTTTACAATTCGTGAAGGAGTTTACAAAAGGGCGTTGAAGTAATAAATAGTTGAAGTGGTGCTTTGCGGAAGGGAGGCGGCAAGTTGCAGTTCACCTACAAGGCAAGGGATATAAAAGGGCATTCGGTAGATGGAACAATTGAGGCCGATGCCCGGTCTATAGTTGTAGACCGCCTTAGGCAGCAAGGCCTAATCCCGATTTCGATAACAGAAGGCAGATCCGCAAAAGCAGCGGCAGCTAGCCTGGACAATGCGCCGAGAGCAAAGAAAATATCCGTAAAGGAGCTATCACTTCTCAGCAGACAGTTGGCAACGATGATACAGGCAGGTTTACCTCTAGTTAGTGCCCTTAACGTATTGGCAGCTCAGATTGACAAGAAAAGCGTAGCTGCAGTCGTCAACGACGTTAGGAAGAGAGTGGAAGGCGGAGATTCATTCTCAAATGCAATCAAGAACTACCCCGGAATCTTTCCGCCGATGTTCGCAAACCTTGTAGAAGCAGGTGAAACAGCAGGAGCACTGGATCACGTCTTGGATAGGACTGCAAGGTATTACGAGAATTCGAGCAAGAATATAAACAAGGTCAAAGGTGCACTAGCATATCCATTGTTCCTAATTGGAGTTGCAGTCTTAGCTGTAGCAGCGCTTATGATATTTGTGTTACCGGCTTTCGTAGACCTTTTCGACAGTTTTGATGCAGAACTACCAACGATAACAAAGATAGTGTTTGGAACTGCAGAATTCGTAAGACAACGCTGGTACATACTTTTTGCTGTTATCATAGGATTATTCTTTCTTATAAGATGGTTGTTAACGAAGCCCCTTAAACCTTGGTGGGACAGACTCATAATCAGGATGCCAATAATCGGTCCTTTGGTGAGAAAAAGCAGTACTGCGATGTTCTCCAGGACTTTTGCGATGATGGTCCAAAGCGGAGTTCCTATGTTACAGGGTTTGGAGTTATTAGAAAAAACAGCAGGGAATTACGTAATGATGAAGAATATTGAAGCTGCAAGACTAGGAGTAAAAGAAGGCGCTGGTCTAGGTAAGCCTCTAAAACAATCTGACATATTCCCGCCTATGTTGGGTCACATGGTGGCAATTGGAGAAGAGACGGGGGCATTGGACTCTATGTTGGAGAAGGTGGCCGACTTCTACGACGAGGAGACCGATGTGGCAATTAAATCCCTTACATCAATGGTAGAACCGATAATGATTCTTTTCATCGGTGTGTTGGCAGCATTCTTAGTAGCATCAATAATGGTACCTATGTTCAGCATCGCAAGTTTCGTGTAATCATAAGCGAGAATCTATTTTATTCGGAGGTGTGACAATGAGAAAGGTTAGGAATCAGAAGGGCTTCACTATTATGGAACTGATGATTGTTATTGTCATCATCGGTATTCTAATAGCGATAGCGGTACCAGCGTATCAGAATTTCATGGCAAGAGCTCAGGCAACAGCATGTCAGGCTAATGAAAGAGTTATCGCTTCAGCAGCAGGTCTTTATTATGCTGACCAAGGATCATGGCCAGCTATAGCTGCAATTATCGCTGCAGGACACCTTGACAAGCTCCCAGTATGTCCTCTTGGTGGCACTTATACGATAGCAGCGGATGGGACAGTTGACTGTGATGCTGGAGTAGCACCATACGCACACTAAGAATAGATTTTTAAGGGGGCAGCACCGCTGCCCCCTATTTGATTCTGGAAAGGAATTGTGATAACAACATGTAAAGTGGTGATGATAGCAATGAAAAATAAACGTGCTGGGTTTAC
>Ga0116174_10000735_pt1 | contig 32040 bp, 24 predicted proteins | sample AD_UKC087_MetaG_FD_89801 | JGI IMG/M metagenome (GOLD analysis project Ga0116174, IMG submission 89801) | Active sludge microbial communities of municipal wastewater-treating anaerobic digesters from USA - AD_UKC087_MetaG | ecosystem: Engineered > Bioreactor > Anaerobic > Digestate | place: USA...
CAGAATTTTTCCCGGACATTAAGAATATAATTGCCGTATCCTCAGGTAAAGGCGGCGTTGGAAAATCGACAGTTGCAGTTAACCTTGCAATTTCCCTTGCGAAAAGAAACTACAGAACGGGGCTTCTTGATGCTGATGTGTTTGGACCTTCTGTTCCAATAATGTTTGATGCTGAGGAATATAAACCGGAAGTATACAGATTCAATGGAAAGGATCTGATTGTACCGCTTGAAAAATATGGTGTCAGGATCCTCTCCACAGGATTTTTTGTCAAACCTTCCGACGCTGTAATATGGAGAGGCCCTATGGCTTCAGGTTTCCTGAAACAGTTAATGGACCAGGGCGACTGGGGCTCACTCGACTTTCTTATTATCGATCTTCCTCCCGGGACAAGCGACATACACCTTACTATGGTACAGGAAGTAGCAGTAACAGGGGTCATAATAGTAACAACTCCTCAGAATGTTGCTCTCGCTGATGCCGCAAAAGGGATCTCAATGTTCAGGAACGACAGGATCAATGTCCCCGTTCTCGGACTTGTTGAAAACATGTCATGGTTCACCCCTGCAGAACTACCGGAAAATAAATATTATATTTTCGGCAAAGAAGGTGGAAAGAAACTGGCTGAGAGCATGGATGTGCCCCTGCTTGGTCAGATACCTCTGGTGCAGGGTATTTGCAACAGCGGAGATAAAGGCCGCCCCGTTGCCCTGGATGATTCCCCTGTAGGAAATTCATTTTTGGCACTTGCTGACGAACTTATTCTGAAAGTTGAAAAAAGAAATAAGGAACTTAAACCAACTGTTAAAGTTCGAATGAATAAATAACCTATATAATAAACAAAATGTCTGAAAACAAAAATCTGAAAGAAAGAGTGTTAAAGGCTCTTGACAGAATAAGACCCTATCTCCAGTCAGATGGAGGCGATATCGAACTAATTGAAATAACTGATGATCTTAATGTTAAAGTAAAGCTCAAGGGCGCCTGCCACGGCTGTCCTTTTAGTATGCAAACACTTAAGGCTGACGTAGAACAGGCAGTTATAAAAGAGGTCCCTGAAATAAAGAGTGTTATTTCAGCCTGACAGAATCCGGCTATCCAATTTTATTTACCTTTGAAATACTATAACTCCGGTTCAGCAAGTTTATAGTATTAAAAGATGCATTTTGCCTTCAGTTAAAGCATCATATAAATTAATAATCCTGCTGGTCCTGATATTGTTACCGGTAAACTGTTCTGTTGAAAAAAATACCGGTGCAACAAGACTTTATCATGGCCTTACTGCTCGTTACAATATCTATTTTAATGGAAATGAAAGCTTTAAAGCGGGATTGCTAAAGATATCCGCCCAGTATAAAGATGATTACGGAGATCTTCTCAGAGTTTTTGAATTCAGCGATCCTTCTGTAATTTCTATAAGCAGATCTGATATGGAGACTGCTATCCAGAAAGCATCGAAGCTTATATCCCTGAAATCAATTACTGCAAAACCTGAGTCAAAAGGGAAAGAACCGGAAATCGAAACAGATTTTTTTAACAGAAAAGAATATAACGAATGGGTTGATGACAGTTATCTTCTTATCGGTAAGGCAAGGTTCTACAAGCACGAATTTGTTGAGGCTGAACCTGTCTTTATTTACTGCATAAATGAAGCCAATGATCCTATTATCAGTAAAGAGGCTTCAATCTGGCTTGCAAGGATCTATAATGAAACAGGAAAATACAGTGAAGCATTACGGATACTGAAGGAAACCGATATTTCGGGAAAAAGGCAAAAAGCGCTTAAAGCAATGTATTATACTACAATGGCGGATCATTATATCAGGCAAAAAAAATATTCCGAAGCCATTGAACCTCTAAAAACATCCTTGGCATTTCTTTTAGGCAAACGATCGAAATACCGTCTTACTTACCTGCTCGCTCAACTTAATAGCCTTACAGGCAACTCTTCAGAAGCACTATCCCTATACAGAAAAGTGATAAAAATGAATCCTCCCTACGATGTTGAATTTAATGCCAGAATCAATATTGCAGGAGTGTTTGATCCCGATTCCGGTAATCCGAAGGCAATAAAACGCGAACTTGAGAAAATGCTCAGGAACTCCAAGAACAAGGATTTCCTCGATCAGATCAATTATGCCCTTGCCAATCTGATGATGAAAGAAGGCGATGAGAAAGAGGCTCTGACTTACTTCAGAAAATCAGTGTCCTCACCATCAGGTAGCAGGGCACAGAAAGCCAGATCATACCTTGCCCTTGCCACGCATTATCATGCCAAACCCGATTTTATAAGGGCAAGCAGATTTTATGACAGTACAGTGTTTTTCCTCGACGAGAAACATCCCGATTACCTTGACCTTAAAACAAAATCACAGAACCTTGATGCTGTGGTCTCACAACTTTTAATAATTCAGACCGAGGACAGTCTTCAGAAAGTGGCGGCAATGACGGAAAATGAAAGAAACACATTTATTAATTCAATAATCAACGAGATAACTAAGGCCGAAAGCCAGGGAATGACATCACAATATGCCGACAGATTCAATCTTGGTCAATATTATGAGAATGAAATGCGCTTCCAGGAAAATATCCAACAGGAGGGCAGATGGTACTTTTATAACCAGTCGGCGCTTGCCTTTGGAAGAACAGAGTTTAGAAGGCGCTACGGCGACAGAAAGCTGGAAGATAACTGGCGGCGGGCAAACAAAGCAAGTATTTCGTTGACTTCATTGACAGACAGCCCCGGGCAGGCCAACGAAAAAGAAGCAGATACATCAAAGGCTGTCGTTGCAGATTATAAAAACCCGGAATTTTATCTTAAAAACCTTCCTCTTAATGACTCCCTCCTGACAATCTCAAATGAAAAACTGGCTTACGCATATCTTAATGCCGGTAAGGCCTTTTCAGAAAAACTAAACGATGCCCCAAGAGCAACAGAACTCCTCGAAAAACTGATCACAAGATTTCCGTCACACATGCTTGTGCCAGAGGCTCTTTACAATCTCTACAACATAAATCTCCCGCTAAACAGCTCTGTATCCGAAATTTACAGACAAAGACTTCTGGAAAGGTATCCTTCTGTTGAATTTGCAAAAATCCTGTCCGATCCTGAGTATTACAATAAAAAAATGGAAGAAATGAATATAGCCGGGAATCTCTATGATAAAGCTTATGATGCCTACTTATCAGAAAATTTCGGCGCAGCCATCTCAATGTGTGATAAAGGCATTGAAGAACACCAGCAGAATAACCTTGCTCCTAAATTCCAGCTTCTCAGAGCATATATAGTGGCCCGTATAAGTAACGAAAAGGCTTTTAGGGAAGAGCTGAACAAAGTAATTAAACAATGGCCTGCAACTGAAGAAAGCCAGAAAGCAGGCGAATTAATAACCTATCTTGATCAGGAATTACCGGAACTTAAAATAGAGGAAGAGATAATCATAGCAAAGGAAATATTCAAAGCCGATACAACACTGTCGCATGTATTTTCGGTTATCATATCAGATCCAGCTTTCAACATTAACCAGGCTACCTTTGATGTTATAAGCTACAACATCGATAATTATATGAATCAGAACTACCGCACTGAAGGAACCCTGATCGATAATAATTTCATTATGATAAATGTTTCCGGATTCAGGAATTTCAACCAGGCCATGAAGTATTATAATTCTTTCCGTACAGACCTTATAAGAAATCCTTCAGAGTCAAGAATATTCACTTATCTAATCAGTTCAGATAATCTCCTGCTTATAAATAAGGAAAATAATCCTGAACGCTATCTTCTTTTCTTCAGGGAGAATTACATTAATGCTCCGCCGGAATATAGTCCCTGATACTCATTAATATCATCAACTTGGTTAAAAGTAGTTTTGGAGATATCTTTGCTATATGGGAAAAATAAGGATACTCTGGACCGATGATGAGATTGAAGCGCTGAAATCATATATTATTTTCCTTGAGGAAAAAGGATATGATATAGATACCTGCTCAAACGGGAACGACACAATCGACCTCGTCAGACAAAATTCCTATGATATTATTTTTCTTGATGAAAACATGCCCGGCCTGAGCGGCATAGAAACACTAAGGCAGATAAGGGAGATTAGAAATGATATCCCGGTAGTTATGATAACCAAGAGCGATGAAGAGGATCTGATGGAAGCAGCTATCGGATCGGAAATAGCTTATTTTCTTATTAAGCCGGTTAAGCCCAAACAAATTTTGCTGACAATAAAAAAAATTGTAGATCAGAAAAGGCTCATCACTGAAAAAACAACAACAGATTACAGGCAGGAATTCAGCAGGATAAGCAATCTGATCGCCTCGGCTTCAACATGCAATGACTGGACGGAACTTTACAGGAAACTTGTACGCTGGGAACTTGAACTGGAGAAATCAACTGATCAGGGCATGTCAGAAATACTGAGGGCCCAGGAACATGAAGCAAATATATTTTTTGCCAGATTCGTTGCAAAAAATTACCTGTCGTGGCTTAATAAGGACGATGAAAATAATCCCCTTCTGTCACCTGAATTATTTACAAAGAAAATTCTTCCCCATACAGCTAATAATATGCCTCTGTTCTTTATCCTTATTGATAATATGAGGTTCGATCAGTGGAAAACAATAGCAACGGAACTCTCCGGTATGTACCGCATTATAAACGAGGATATTTACTTCAGCATTCTCCCCACTGCTACACAGTTCAGCCGCAATGCGATCTTCTCAGGGCTGATGCCATCACAGATAATCCAGCAGCTGCCTCAATTCTGGATCAATGAGTATGAAGAAACCGGAAAGAACAATTTCGAGGATGAACTGTTCAGTAAGCTCCTGAAAAGGAAAGGACTGAAATATAAATGGTCATACAATAAGGTCAGCAATAACCCGGATGGTTCGAAGCTCAATGAGAAAATCCACCAGATGCTGAACAATGACATAAATATAATTATTTACAACTTTGTTGATATGCTATCCCATGCCAGGACTAAGATCGGGCTTATAAGGGATCTGGCAAATGATGAACCCGCTTACAGGAGCCTTATAAGATCATGGTTCATCCATTCCCCCCTTTTTGAACTGCTAAGGATACTCTCAGCACATCAGGTAAAAGTAATCTTCAGCAGCGATCATGGTACGATACGTGTACAAAATCCCGTAAAGGTGATTGGGGATAAAAATACTTCAGCAAATCTCCGTTACAAAATGGGACGCAACCTTGATTATAATCCGCAACAGGTTTTTGAGATCAGGGATCCTGCTGCAGCCTTCCTGCCAAAAACAAATATAAGCTCAAGATATATCTTTGCCTTAAACAAGGATTTCCTTGTATATCAGAACAACTTCAACCATTATGCCGGCTATTACCGCAATACTTTTCAACATGGCGGAATATCGATGCAGGAGATGATGCTCCCCGTAGCGCTTATTGAACCTGTTTCAAGATGAAACCCTCATGATTGAATTCAAACACAAACAGGTAATGAATATAGAAATAAGAAATAAGAAAGAACTTCAATCAGCAGCTGAAAGGCTTATTCATTATGCTGACGGGAGAAGAATCTTTGCTTTCTATGGTTCACTTGGCGCAGGCAAGACTACAATAATTAAGGCTTTATGCAAGATCCTTGGAGCTTCCGACCTCGTAAGCAGTCCTTCTTTTACAATCGTAAATGAATATCTGACCGCTAATGGAGAATCGCTGTACCATATTGATTTCTACAGGATCAATAAAATAGAAGAGGCCTACGATTTTGGTGTTGAAGAATATCTGTCGGCCGGCTCATATTGCTTTATTGAATGGCCCGGGATAATTGATGATCTGCTGCCTTCAGATGCAATAAGAATAAGAATAACTGTGGGCAATGGCGAAGAACGGATCCTTGATGTAGATTAATCTGCCTTACATTTGTGCGCTTTATCAATTTTCATACCTTTGGTAATCTAACTTCTTCTTAACATGAATGAAAAAGGCAAAAGTGGCAAGGTAAATTTTGGCGACAGCGCTTTAATGCCAAAGGAAGAGCAGCTCGAAACTGCTGTAAGATCCAGAAAAATAACCATTGGAATACCCGAAGATAACAAAGAGGATGAGCAAAGAGTGGCACTGACACCTGAAGCCGTAAATATCCTTGTAGAATCTGAAAATGAAGTAATAGTACAAAAAGGCGCCGGTGCCGGCACTAAATATTCCGATAAAGACTACAGCGAGAATGGCGCTATTATAACCGACTCTCCTGCAAGGGTGTATGAATCTGATGTAGTTATAAAAGTCGCTCCGTTCACAGCAAGAGAAGCTGATTATCTTAAAGGCAACCAGGTTGTTATCTCATATCTTAATGTCCTTAAGCTTACGGAAGAAAGCCTTGCAAGGCTGATCCGAAAAAAGGTTACTGCAATAGCATTCGAAAAGATAAGTGACAGCAACGGGATTATGCCCGTTGTTGAATCGATGAGCGAGATCAACGGTGTCTCATCAGTGCTTATTGCATCTGATTACCTAAGCAATTATCACGGAGGAAAGGGAATCCTTCTCGGAGGGATCACCGGGGTTACTCCAACAGAAGTAGTGATCCTTGGCGCTAATACAGCCGGGGAATATGCTGCAAAAGCTGCACTCGGGCTAGGTTCGCAGGTTAAAATATTTGACAGCTCACTGCAAAAACTCAAGAAATTTGAATCAATAGTAGGTCAGAGACTGCAAACATCTGTATTTCATCCCCAGGTCCTTAAGAAAGCGCTTAAATCTGCTGATGTCCTTATCGGTGCTATGGAGCTTGATGATCTCCGTCCATATTACCATGTAAGCGAAGATATGGTAAGGACAATGAAAAAAGGGGCTTTTATAATTGACCTGAGCATCGATCGAGGAGGATGCATAGAAACAACGGAGTGCCGTGCATTAAAGGATCCGGTATATGAAAAATATGGTGTAATTCATTTTTCTGCCTGGAACCTGCCATCCCGTGTTGCAAAGACAGCCTCAATAGCCCTGAGTAATATTTTTGCACCCCTTTTGCAAAACATGGCCGATTCAGGAGGCATAACACAGTTCCTTAAGAACGATCAGGGTGTCAGAAACGGGGTTTATCTTTATAACGGAATCCTTACAAACGAAACTCTTGGACAAAAATTCGGGGTTCTTTCTAAAAACCTCAACCTGCTTCTTTCAGCATTCTGAATATCAGGGATAACTGAGAAAAAACTTTCTACCCTCCACATCAATCCTTGCAGTCTTTCCTGAATAAAAGGAACGGTTATCTTCAATATGCCCGGCCGGAAAATTGAAGAAAACAGGATAATGATATTCAGATACAATATCTTTTATAAGGTCATAAGTAGTTTTCCGCCATGGCTTTGCCGTCTCTCCAATATCCCTGAAACCTCCTACAAGAAGAGCTTTTAAACACTTGAATTTACCAGCCAGTTTAAGTGACAGTAGCATCCTGTCAAGACGGTAAAGATACTCTCCCACTTCTTCAATAAATAGTATCTTTCCTTTTGTATCAGGATCGGCCGGAGTGCCAATAAGACTGTATATCAGCGAGATATTCCCTCCAATCAATTCTCCGGAAACAGTATCTGCATGCAAGGATCTGCCAGTCCAGCTAATATTACTGCCAGGACCGAAAAGTGCATCATACAATGAAGTAAGAGTCTCAGCCGTCTTAGCCGGATTATTATAATTTACAGGCATCTCACCATGAACAGTTACAAGGCCATACAGGGCATTCAGCCACAAATGAAGTACAGTCACATCGCTGAATCCTATATACCATTTAGGATATTTTCTGAGTGAAGAGAAATCAATTTTGTCAATTATCCTGAGTAAGCCATATCCTCCCCTTGAACAGAAAACAGCCTTTATTTTCCTGTTGTTTGTCATCTCCTGCAGATCCGATATGCGCTGCCTGTCAGTACCTGCGAAAGGACCGCTCTCCCGGAAGACATTTCTGCCAAAACGAACTTTTAAGCCCCAGTTTCCCAATAACTTAGCCGCAGTCTCAATCTTAATCTGATCAACTGAAAATGAAGGTGATACTATCGCAACCTCATCGCCTGCCTTAAGAAAAGGTGGCTGGATCCTATGTAAAGGCATATACTTTATTTTACGTAAAAATAAAGTATAATGTTATAAGTTTAGTCCTTTTTCGTAAAAAGTCTCATTCCGTTTTAAAGGTCGTGCAAGTCGTGCAGGCTGAGGAGTGAAACGACGAAGTCCCGCTCCGCGGGATCGTGCAGGTCGTGCAAGTCGTATGGGTCCGGGAGCTTGGTATAATTCTGAATACTTCTTCTTCTAGCTTATACCTTGTTACTTCCCTCCTCTGCCCTTTTTTTCTTTAACACTTCAACCTTTTAAATTTATTCAACTCTCTTCAACTTTTATTATCTTTGTTCTCTTTTAAAAATTTATGTATTCATTATCAGTACTATGAGTAAGTTCAAGAGACATCTTATCACTTCTGCCCTGCCTTATGCCAACGGGCCTCTGCATATCGGCCACCTGGCAGGTGTTTATATCCCATCAGATATTTATACAAGGTACCTGCGGATGAAAGGAGAAGATGTTATATCAATATGCGGCTCAGATGAACATGGAGTTCCGATAACCCTGAAAGCCAGAAATGAAGGAGTAACACCGCAGGAGATAGTTGACAGGTATCACGCAATAAACAAAAAGGCATTTGAAGATTTAGGTATCGCTTTTGATATTTATTCAAGAACATCAAATAAAATACATTATGAAACTGCTTCAGAATTCTTCCTTAAGCTATATAATAAAGGTGAATTCATTGAAAAGACATCAGAGCAGTATTATGATGAAGAGGCCGGTTGTTTTCTGGCCGACCGTTATATTATGGGAACATGTCCCTATTGCGGTAACGAAAATGCTTACGGTGATCAATGCGAAAAATGCGGCAACTCACTAAGCCCGTCAGATCTTATAAATCCTCATTCAACAATAAGCGGCAGCAAGCCCGTTCTTAAGGAAACGCTTCACTGGTATCTCCCTCTTGATAAGTACGAGCCCTGGCTTAAAAAATGGATACTTGAAGATCATAAGGAATGGAAGGCAAATGTTTACGGACAGTGCAAATCATGGCTTGACCAGGGATTGCAGCCAAGAGCTGTAAGCCGGGATCTTGAATGGGGGGTCCCTGTTCCTGTCAAAAATGCCGAAGGGAAAGTCTTATATGTATGGTTCGATGCTCCCATAGGATATATCTCTGCCACAAAGGAACTGACTCCCGACTGGGAAAAATACTGGAAAGACAAAGAAACCCGTATGATTCACTTTATCGGGAAAGACAACATAGTCTTTCATTGTATCATTTTCCCCGCTATGCTTAAAGCGGAAGGTACTTTTATATTACCCGATAATGTTCCTGCAAATGAATTTCTCAATCTCGAGGGTGATAAGATCTCAACATCACGTAACTGGGCTGTCTGGCTTCACGAATATCTTACCGATTTCCCCGGGAAACAGGATGTTTTGAGATATTCCCTTTGTGCAAGCGCCCCTGAAACAAAAGATAACGATTTCACATGGAAAGAGTTCCAGGCACGGAATAATAATGAACTTGTGGCTATACTCGGTAATTTTGTAAACAGGACACTGGTCCTTACAAATAATTATTATAAAGGCGAAACGCCTGCCAGAGCTAAGCTTGATGAGTACGACGAGAGTGTTCTGAAGGAAATAGGCACACTGAAAAGTAATGTTGAGGCAAATATCGATTCATTCAGGTTCAAGGAAGCTCTTAAGGAAGCTATAAACCTTGCCAGGCTTGGAAACAAATATCTTGCCGACACCGAACCATGGAAAGTAATCAAAACCGATCCTGAAAGGGTTAAAACAATCATGAATATCTCCCTCCAGATAACTGCCAATCTTACAATTCTACTTGAACCTTTCCTTCCTTTCTCTATGGAGAAATTAAGAGGTTGGCTCAATCTGGGAAAAAAAGCATGGCAGGAAGCCGGAAACCAGGATCTCTTACTGCCGGGACATAAGATTGGGAAGCCCAGCCTGCTCTTCGAAAAAATCGAAGACGAGGATATCAAAAGGCAAATAGATAAGCTGATGGCCTCCAAAGAATTGAATGATCTGTCTTCGGAAATAACAATTCCCTCAAAAGATCTTATCTCATTCGATGATTTTTCAAAGATTGACATCCGCACAGCAACTGTCCTCGAAGCAGAAAAAGTCCCGAAAACAACAAAGTTGCTAAAACTTAAGATAGATACTGGCCTGGATGTAAGGACAATTGTATCCGGAATAGCAGAATATTTTGACCCTCAGTCACTTATAGGAAAACAAATATCTGTTGTAGCCAATCTCGAGCCGCGAAAAATAAGAGGCATAGAGTCAAAAGGAATGATCCTTATGGCTGAAGATAAAGACGGTAAACTTGTGCTTGTTTCGCCGACGGATAAAGTGAGCAATGGAAGTACGATCAAATAGGATTTTGCTTCCTCACCCAGGTACCGGGGTATTTTTTCAACAGGATCTCCCTGTTGATCAGAGCTTCATCAAGATCATTACAACAAATTGCACTGACCCTGAAGAAACCATTGGGAGCAGAGATCACTTCTGCAGAATAACCTTCTGACCTGAGTATGCCAGCCTGATGATCAGCATTTTCCTTTAACTGAAAACTGCCGGTAATAAGATAATAACTGATGTTTTCCGTTTCCGGCGGAGCTATGCTGCTTTCTGCAATTTCAATCTCAGCTTCCGCAGATGGACTCATTTCAATAGCAATGCTTTCATCCAAAGCCTTCAAGTTGCTCTCCAGCCTGGCATTGGTAAGCGGATTAAGATTTGAAGCTTCAACCTTAAATTTAAAAACATCTGTCTTTAGAGGAATAGCAATCATAAGTGCAATAAGGGGAACTGCAAGCGCAGCCCTCCAGAGTATCTTCCTTGTTGAGGAATTCCTGAGAGGTCCCTTATCGGAATAAGCTGTTATTCTTTTTCTTACATCATAGCCTTCAAGAGGGAGAAATTGAAAAGGACCAAGCCCATAAGAATCAAGATAATAATTTACACTAGGATCAGGCTCAAACTGAAGGCTGCCTTCCTGGTTGTTCTGAAAACTCCCAATGTTATCAAATATTATTTTTTCCCCTTTAGCAAGCCGCTTCCTTACATTGTTTACGAATTCATCGACAATGTTCCTTGCATCACCGTAATTAAGACCCGATGATTCGGATATCTTGCCTATCAGAAGACCATCATTGTGATTTAAATTCCTGTTGAAGGATATTTGCTTTACCGGAGGATGGAAAGTCGAAGATGATTTGTCAATACGGGCAGGGGAATAATTTCCAATAAAGCCTCCAAAGCCCGGAATAATGACACAATCATGACTGAACAGCAATTCCCTTATGTAAGCCGTGATATCCATCAGATGCTTTTATATAAGACAAAAATAAGAAATTCCGGGATCATTTAAAACATCAAAATATAAATATACATATACCCCGTCAGCTTAAAAACCCGAAATAACTGACAGGTTTATAAATTACAGTCATTATCATAATACTGAAGCAGATTGATCAAAAAAGCTTTCGTACTTAATCCATAAAATATGATATCTTCGTATTTTATTTTTACAAGATGAGAGAGATCCAGATGGTTGACCTTAAAGCCCAGTATGAAAAACTGGAAACTGAGATCAATTCCGCAATAAAATCAGTTCTCAAATCAACCGCCTTTATAAAAGGTCCTGAAGTAAAGGTATTTGAGGAAGCCCTGCAAAGCTACCTGTCTGCTAAGCATGTTATCTCATGTGCAAACGGAACCGATGCCCTCCAAATAGCTATAATGGCTCTGGGCCTGAAGCCTGGTGACGAGGTCATTACTACCAATTTTACTTTTATAGCAACTATCGAAGTTGTTGCCCTTCTGGGACTGAAACTTGTCCTGACAGATCCTGATCCCGACACTTTCAATATCTCTTGCGAAGAGATTCGTAAAGCCATTACTCCCCGGACAAAAGCTATTGTTCCTGTTCATCTTTTTGGTCAGTGCGCCGACATGGAAAAAATACTTGAGCTTGCCCGCAAACATGAGCTGTATGTTATTGAGGATGTTGCACAGGCAACCGGGGCAGAGTACATTTTTCCGGACGGCAGGCATAGTAAAGCCGGGACAATGGGAACAATAGGAGCAACTTCTTTTTTCCCTTCCAAAAACCTCGGATGTTACGGTGACGGTGGTGCCCTATTCACAAATGATGACACTCTGGCTTCTAAAATAAGGAGCATTGCTAACCATGGAATGAAAGAAAGATATCATTACAATGATATTGGCGTTAATTCCAGGCTCGACACTCTCCAGGCTGCAATACTGAACGTCAAATTGAAATATCTCGACCAGTTCAACGCAGCAAGAAAAGCTGCAGCAGACTATTATGATAAAGCATTTTCAGAATGCCCCTTTATTATAACTCCGGCAAGATCCCGGTATTCATCCCATATTTTTCATCAGTATACAATAAAGATAAGGAATGGAAAAAGGGACGAATTGAAAAAACATCTTGAACTTGCCAGAATCCCGGCGATGATTTATTATCCGGGCCCCCTTCATCTGCAGAAAGCATATAATTTCCTGGGATACGACAAGGATAGCTTCCCTGTTACAACAGAACTATGCAAACAGGTTCTCTCGCTGCCGATGCATCCTGATCTGGAACAAGACCAGCTCGATTACATAACTTCCAGTGTACTGAAATTCTTTGAAAAACAATGATAATGGAAAAAGAATACTTTGCACACGAGACCGCAGTCATTGATGATGGTTGTAAAATTGGTAAAGGCACAAAAATCTGGCATTTCAGCCATGTAATGAATGGTTCCGAAATAGGCGAAAACTGCAATATAGGACAGAATGTTGTTGTCTCTCCCGGAGTCAGGCTTGGGAAAAATGTCAAAGTACAGAATAATGTGTCAATTTATACCGGCGTTATTTGCGATGATGATGTTTTTCTCGGGCCTTCAATGGTATTCACGAACATAATTAATCCCCGGAGTGAAATAATCCGGAAAGATAGCTACCAGACAACAGTTGTGGAAAAAGGAGCCTCAATAGGAGCAAACTCAACTATAATCTGCGGCATAATAATCGGCCGTTATGCATTTATTGGTGCCGGAGCTGTTGTTACAAAAAATGTTAAGCCTTACGCACTCGTTGTGGGAAATCCCGCAAGACAAACAGGCTGGATGAGTGAGTTCGGACATAAGCTCATCTTCGACAATAAAGGATTGGCGGTCTGCCCCGAAAGCGGCGACAGATACAGACTCGAAAATGAATCAGTCAGCAAAATAGTATAATTAAACATCATTTAAATTACATTATGGATATAGTGCCAAAGAATTTCGGACTGATAGGAGTAGCAGGATATATAGCTGTCCGCCACCTTAAGGCTATTAAAGATACCGGTAATAACCTCCTTGCAAGCCTCGACAAATTCGACAGCGTGGGCATTCTTGACAGCTATTTCCCAAAAAGTGATTTCTTCGTTGAATTTGAACGCTTCGACAGACATTTCGACAAGCTGAAAAGAACGGGAACTAAGATCGACTATGTGAGTATCTGCTCTCCGAATTATCTTCACGATTCTCATATAAGATTTGCCTTGCGCCATCAGGCTGATGCTATCTGTGAAAAACCTATAGTGCTAAACCCGTGGAATATTGATGCTCTCCAGGAAATAGAAAGAGAGACCGGCCGTAAAATATATACTGTGCTGCAGCTAAGACTCCACCCGAAGATTATCGAACTGAGAGAAAAGATAAAAAACAGTCCAAATAACAAAGTTTATGATATTGATCTGAGCTATATAACAAGCCGCGGCAACTGGTATTATTTTTCCTGGAAAGGAGATATTCAAAAATCAGGCGGAATAGCCTCTAATATCGGGATACATTTCTTTGATATGCTCGGATGGATATTCGGAAAAGTGAAGAATAATGTTGTCAATATCTCCGAACCCACAAAAGCAGCTGGATATCTCGACCTTGAAAATGCCCGTGTCAGATGGTTTCTCAGCCTCGATTATAATGACATCCCGAAGGAAACGAAAGAAAAAGGACAAAGAACATTCAGGTCAATAACAATTGAAGGTGAAGAACTTGAGTTCAGTGATGGTTTTACCGAACTGCATACTGCAACCTACAGGGATATAATTAACGGACATGGTTTTGGACTCAATGATGCACGTCAATCTGTAATGACTGCTTACGATATCAGAAATGCAAAGCCAATAGGATTGCAGGGAAATTATCACCCTATGTTAAAGAACATTTAATACTATCTGAAAAGGGAAGTCTATAATACTTAAGCATATCACAATATGAAAAAAAGAATACTTGTTACAGGAGGCACAGGATATATAGGCTCACACACGGTTGTTGAACTTATTGAGAATGACTATGAGGTTGTCATTATTGATAATCTGTACAACTCAGACGCTGAAACAGCAAAAAGGATTGGAAAAATAACAGGCACTACGCCTCATCTTGAAGTATTTGACTTATGTGACGGAAAAAAACTCAACAAATTCCTGGACAAGACAGAGAATATTTCAGCTATTATTCACTTTGCTGCATTTAAAGCTGTTGGAGAATCTGTTAACAAACCTCTGGATTATTACCGGAACAATCTCATATCGCTCATGAATCTCCTTGATGCAATGATCGTGCACCAGATACCTTCAATAGTCTTCTCATCATCATGTACGGTTTACGGGCAACCTGAAAAACTGCCGGTTACAGAACACACTCCTATCCAGCCTGCAATTTCTCCCTATGGCAACACCAAGCAGATCGGCGAGGAAATTATAAGCGACACAATTTCGGCAAATCACGGACTAAAAGCAATTTCACTGAGATATTTTAATCCTATTGGGGCCCATCCCTCAGGACTTATTGGCGAATTACCAAGAGGTGTTCCTGAAAATCTTGTGCCTTTTATAACACAGACAGCTATCGGCATTCGTAATGAGCTTCAGGTATTCGGCAATGATTACAACACTCCCGACGGATCATGCATCAGGGATTACCTTCATGTAGTTGATCTGGCAAAAGCCCATGTTGCTGCTGTTGACAGGCTGACAGGCGATAAGAACAAAAAAAGATACGAGACTTTCAATCTGGGAACGGGAAAAGGAGTATCTGTCTTTGAAGCAATTGAGTCATTCGAAAGAGTATCAGGGGTAAAGCTGAAATACAGGATAACAAATCGCCGCCCGGGTGATATTGAAAAAATATGGGCAGATCCTTCGCTTGCTAACAGGGAAATGGGATGGAAAACAGTATATTCCCTTGATGAAGCAATGAGAAGTGCATGGAAATGGGAAAAGAGTATCAGGAAAATAATCTGAATGAAATGAATAATAAAAGATCAATACTAATAACCGGGGGTGCTGGTTTTATAGGATCCCATGTAGTAAGACGTTTCGTATTACATTATCCCGATTACCGGATTGTAAATGCCGATAAGCTGACCTATGCCGGCAATCTTGAAAATCTGGCTGATATTGAAAAAAAGAAAAACTACTTTTTCGAAAAATTGGATATAACAGATAAAAAAGCTCTTTCTGAACTCTTTGCCAAATATTCTTTTAACGGAATCATTCACCTGGCTGCCGAATCGCATGTCGACAGGTCAATAACAAGTCCTGATGAATTCGTTCATACAAATATTTTGGGAACAGTAAATCTTTTGAATGCTGCACTTAACTCGTGGCAGAATGATTATGCATCGAAGCTCTTCTACCATATTTCTACGGACGAAGTGTACGGGTCGCTTGGCCCTGTCGGAAAATTCACTGAAGAAACAGCCTATGATCCCCGAAGCCCATATTCGGCTTCAAAGGCAAGCTCTGATCATCTTGTAAGGGCATATCACCATACTTACGGACTCCCGGCTCTTATCTCCAACTGCTCAAACAACTACGGCCCCAATCAATTTCCCGAAAAACTTATACCGCTGGCAATCAATAACATAAAAAACAACAAGCCTGTGCCTGTCTATGGTGAGGGTACTAATATCCGCGACTGGCTGTATGTTGAAGATCATGCTGCAGCAATCGACCTTATATTTCACACCGGGAAAGCCGGTCAGACCTATAATATAGGTGGCAATAACGAATGGAAAAACATAGATCTAATAAAGCTTTTATGCAGGATAATGGACAGAAAGCTGAACAGGGCAGAAGGTTCCTCAAAAAAGCTTATCACTTTTGTAAAGGATCGTCCGGGTCATGACCTCAGGTATGCAATCGATTCATCGAAAGTAAAAAAAGATATTGGCTGGGAGCCAACAGTAAGCTTCGAGGAAGGACTGGAACGAACAGTCGACTGGTATCTGGCCAATAGTGGATGGCTGAACAATGTGATCTCAGGTGAATATGAAAAATACTACAATTCAATGTATTCCGGAAGATAATTCCGGAATTATTTTATCTCATTGAGTCTGTCAATCAGTTCGTTGCCCAGGCTGTCTTTCTGCCTTATATGATCCTGTATTGCCGAGACCACGCTGTTCGATTCAAAATCACCCCTGACCTGTTCAAAATCAAGTTTTTTGACATCTTCACCTCCGTCTATTCCAAAACCTGTACGCGATGAGAGATTGAATTCTTTCCTTGCATCTTCATAGAGCATCTTATCAAGGCCGATAACACTCTTTTTCCACTTTTCAACCATATCCCTGACATCATCTACAGTGAACTCGCTCACCGGCTTGCCTATCTCTTGTTCAAGTCTTTCGCAAGCCCATATCCATTCCCATTCGTAATACGACTTGTGCATATTCCGGAACTCCTCCTCAATTGCTCCAAGGGAGGCAATTTTCCCGGATTCAATCTCATTGAGAAGTTTTTCAACTACCCTCTGGGGGGCAATAAGACCTGCCAGATCAACCCATTCCCCGTTACCCGATGATTTATCGGGAGTTAGTTTTTCCTGAAGATCACTATTTGATTTGAACCTTGTGTTCTCAAGCCTTTTTATCAGCGAGTTACCAAGGAACTTGTCTATTCCTGTCTGATATAGTGCTATTCCCCTTTCAAGTGACTCACTATTAATAACCATATTATTATAGGTATAGGAAGACGACACAGGTCCGGCAACCGATTTGATCCTGAGCAACAGATCCCTTCCCTCGAACATCTTCCGAATTGTATAAGGGCTTAGTAAATTGAAATTCACCTGATCGATCTTATTCGGGTCTTTTCTTCTGTCTCGTTTCGGCCATTTCTGAGCATCCCTTATTGTCCCCACACTTCTTAAATTTATCCCGGGAACGAGTACGCTCTCATCATTCCTTTCAATAAGATATGAGAACGGAAGTGATGATGTATCCATATTCTTGTAATGCCTTCCCATGACAAGCGTAAAAGGACCTATCCGTGCCGGCCAAAGAAGATATGAATCACTTGTTGTCTTTGAACCCCTTTCCATTATTCCCTGGTGTATAGGCCCAAGCTTATACATGTGATTGCTCTGGTTTGATCCACTGCCTGCATTCATGAACGAAAAAATCCCTGCAATGAGAAGAGTCGACTTATGATGGGTAACAGTATAGGGGCCGGCAAAAATTGAACATGCCTCACCATGAAAACCTGCACAATTAGCAAAGAAAAGGGAGTTCTCGGCTGAATAGTGTTTCCCCAGGACACATCCCTGCCCTATAAAACATTTATCAATAAGAGTTGATTCGGTTACTAATGATCCGGAACAAACAATGAAATGGTCCATTATAACACCCGGTCCAATGAAAACCGGATCCTCCTTACAGCTGTTTACCGATCCCTCGCTAAGGCTAATGACCCCTTCCAACTTGCTGAAAGGACCAATTTTCACATTCTTTATATGCCGGCAATTGATTATAACAGTATCGTGGCTAATAACTCCCCGGTCAGAACGTATCTTCTCTGAATAATCAGCTACCATCTGTTCTATTTTCTTCACAGCAGCGATACGATGCCGGTAAAGAGCTATTATATAAGCTACATGGGCTGAAAGCTTATCCCATATAGTAACTGACCGCGCACCGTTTTCATTCAGAACAGCTACTACTGTTCCGTTCCCGAATGTCGATTCACCTTCCATGTGAATCTTTCCACAGTTCTTTACAACAACATTATCTTCAATATCGTAGTTTGCAATGTAATCACCGACATTAATTATAAGAACATCTGAGCCAATATTACAATTATGGATATAGGCATTCGAAATACCGCATTTAATAGTTACTCCGGAATCATCAGTGTAGGATCCCTTAAGGTCACCGATCCGTACATTTCCTGAAAAAACCGTATTCAGGCACCTTGAAGGATCAAAACCTTCAGCAACTTTTACTTTACTCCAGTCATCGCTCCTGCAACCATTCTGCTGCAGTATCCGGATCTGGGAATCTAAAAGTGAATGATATTGATTGGAAGTCTTCATATATGATAATTCTTGGCTATTCTATGCTTACCGATTTAGCCACGTTCCGTGGCTGATCAATATTACATCCCCTCAGAACGGCAAGATGATATGAAAGCAACTGCGGAAAGACAACTTCAAAAAGACATGCAAAGGCAGATATCATCTTTTGACGCTATAATTATAACAGGCAAATTTTCATCAATTAAAGCAATCGGACCATATTTCATTTCAGTGAGATCTCCTGCTTAAGAGAGCATCTCATCGTAAAAATTATTATAGGCATCTATATACTCTGACTCATCCTGATAGGGAAGAATAGGTTTCTTGACTGTTTTAAGAAACTTCGTAAGTTCCTCATTTATTGTCTCGCTGCCTATTATTAACCCGTCAGAATACTTGATGGCAAGTTTTGAAATATTAACGAAATCGGGTTTTTTAATAAGCTTCAGATTCTCCGCATCAATACCATCAAACCTTAGTTTATCTGCAAAATTAGATCTGAATTGTGATTTGAAGTCGTTATCATAGATTGAGTATATTACTTTGAAGTTATTGAAAATAGGATCGTCGCTATAGATGCTGCGAAGGTAAACAGGCACAAGAGCCGACATCCAGCCATGACAATGGACTATATCAGGGGCCCATCGAAGCTTCTTGACAGTCTCAATGACACCTCTTGCAAAAAATAATGCGCGCTCATCATTATCCTCAAATTCACGTCCGTTTGAATCAGCTATGACATGCTTCCTCTGAAAATAATCATCATTATCAATAAAATAGACCTGCATCCTGGCACTCTGAATGGAAGCTACCTTAATAATCAGAGGACGATCAGTATCATCAATGATCAGGTTCATCCCTGAAAGTCTGATCACCTCATGAAGCTGATTTCTACGTTCATTGATACATCCGTATCTTGGCATGAAAGTCCGTATCTCTTTCCCCCTCTCCTGAATCCCCTGGGGCAAATAACGTCCGATTTTTGATATCTGGGTTTCCGCTAGATATGGAGTAATTTCCTGTGAAATGAATAACACCTTCCTACTTTCCATTTATCTTCCTCGAATATCTCATTTCTTAACAATAATTTGCAAAGATAATAATAAAAAATGAGATAATTAACAAACAAAAATGCCGGGATGATAACGGGATGTGATATAAAGACACATGATATTAAGGTGCAAGGTGAAAGGTGCAGAATACAGTAAATAAAGTAAATAAGGTTTTAAACAAACTGCATAATAGAACCTGAACGCTGCATCAAAAAATATCCTTAGCTTTGCATGTTAATTATTCTTAAAATGAGAGTTGTTTCAACTATCGAAGAGCTGCAGGATCAGATAAAAGTACTTCATAAATCACCTTTGGGTTTAGTCCCAACAATGGGAGCGCTTCATGAAGGACACCTGTCGCTTGTCAGAAATGCTGCTGCCGATTGCCCGCTTGTAGTTGTAAGTATTTATGTTAATCCTACACAATTCAACGATAAGAATGATCTCAGGAATTACCCGAGAAATCTGCTTAAAGATCTTGAGCTGCTTGATCAGGAACTAAGAAAAGACGATATTGTATTCACTCCCGATGACAGGGAAATATATCCAGAGAAGGATACACGCGTCTTTGATTTCGGCAGCCTCGACTCAGTAATGGAAGGTCTTCACAGACCGGGCCATTTCAATGGAGTAGCCCAGGTAGTTTCAAAATTGTTCGATATAATCAAGCCTGATATTGCATATTTTGGTATAAAAGATTTTCAGCAGGTGGCAATTGTTAAGGAACTTGTGCGACAGTCAGGAACAAGCCCCAGAATAGTCGCCTGTCCGATTGTCAGAGAAAGCGACGGGTTGGCAATGAGCAGCAGGAACCAGCTTCTTGAACCGCAGACAAGAAAGAAAGCTCCGGTAATTTTCAGGACTATCTCTGCCGCTTCACAGATGCTTCAGGAAAAGGATATCCCCGAAATAAAAGAATTTGTGAAAGAAAAAATTGAAAAATCGGGTGACTTTGTCCTTGATTATTTTGAAATCGTTGACGAAACTGAACTTATTCCCCTTAAAAAAAGGACCGATTTGATAAAAGGCAGGAATTACTTTGGGTGTATTGCCGTTAAGGCAAACGGGATACGCCTTATTGATAATATCCCCTTCCTGTTGGTCTGAATCAAAAGGTTAATTACCTTTGCACTGTATATTTCATATACTTGAATAAGACAATATGTTAATAGAAGTTTTAAAGTCAAAGATTCACCGTGTGACTGTCACTGCCGCCAACCTTAATTATATAGGGAGCATCACTATAGACGAAGACCTTTTGGATGCTGCCGGCATGATAGAAAATCAAAAGGTTCAGGTATTGAACCTGAATAACGGCGAACGCTTCGAAACATATATAATAAGAGGGGAAAGAGGATCAGGAGACATCTGTCTCAACGGAGCTGCCGCACGGCTTGCTTTGCCGGGAGATATCCTGCTGATAATGGCTTACGCTTTAATGGATCCCGAAGAAGCAAGATCATATAAGCCTGTTGTGATATTCCCTGATACGAAAACAAACAAACTGCTCTGATATTGAAAAAAGAGATCGCCAGGGCAATCAAGGTTGTTTTGTTTCTTTTAGCAGGAGTATTACTTCTCTGGCTCGCTTTTCGCAGTGTAGACTTCCCCAAACTGATTGACGGCCTCAAGGAAGCAAATTATTACTGGCTCATACTTTCATTGTTTTTCGGCTTACTTGCCTATCTCAGCAGGACCCGCCGCTGGCAACTGCTTATTCATCCCCTGGGATACGCTCCTTCATTCTGGCATACTTTTCATTCCCTTATCCTTGGCTACATGGCTAACCTGGCACTACCCAGGATTGGTGAGATAACCAGGTGTGTGGCACTTGGCAAAAAAGAAAAAATGCCTGTCGATCAGCTCATCGGAACAGTAATTATCGAGAGGACTATTGACCTGCTGTCTGTTCTTGTCTTCATTATAATATTGATCCTGACAAGCGGAGCACTTATAAATGAGTTCCTCCTTACCCACTTTCTAAACCCTTTCAAAGAAAAAGTCCTTAATCTTTTCGGTTTTACCTGGATAATCTGGGTTATAATTGCTTTATGTTTCCTCATCCCCTTGGTGTTAATAATACGCTACAGGAAGAACCTGAGGAAATTAAATTTCTTTGCAAAGACATTTGATCTTATAAAAGGGGTTATAAATGGCTTGAAGACAATCACAAAGCTTGACAGGAAATGGGAGTTCATTGGTCACACAGTCTTCATATGGCTTAATTATGCTCTTATGACATGGGTTGTTGTCTTTGCTATTGAAAGCACTTCTGATATAACTTTCCTGCAATCATTTTTCATTCTTGTCATTGGCAGTCTGGCAATGTCAGCACCAGTCCAGGGGGGTATCGGGGCCTTTCATTATTTTGTATCAAGAGGCCTGGCTGTAGTGCATGGGGTCAACCTCGAAGACGGTCTTGTCTATGCCCTGCTTACCCATGAATCACAGATCATCTTTGTCCTTATTATCGGAACCATCTCTTTTTTTGCACTCTTCGGCAGAAGGTTCAGCAGAGATTCAGCGTCTGATCCGGAAACGGATACCCCAGATTAAATCTTCACAATTTTTTATATATTAGGAATCAAATTATCGTTTATTGATTGAATAAAGGTTCAATGTCAAAAGCCAAAACTGTTTTTGTCTGTCAGAACTGTGGCACCGAATCTCTAAAATGGATTGGCCGCTGTCCATCCTGCAAGGAATGGAATACTTTTCATGAGGAAATAATTGCTACAGCCTCTTCACGGGAAACATCATTAATAAAGGATATGGGGAAGAGAGTCCCCCTTTTGCTTGATGAGGTAAGCACAAATGAGAAGAACAGATCACATACAGGAATAAATGAGCTTGACAGAATCCTTGGAGGAGGAATTGTAAAAGGTTCCCTGATACTTCTCGGAGGAGAACCGGGAGTTGGCAAGTCTACTCTTGCCCTTCAGCTTGCACTCATCCTGAAAGAGTCAAAAGTTCTTTATGTCTCAGGTGAAGAGAGTGAAGAGCAAATCAGTTTAAGAGCCCGGCGCCTTAAGAATTCAAACCCGCAATGTTATATCTTAGGGGAAACTGAACTTGAGAACATTCTCATCCATGCTGAAAAACTAAAACCCGAACTAATAATAGTTGACTCTATCCAGACTGTCAGAACGGATATGCTTGAATCGTCTGCCGGCTCAGTATCACAGGTAAGAGAATGTGCGGGGCAGTTCCTGAAATATTCCAAGACCACCGGCACTCCCGTTTTCCTGATAGGACACATAACAAAGGATGGAACACTTGCCGGCCCAAAGGTTCTCGAACATATTGTTGATGTAGTCCTTTACTTTGAAGGTGACAATAATTACGTATACAGAATTCTCAGGTCGGCAAAGAACAGGTTCGGTTCAACTTCCGAGCTTGGTATCTTCGAAATGACTGAGGCTGGTCTTAAAGAAGTTAATAATCCTTCGGAGCTCTTTATCAATCAGTACGAAGAGTCGCTTAGCGGTGTTTCCATAGCTGCCACCGTCGACGGCTTAAGGTCTTTCCTTATTGAGACCCAGGCCCTTGTAAGCAGCGCTGTTTATGGCACACCGCAAAGAAGCTCAACAGGATTCGATATCCGCCGCCTTAACATGCTGCTTGCCGTACTGGAAAAAAGAGCCGGCTTCAGGCTTGGCAGCAAGGATGTCTTTCTTAATATTGCCGGAGGGATTAAAGTCAGCGATCCGGCAATAGACCTTGCAGTTATCAGTTCTGTTCTTTCATCCAATCTTGACATTCCGTTATCAAGAGAAATATGTTTTTCAGGAGAAGTTGGTCTTTCGGGAGAGATCCGCCCGGTCTCAAGAATTGAACAGCGTGTCAGGGAAGCATCAAAAATGGGGTTTAAAAAAATCTGCCTTTCAAAATTTCATAAAAATATTCCCCTTAAGGGTCTTGATATTGAGATTATCACTGTTGGAAAAATTGAGCACCTTGTCCGGTCATTATTCGGCTGAATCTTTTTTCCGTTGCGTCGTTACTAAAACCTCTCCCTTAATGTATTTATCCTGATCGTACTTTCACGCTTCACCTTCTCGCAATCGAGTTCCATATTGAAACCTACAGGTCTTTCAAATTCCTCGGTCTGAAGTATCCCAAGCTGAGGATCATCATAAACTTTTCTAAGGAATGTCGCAAATATCGGAAGAGCCATATTGGCTCCCTGGCCTTCGCCCAATGTTCCAAAATGTATTGCCCTGTCTTCCCATCCGCTCCAGACACCTCCGACAAGGCTCGGAGTGATCCCGATGAACCATCCGTCTGATTGTTCCTGCGTAGTTCCGGTCTTGCCTCCTATCTGATTCATTAACGAATATGGCTCCCGGCGCATTCTCTGCCCTGATCCTGAAAGCACCACTCCCTGAAGAAGATTAACCATCAGATAAGCCGTCTCTTCAGTTAACACCTCTTCTATCTTAGGATTGAACCTCGATATTACATTCCCGTTTTTATCCTCTATTCTTGTAACATACATCGGTCTGGTATAGATCCCCTTGTTAACGAATGTACCGTAAGCCCCTACCATTTCTTCAAGCTTCACATCAGAGGTTCCTAGAAAGATCGAATTAACCGGATCTATAAAACTCCTGACTCCCATTTTGTGCATCAGGTCAACAACTGAAGAAGGACTGAACCGCTCCATCAGCCATGCAGAAATATAATTTTCCGACTGTGCCAGACCCCATTTCAGTGTGACCATTTTCCCATGATAGGCTTTCGGCCCTGAGCTTCTTGGTGTCCAAGTAGAATCTATTGAAGGATCATAAAATGACCTGGGAATGTTCTCAACCTCATGGCAGGGTGAATAGCCGTTTTGCATGGCAATAGTATAGAGGAAGGGTTTTATTGTGCTTCCTACCTGTCTCCTCTGTTGCGTAACTGCATCGTATTTAAAATACCTGAAATCGGAGCCTCCCACATAAGCTTTCACATGCCCGGTCCTCGGTTCCTCAACAATAAATCCCGATCTCACGAAATATTTGTAATATTTAATTGAATCGAGAGGTGTCATTATTGTATCTATTTCACCTTCCCATGAAAAAACCTTCATTCTTACTTTTGTATTGAAAGCAAGCATTATTGAGTCTTCGGGGATCCCCATTGCCCTCATCATATAGTATCTGTCACTCTGCCTCACGGATGCCATAATCAGGTTGTCAATCTGTCTTCGTGTAAGGTCATTTGAAAAAGGAGGGTTCTTCAATCCTTTTGCTGTTCTATAAAAACCGGGCTGAATTACCTTGGAAAGATGCTCCCTGAGAGCTTCTTCGGCATACTGTTGCATCCTGGAATCGATAGTAGTATAGATCTTTATTCCGTCCCTGTAGATATCATAATTCGACCCATCGGGCTTCTTATTCTTGTTACACCACCCCCAGAGAGCATTGTTCTCCCATTCCCATAAAGCATCCTCATAGGATGACCTGTTTACAAACCGTGTACTGTCAGGTTCCGGTCTTGTCATAACATACCGAAGATATTCCCTAAGGTATGTTGCACGACCTGTATTGTGATCTTCAAGCTGAAAATTAGTCTCAATTGGCAGCTGCATCACAGAATCAGCTACAGCCTGGGTGATGTACCCGTATTTTGCCATCTGGGAAATGACTATGTTCCTGCGTTTGAACATGCGTTCATAGTTGCGCATTGGATTATAGAGGGTTGAAGCCTTAAGCATGCCTATCAGAACAGCAGCCTCCTGAATATTAAGTGAATCCGGAGTAGTATCAAAATATACCCTTGCAGCTGATTTAATACCTATTGCACGGTAATTGAAATCATATTTGTTGAGGTACATCGTAATGATCTCTTCCTTTGTATAACTCTTCTCAAGTTTTACAGCAGTCTGCCATTCCTTGAATTTTGACACTCCAAGCCTTATTTTCCTGACAAAAGCTGAAACATGCGTAGTGTCTCTTGGATAGAGCTGCTTTGCAAGCTGCTGGGTTATTGTGCTCCCGCCTCCGGTATCCTGCCCGAGAAGTATTGTCCTGACAATTGCTCTGGCAAGTCCGCGTATATCAATACCTGAATGCCTGTAATATCTTATATCCTCAGTTGCAATAAGCGCAGAGATAAGATAAGGAGACAATTCACTGTATTCAGTCCACATTCTGTTCTCTATCTCTATCTTACCAACCAGAACCTCATCCTCAGAATAAACCTCTGCTGCCAGGTTATATTGGGGGTTCTCAAGTTCGCTGAAAGAGGGCATTGGGCCAAGCTTACCTTTTGAAATTAAGATAAATATGAGAACTATAGAGATGAAAAAGGCACTAAAAAGTGACCAGAACACGATAATATATTTCTTTTCTTTTCCGATGCCCTTCATGGTTGTAAAAATTTCTCCCAAAATTAGTAAAATTCAAGAATCTTAAATCTTTATTTTGAAGTTTGGAACCTAATTGATTTACTTTGCGGTGACTTTATAAGAAAGTTTATCTGACATGATAGAGAATCTCGTAATAGTTGAGTCGCCTGCAAAAGCAAAAACAATTGAAAAATTTCTGGGAAAGAATTTCCATGTCATTTCAAGTTTTGGTCATATAAGGGATCTGTCTAAAAAAAATCTCGGTATAAATATTGAAAATGACTTCAGTCCTGATTATGAAATTCCGAAAGAGAAAACAAAAGTTGTCAATGAGTTACGGAAAGCTGCTGCCGGGGCTAAAAATATATGGATTGCCTCTGATGAGGACCGCGAAGGAGAAGCCATAGCCTGGCATCTTACCGAAGTTCTTAAGCTTGATCCTGCAACAACAAAAAGAATAGTCTTTCATGAGATAACAAAAGATGCAATCACAGAAGCTATCTCGAATCCGCGTACTATTGATATGAATCTTGTTAATTCCCAGCAGGCCCGCCGTATCCTTGACCGGCTTGTAGGATTTGAGATATCTCCTGTTCTATGGAAAAAAGTCCAGCCGTCTCTTTCTGCCGGCAGGGTGCAGTCGGTAGCCGTGAGACTGATAGTAGAAAGAGAAAGGGAGATAATTGCCTTCAATGCCGAATCGTCATTTAAGGTTACAGCTTTGTTTAAGGCTGAAACTGAAGCAAACTCCCCGGTTATAAAGGCTGATGCCTCAAAAAAATTCCCGGATGAAAAGAGTGCCGCAGACTTCCTCGGGCTTTGTGCTACATCAATCTATAAAGTTGCAAATGTATCTGTGAAACCCGGAACAAGGTCGCCGGCACCACCGTTTACTACGTCAACACTTCAGCAGGAAGCTTACCGGAAACTTGGTTTTTCAGTGTCGCAGACGATGGTTGTTGCCCAGAGACTATATGAGGCCGGGAACATAACATACATGAGAACCGATTCAACAAATCTATCGAAACTTGCCCTGGCAAAATCGCGTGATGTCATTACTTCATTATTCGGAAACAAATATTCAAAGACCCGTCAGTTTCAAACCAAATCGAAAGGAGCCCAGGAAGCTCATGAGGCTATCCGTCCAACCTATCTTGAAAATCAGAATATTCAGGGCAACAATAATGAAAAAAAACTTTATGAACTGATCTGGAAAAGAACAATTGCTTCACAGATGACTGATGCCGAGACCGAAAAGACAACAATAAGCATTGAAATGAACAATTCACCTGTTATTTTCAATGCAACAGGTGAAGTGATAAAATTTGACGGTTTCTTAAAAGTATACTCTGAATCTGTCGATCAGGACAACAATGAGGAAGAAAGATATATCCTTCCCCCTCTTAAAAAAGAAATGCCGCTACTTTATAATACAGTAACAGCAACACAAAAATTTACAATGCCTCCTCCTCGTTATTCGGAAGCAAGCCTTGTAAAGAAACTGGAAGAACTTGGCATAGGACGCCCCTCAACATATGCCCCTACGATAACAACAATACAGAACAGAGGATATATATCACGCGAAGATCGTCCAGGTGAGAAGAGACAAGTGAAAATATTAACACTTGAAAATGGGAAAATTACCGTGTCAGATAAAAATGAAATGGCCGGTAGAGAAAAATCAAAGCTTTTTCCACAGAATATAGGGATGATAGTAAATGATTTTCTTTCAGAAAATTTCTCAAAAATAATTGATTATCATTTCACAGCTGAAGTGGAAAAGCAGTTTGACGATATTGCAGAAGGTAAACTGAAATGGACGGGGATGCTGAAAAATTTCTACGGCCCATTCCATAACACAGTTGAAAAAACCCTTAAGAGTTCCGATAGGAAAAAAGGAATTAGGTTCCTCGGAAATCACCCTGAAACAGGAGAGCCTGTTTCCGTAAGAATGGGACGATTTGGACCTGTTGCCCAGATCGGATCTGCCGAAGATGGTAATAAGCCACGTTATGCAAGCCTGACAAAAAACCAGCTTATCGAGACAATCACGATGGAGGAAGCATTGAATCTTTTCCGCCTCCCACGCTCTCTTGGAATACACGATGGCGAGGAAATAATTGTGGGAATAGGACGGTTCGGACCATATGTAAGATACAAAAACAAATTCTTTTCACTCAAAAAAGGTGTAGATGATCCTTATTCAATAACATCGGCCAGAGCCCTTGAACTTATTGCCGAGCATAATGAGAACGATAAGAAAAAGACAATAAAGGATTTCGGAGATATCCTGGTGCTGAATGGAAAATACGGACCTTATCTTTCAAAAGACAAAAAGAACTACAGGCTGCCTAAAGGTACAGATACAGAAAAACTTACAAAAGAAGATTGCATTGATATAATTGAAAAAAGTATAAAGACCCGGAATAAATCCTGATGAATGATGATAGACTTCAAAGATTATTTTGATCCGGTAAGTATTGAAAGCCCTGATTTTAAACTAATAGCCGACCAGTCGGGCTTCCCTCATAATATTACGGTCCATACACAAAACCTGTCATTTAAAGACCTGAATAAGTACAAGATTGCCCTGCTTGGAGTTCCGGATGGAAGAAATTCATCCGGCACAGGAACTAAAAAAGGACCCGACCAAATTAGAGGAGAACTCTATAAACTGGCAAGGATTCCCGGTAAATGCAAAATAATTGACCTGGGCAATATGAAGTGCGGCATTACCTTCAATGATACCATAAGAGGGCTAAGCGATATTCTTTCATGTCTGATTGGGAATGATATCTTCCCGATAGTAATTGGAGGCAGCAGCGCCCTTGTACTGGCATTTGACAAGGCTTTTTCAGAATTGAAGATCAGGTATACAATGATATCGGTCGATCCCAGGATAGACTATATAAATGAAAAGAAAGAGCCTGATTCTTTCAACTACCTGAATACGATAACACATAATCATAAAAGTTATTTCTGTCATTTCATAAATTTAGGATTCCAAACCTACCTTAACGATCAGCAGGTGATAAACAGATTCCTGAAGCAAAAATCGGAATTAATGAGGATTGGTGATGTCAGGAAAAACATTCATCTTACCGAACCTCTTTTCAGAGATTCGGATGTGGCAGTTTTTGATATTTCGGCTGTGAGACAATCAGACGCCCCCGGGACAATCTGCCCTTCACCAAATGGCTTCTATGGAGAAGAGATCTGCCTGCTCGCCAGGTATGCAGGTATAAGTGACAATATGAAGACCTTCGGATTGTTCGATGTGGATCCTGATCTCGACAGTCGCAACCAGACAGCCGGTCTTGCTGCCCAGATAATCTGGTTTTTCCTTGAAAGCTTCTCACAAAAACAATTTGAAACACCAGCTCTGAGCAACATAAGCTCCGGACGATTTATCAGGTACCATGTCAGAGTAAGCGACCTCGATGATGATCTTGTTTTTGTAAAAAGTTCACTTACCGACAGGTGGTGGATGGAATTCAGGAACAATGCTGATAATACTTTATATATTTCCTGTTCACATGAAGACTACCTTAAAGCGAACCGGAATGAAGTGCCAGAACGATGGATTATTGCGGCTGAAAGATTAAAAAGCTGACTCTGCTTTTAAGCCTTTTTAAACCGCTTTTGTACAGTTCCTGAAAAAAAATTCGGCAGAATACGAATCAAAGTGAACAGTTTTTGCGTATAATGCCTATAAATAAATTATTTAATACAAGCTTAGGTTATTAATTTTTATGTAATTTTACGCGGTCAATACGATTACTTCGGGCTGACCTGATATGAGAAAGAGATGAAAAGATTTTGCCTTGCAATTCTTTTATTTAGTTTAATCAGCTACACAGTACTGTCACAGCAGGACCCCATTACTAGTCAGCATATGTTTAGCACACTGACTTTCAATCCTGGGGTCGCAGGCACATCAGGCATGATATGTGCAACGGCTGTTAACAGGCAACAATGGCTTGGATTTGACGGAGCACCTTCTACAATTATCTTTAATATAAGTGCTCCGATAGCCAAAATAAACAGTGGCCTGGGCCTTATTGTTGAAAGTGACAACGTGGGATTTGATAAGGATATCAATCTTGCAGCTGCATACTCATATCTGATGAATATAGGATCTTCAAAGCTGGGAATAGGAATCTATTTTGGTATGGTCAACAAAACTCTTGACCCTTCCTGGATAATACCTGATGGCGATGGTTTTACTCCCCCGGAACAGGACCCGCATATACCGGTTAACAAGGAAAGCATTGTGGCTTTTGATGCCGGCACCGGTCTGTATCTGAGAAATGACAAATATTATCTGGCTGCATCAGTGACACACATCAATCAGCCTGATATAAAATACACAAAGGGAGCATCATATATAAGCAGGCATTACTATGTAACTGCAGGTTATACTTTACAATTGCCTGATCCTGCGCTTGAACTGCTGCCTTCTGTTTTCATTTACAGCGATGGCAGAATAATACAGGGAACATTAACATCCCTTGTGCGATACAATAAAAAGATATGGGGTGGCGTTTCTTACAGAGCCGGTGATTCGCTCATAGGCCTGGTTGGTGTTGAACTTTTTAATGGGATCCGTATCGGATATAGTTATGACTTCCCACTTACTGAAGTCAGAAAGAGTACTTACGGATCGCATGAATTTATTGTAAATTATTGTTTTAATCTCAGTTTTGGCAAGAGCCCAATGAGATACAAAAGTGTCAGATTTTTATGATTTTAAAAAAAAAATAACTTACTTGCATTACAAATTCTAAAGAATTATGAAAAAAGTAATCCTGTCTGTCCTGATAATTACGATGTTTTTTAGCGGATGCCGTACCTCTGATAATGGGGAACTGACGGGGGTTTTGGGAAGAAAGAAATTTTTTGAACCCGAACCTATGGAAATGGCATTTATCCCGGCCGGAAATTTCATGATGGGGCCAAGCGATCAGGATGCTCTCTTCTCAATGAACAGTCTTTCTAAATCTGTTACAGTTGACGCATTCTGGATGGACCAGACTGAAATAACCAATAATAAATACCGTCAGTTTGTATACTGGGTAAGGGATTCAATCCTCAGAACCAAGCTCGGAGATGCCGGAATACCGGATCGCGAATACTTCGTTGTTGATGATGATGGAAACGTACGTGAACCATATGTGATCAACTGGGGAGAAAAAATAGACCGTAATGATGAAGCTACAAAAGAGGTCATAGAAGAAATGTATTATCCTCCGGAAGAAAGATTCAATGGTAAAAAACAGATCGACGTCCGTAAACTGAACTATTCTTATTACTGGGTTGACTACCAGTCAGCTGCTAAAGTAAACTATGTTCAGGATTATGAAACCGGTACCGGCCGTTATGTCGGGCAAGTGACAAATCTTGATGGTTCACGCACCGATGTAAGGGATCGTTCTTCCTTCATAAAACATATCGTTATCAATATCTACCCCGATACACTTTGCTGGATAAGGGATTTTACCTATTCATTCAACGACCCTATGGCAGATCTGTATTTCTGGCATCCATCATTTGACGATTATCCTGTTGTGGGCGTATCGTGGACACAAGCAAATGCATTCAGCCACTGGAGAACCGATTATATGAATACAGCTCTCAGAAAGAATGGCATTGTTGATGTAATGGCTTACAGACTGCCGCTTGAAACTGAATGGGAATATGCAGCAAGAGGAGGTCTTGATCTCTCAATGTATCCATGGGGCGGACCTTATACACGCAACTATGAAGGATGCTTCCTGGCAAACTTCAAACCTCTGAGGGGCAACTATATTGATGATGGAAATGTATACGCAGGCAAAGTGGGATCATATGAGCCGAATGAATATGGCCTCTATGATATGGCAGGAAATGTTGCAGAATGGACACGCTGCGCATACCATCCGTCAGCTTATATCTTCCAGCATGATCTCCAGCCTAACTATGAATACAATGCCACTCCGCAGGATCCTCCTGTTCTTAAAAGAAAAGTAATCCGCGGAGGTTCATGGAAAGACATCTCTTATTTCCTTCAGACAAGTACGCGCGATTTTGAATACCAGGATTCAACAAAACCGTATGTGGGATTCAGAAATGTAAGATCATATATTGGAGCACAACTATAATTTTAAATTTGAAATAACCAAAAAATAACAGGTATATGAGCCTAGCAGAATTAGTACAAAGTAGTGG